>JGI24158J21664_10002673_pt1 | contig 21865 bp, 11 predicted proteins | sample Ectturendosymbi3_FD_21664 | JGI IMG/M metagenome (IMG submission 21664)
ATTGAATGGCCATGTTTGACAGCTTCTATGCCAACAACAACCAATGATGCAACTTACTCTTGAGGGTTTTGCATGGAAATGAATATATACTGTAATAAACAGAAAATTGCTCATTACCTGTACCTGTGGTATACAGTGTTAATAGATTTAGCAACTTATAGTGATAATACAGTCAACCATACTCATTTCTGCACATGACAGTGGCAAAAATTTGTCGCAATTTAATAAGCCCAAAATTGTCCCATCCCAAGGTGGGTTTAATAAGTGGTGGCTACTGTACATATTTCCAGCTTAAATGCTCCAACTCAAATGCTTAAATTGAAATACTTTTTCCCATTATCAGATTTTATATTTATGACAAACATTCTTCTATGTGGATCCATTTCAAATGCTAGCTCATATTCAAAAAGTTGGTTTAGAACTGACACCCACCCCATCATATACAAATGAAACACTTACTGCAAAGTTCTAACAATCAAGACAAGCCCTGGATTTTACAAGATTCAAGTTCCGTTCCATTTATTCTTGCTTTTGTACTACCTTTGGAATGCTGTGAGGGGTATGCAGCACACATCTCATCTTGCTTGTGCTGTGAACCACATAGGTACGTTTGCAATGAATGCTGCACTGATGGCGGGAATGTATTTGTATTTATCTCAGCATGATGATGCCTCTCAGCTGTGTGGGAAAGAATTTGACCTTTAACCACAACCACCAATCCAGTTTGTGGCACTGATTCTTTTAAATGCATGATTTGATTTTCGAAAAACTGTGCTAATTTATCAACTTCTTGCGTCAGCTGAACATTTTTGAAAAACAGATGTAAAAACCATGTATAAAAAGAACGTCATGGAAATGATACTGAAAGCATGGCCACACCTTGCTTCTCTTAATCTAAAGATCATACCATCTCAAACAAATATCACTGCAATTTTCATCCCTATGTTCCATTAGCAGAGTGATAAAGAACATGTAACTGTTATAGCTGAAACAGGAAAAAAAACGAACCCGTGAAAAAATGTCCACTGCAGTGCTTAGCAATTTTTGCTGCAAGTTTTGGGTTTTTTTTCTTGGTGTACACCAGCAACTCACTGTGTTTGTGGGCAACTGTTCCCAGGTCTATCAACCAAGTATGTGTTTCATGTAACTTCCACTTGTTTCAATTTCTGTGCACTTCATGCGTAAAATAAGAAGAAAGGTGTTTGCCGCTCAGTGTGCGATACATCTTCGCTTTTTGTATTATTCGCATCTGTAGATTTTTGTCTGTTCTTCAGATTAAGAAAAGGCGAACTGTTCGACTACTTGACGAAAGTGGTGAAGTTTGGCGAACGGCTGACTAGGTACAATATTTTTTAATGTGCAACTATCCTCGTGATGTTGTGTCAAACGACGTTATGTTTTCTTTAACGATTTCAACGTTCTTCGCTGTATGTGTATGCTGCACGTGATAGCCGAAATAATTACATGGTGTGATGTTGCCTTGCTGATTCACTGTTGTTTAGAATTTATGTTGTCCACACAGAACGAGCTAGCTCTTTTGTTAAGTTCTTAATTACTGTTTAACGTTGGTTTTGCGACTAGTTACGCGTCCTCTCAAGGTGTTCACAAAATTGCTGATGCCGTTAGGGCGTGTCAACAACCTTTCTACCCATACACCAAAGTAGCGTAATTCAGGTAAGTGTTACTTTGACATGGTTTTTGGGTCTTTGCAGATCGACTATGAGGTCTTTGTTGGAGGCAGTGTCATATCTGCATTCGAAAGACATCATCCATCGTGACTTGAAGGTATTTCAGTGTTTACATGTCATTCGTGCGGCATAACTCTGTTGTTATGCAAAACAAATCAAAGGTTTATACAGGACTTATTACATCTGATCTACACAGTCTTGTTATCCGATCAGATTAGCGCTAATGCTGCGCTATGTGTACGTGTGTCAAGAGCTGATGATGCCTACTTTGTAGGCGAAATATATATTCTGTAAGATCTTAGTGTCTGATTCTGTGCTGAGAAAGGATTTCTTTCCATAGACAGTGTGTTCTATGACATTAGGCGTACTCAACATTATGCATTGCTATGGTAGACGTGGAGAACTTACTATGAGAACCTAATATTGTGTAGCCGATATCCGTGCAAACTCAAGTAAAAGGCAATGTGTTTCGCAGCAAAAGTGCTCTATTCAAACTGCTGTACTAGGTAATGCATTTACATTACTAAATGCGACTCCTCACAGTGATTCCTATTGTAAAACGCAAAACCTCCAACATGGTCCGCGCAAATCACCTGGTATCGGCTGTAAATGTAATGCATGGATGTCCACATCAACAAAGCGTTAATTTGTAAAACGAAAGAAGCGTTCTCACTGGTGCGTTGCTACGCAGTGAAAAGCTCCCTGGCAACATTGCCGGCATTCGAAAGCTTTTATCAACGAACCTGCTCCTTCACTTGCCCCCGCACTATCTTCGACAGCACTGCTGTCGTGCTATTCTTCATGCCAGTCTCGTTTCCGGTAACCTTAGCTTGCTCTAGCCGCGCTTCCGATGCGGTCACGATGCTCAGTGGCAACTCTGTTGATAAATGCACGCTTGGGCTTGTGTTTGCAATAGGGTTGACGACTTTTATTTGCGAACTTTCAGTGTTTTTTGATTAAAGCATAGAAATTTGAGAGTTTGTAGCGGGTATGATACGCTTGCTTAGCGCAAGAGGTTTGATGTTTGTGTTGTTGTTTTTAAGCCTGAAAATATTCTTCTCGATGATTCTTTGCAACTTCATCTCTCAGACTTCGGTTTTTCCGTCAGAGTGAGGGAAGACCAGACGTTCAAAGGTAGGAGTTTTCGCGCGAAATAAAGAAACTGAAAAATTGAAAATGCCTCTCTCGTTCTGCAAGGTAGTGACTCGACCTTTTGTTATACTTCCGCAATGTTGATACGTTTCGCCAACTTACTCATGCCTGTTCCCTTCATTTAATAGTTATGCATTATGATCGCGTATTCATCGTGTCATCAGTTGCGCAGGGAGAAAATCACGAGTCTGTCGTTGTTACCTTGCGTCGACGTCGTGTGTGTAAAACACTGTTTAAAAAAAGAAGCTGTCAATACGTAACGCAACAAAGCGTACACAGCAACGCGCCCAATTTAGCTTGCTAAAGGTATAAACTGAAGAAGTTGTCGAAGTAAGATATCGGCTAACGTTTTCATTGGTTTATGTACGCTCCGCTGGCCAGCCACTGCCAATCGAACGTGTATCAAAAGGGTATGATATTTTTGCAAGCTGCTTTCATTTGTGACTGTGTTGTAACAGATTTATATGGAACGCCCGGGTACATGTCCCCAGAGATGTTGAAATGCAGCGTCGACGAGAACCACCCAGGATACAGCAAAGAGATAGACATATGGGCGTGCGGAGTGATCATGTATACCTTGTGAGCACGATGATTCTTTAAAATAATTTTAGCAGCATTGATTACTTCCCTTTATTAACTTTCATTACTACCTTGGATACGTCAGATGGCATATATTTTGCTTAAGATTTTGTTGACTAGACTTTCTGGCGTCGTTCGTCGTCTCAAGTTCTATGATCCACAGTAAAACCGACGCTCATGCGATCTCGTTACTGCCGCCTGGTTACGTAGATATTCACGTGATCTCGTGCGTTTGACTGTGACGCAACGCCGCGCCCGATCCTAAGTGACGTAGACCTTTTGTTGAGACGCTGCTTCGAGCATTCCCAAGCCCTCTGTCGTTTGACGGTGACGTGCTTGACAACATACACGTCAATCGGGATGCCAGCTGTGTGTTGTGCGTTGTCAACGACTGCCTCCTGAACTGTAGCTGTGCGACTTCCTAGCAGGTTGTTGTTGTTCGCGAAGATACAATCAGTGTGGTTACTGTGGCCGTCTTTGGTAACGAAGTGTTGCAGTTTACCTGCGCGTTGCGCACTGAGGTAAACAGATCGGCAAAAATAGCCGCCTTCGCTTGCACTTCACTTGACTCGACCTTTTCCAGTCCCGGAACTTTTGTCAACGTCACAAAAGTGTTTCGAACGTCATAACGTGCAGTGCTGCGGCATAAAAATGGCGGCACGCGCCGATCAATAGAGCGACAGTTGCGCTGCTATCAAGCGTTTTTGTGAGTAAAAATCAAATGTCATCTGCAAGGCGATGTGTTGCTGCGCACAGTGTTCATATGTCAGCGCAAATAAAAACACGGTTGTGTTTTCGTTATTTTTAGACTGGCGGGAGTTCCCCCTTTCTGGCATCGACGTCAAATAATCATGCTGAGAAGAATAATGGAAAGCCAGTACTCCTTTCCCACCCCGGACTGGGACGACATATCCGAATCGGCCAAAGACCTGGTAAGTCTTCCAGAGCGTACGTGCTCTGTCGCAGGTCCAGTGCGTGTTGCAACATGCCCCTTGGAAGCAAGCACGCGCACATCCACAAATTGCACCACAGTGCGGTCGTCCAAGCGCAAGTGTTTCTTTCAGTTCGAGCGTGTTTTCGTGCGGGTTGTTTTTGCGGTGGTTCCCGTTAACAGGTGCAGCGTTTGGCGCTCGCGGCCGAAAGGGAAACTTTGCATTTATTGACCTTTCAAGCCCGTCCTACGTTCGTTGTGCACCGCGCCCTAATTCGCCAAGGCCGCCTGTGTCTATCACGATGGCCCCGATTTCGCCAACCTTTGTGTGCGCGGTTGCGACAGCGCCGTCGCGCCTCGAGCAGAAGCACCGCTCATCGCTTCGGTCGATTTGCGATACGGCGTGTACAGGCGTGCTACGTGCATTGTGTCGCGTCGTCCACCGCTTCGTGCCAGATGCCTTCTCGCCCCTGGTTGCCGCGATTTTTGACCGGAATGTTTCCAACGTGTTTTGTTTTGTTCTACCGCTCATCGCATTCACCTGCGAATTTCGAAGCGTCTCTCTGTTCGAATCGCGTTCCCTTCCGCTCGCACGCCTCCGACAAACGGCGTTTTAGACTTATAATATTGCGACGGTGTTTCAAGCGTAGAGACATCTTCCATCCAGGAATGCTTTACGTGCTATTGTTGCTCGGCTCACCCGTGCAAGGAAACCTTTCGGTGCTGCTACGCTATGAGCAACAAACTTACTGGTCCATCCAAGACTGAATGTAGAATAAATTAAAACTCAAGGTAGAAGACACGTCGTCGAAATAAAACCATTGGAAACAAAGCAGTTGCTGTTTGGTGACGTGTTAAGACTTCAATCCCATCGGGAATATACTAGTACCTTTAAATTTGCGTTTCCGATGTTTTACGCGTACTAGAAATCACCTGCGCCACAGTAGACCCAAGAGTTTTTTACCCTACTTTCCAAGGGAGTTGGCACTGGTTTTGTTGCTTGCGTTGTTGTTCTCATACCTTAGGTTAGTCCGGAAGTTTTCCATGGCAGTTTGCCGCCTGGGTCGCGCCTTACTTTCAAATATAAATGTAAGATTAATGTCAACGAATGTGCAAGCGCCCCTCCTTACGTTACGGCGATCGCTAAAGCAGTTAGTTTCATCCTGTGCTTGACAAGCAAATGCTGTTGCGCGCATGGTCTCTGCGACGTGCGTTAAGTTTCCGAGAAAATGTCCCTTTTGACTATTGATTTTATTCCAGTACGTTTGCGTAGTGCGTGTCTATCTTGCAACTGCAAGATCTCGCGTTTGGCTGAACTCACACGACCTTGTCCGTGTTCTTTGTTTGTCGATCATGCCTCCGCGAGCTCATCGATGATTACACCAGTTAGACCGGTTGTTTATGAGACGCTCATAGCTGTGCCACCGCTTAAGCGGCAGGCAGCCCATGGAACAGGTTGATTTGCGAGCTTCCTTATGTCTTTGCCTCTAAGCGACGCATGATTTATACGCGATGCTAATTTTATCAAAGGTCTCACGAATGCTGCAAGTGGACCCGGAGCAGAGGCTGACCGCGAAAGGTGCTCTTGCTCATCCTTTCTTCCAGCAAGTCGACGAAGCTTCGAGATACACCCTTAAACCTTTTAACGCGAGAAGGAAGTTTCGGGTAAGTGCACAATCTTTGAGGCGGTTCAGGTTCAAGACGATTTGTCCGTGAGCGGAACGTTGAGGATGATGATTGTAAAGAAGCCTTTTTAGGGTCAGGGCGTTGAGAAGATCATGTAATTAGGAAATATTTCCTCCTCGTTGCCATAAAACTAGACAACCAGGTAGGATTTCCTTCGTTGCTTATTGGAAATTTTTTCTGCCGTCTCGTAGTTCAAATAACCGCCAACCTGAAAGGAAGCCCCAGCAATCGTGGTTCACAAAAAGTTATCTTGACGCTGGCGATCGAAAACAGTCTGTTCGTAAGCGGCACAAATACCAGGTATCCTATTTTTAGGAGGTGATGACGTTGCTTCCCGGCTCTGCCGCGACAGTACACCAAACCGTGTTATCAGGATTGCACCAGAGACAGAAAGCGACGATGGACGGTAACCGGTCGTCGGTAAACCACAGCAGTGGCAACCAACGGGGTTTTATAGTTAAGCAAGAGGAGACGGCAGTTTTAGATGTCCTGCGCGAGGTGGGGTCAGCCCGGGCGTTGTTTGGACTTTGTACTCTACCTGCGTTGTACCGGGGTCGCTGGCTCGCGCGACCCCGGTTGTTCATGCACGTGTACACTGTAGTGAAGGATTACGGTTAGACAACTGCCAGGTTGCGGTTTGAAGCGGATGCTCTGGGCTCGCGTCGAAGCTGTCGTGCCAAGTAGTACATCAGCGTTTCTCTCTGCATCAAACCCATATTGCCCTGGTGTGTAAAGCTTCGTTGCGTAAGTTCCGCGTCCTGCCACTTGGTCGCGAAGAGGAGACTGCAATTTTACGAGATACCTTGTGCGAGACGGGGTCAACTCGAGCGCTTGAAACGGTCGTTGAACTTCGTACTGTGGTCGGAGCGCAGTTGAATATGAACACTGTTTTCTTGAAGGCGTTTTGAGAGACCGAAAAATTTGTCCGACAGTCTCTCGAAATATAGTAAAACCTCGTTTATGACCATCTCGGCATGTGGATGAAATAGTTGCGGTCTCTTAAAATGCATTAGCGGTCACCAAAGGTCAAATCTTTGAAAACACCCTGAATATGAAGAAACGAATGCAGACAAAAGATTAACAATCAATGCGTCGGCTCCGACACGCGTTCGCCACTGCGCTGAATGAGTTTCAGCATTTTTGGTTGCTGGAACACTTGACCCTCGGGCGGCACTGCACGCATACGCCCTTGGGTGCATGCAGCTCACCCAGATATTGAGAACCTGCGCAGCTGGAGCATGGTGTTTGCAAGGACATGCCTGTGCAGGGTGGGCGCAGTTGAGTCACATATTACTGTGCTTTTGAGTTTTTTCTATTAGGTTGTCATCGTCAACAGTGCGCTCCATCAAGCGACCGCTATGTCACGTATTATATTTTCTACGAAAGCCGATGCGTCAAAACTTCAAAGCCGCTGCCGGGCGGCGACGGTACAATTTTCATGATCGGGTAATTCCCCCGCACTTGGCAGAATGAAGTGATTCTTCGAAAAATTGATTCATGTTAAAAACGATTTCGGGAACCGGTTTTATTGCCCACTCCGAAGCCATTTNAAGTGGAGATATATTTATAAAAAATTCCAGATCAGAAAGAGCACTGCGCTGTTGTTATGCACGTTTCCACGTACGGTACAATAGCAGAAGGGTGAAAACATCTTTGTAGATCGCAGCACGCAATCGTGACGCATGGGTAAACGAAAGTCAAATCATATGTTCCAGCAATGCTCTGCAGCGGAAATCGCTGACCTCACATCCTTTAAAGGGCAACAATAGTCGCGCAAACATCTCCAAAGCGCGCCGTTGTTGCTGTTGTCGTGCTGCTGTCACTGTACACGCACTTGGCTGCTTTTGCAGAGGCGTGACATTCGTGACGGCGACAACTTTCGCTTGTTGCCCGAACAGTGACGTTCAAATTCTTTTAGTGGCCCGTGCAACCGATTTGGCGCTGTACAAGAAAACGAAGTGCTCTTGGCAGATTTTTTCGTTTCCGTGTGTTGTCCAGAAATTTGTTAATCAGTCTGCTAAGAACTCATCGCAGCACTATGCGGCAGTGTGGAAGGTTATGACAGCCCCATCCATGCGTGTGTTCTTTGCAAGCTCCACTCATCTATGCTTGTGCTTCATCAAAGTAATTGTGTTAACGTCATCTAGCGTATACTCTTATATTACCGCCGCTTTATCTATCTTCATGTTCTTTCATGTATCTGTGTGTTCTTTGCTAGTACCATGTATGCTGAAGTCTATTGCGTTGCGTGTGGGAGTAAAGACCATACTCGCGCCCACTTGCGAAACTTAGCGCTTCCCAAGCGGGTGTGCCTCCAGTTCAAAAACCCAGGCGTTATACAATATTTACTGTGGAATTAATCACTTTCCTATAATTCAATCAAAAAAGTGTTTTCCCATAAATCAATGAAAAGTCACTGGAAGGCTGTGCATGAGCTTCCCTTGATGCGTTGTTATTTCTTAACTCAATCTGGAAGTTAAGCGCAATAAGCCGTACTTTTTTACAATCGAGTTCAACCATATTGCCGTTGTGTTCAGGTTGCCATTCACGTGGTCGTGGCGAGCCTCCGCATGATCGGCATGGCCAATCAGAGGCGCCTGCTCAAGTTCTCGATGGCCTCGTGCGACCCGTACGCCGTCAAAAGCCTCCGGCGCGTCATCGATTCCGCGGCGTTTCGAATCTACGGACACTGGGTGCAGAAAAGCGCCGATCAAAACCGCGCCGCCCTGTTCGAGAACACGTCGCGAGCTGACCAGCGCCGCTTGACCGAACTCGAGAGGACGAACCCTGACTCGCTGGTTCCTTCGCCTACGAACAGTTTGATTCTGCAACCTGCGTCGTGACCTTCGTCTTAAAACGACCTTCCGTGGCTTCCACAAGTCTTGCCTTCACGTGAAACGTGCCCTTGCTCGTGATGCCGTTTACTTCTGCTCTTCATTGATGTGTTACTTTTTTCTTTCTGTTTTAGCAAAGTTTAGCACATGCTGCCCTTTGAAAGCTATAAGAACGAAGACCGTTGGCCATCGTTCGCGTCAGAGACGGGTCGAAGTTACCTGCGTGGTTTTACTTATGACGAATGTCGTGACGTCATTCTTTACGACTGTGTTTTATTTATTCTGAAACGTTCCGTTGAAATTAAGGGAATGTGCATTTTATTACAGAGAAGACGTAGGAATTCAAAAGCACACACCCATGGACGTCGCAAGGATTTTTTCCAGTGAGGGGGGCAAGAGTGGGTTTTTGCAGGTGGTGGCCGACAGTGATAACATTTTCTTTTGCCACCTCGAGTCGAAACTAAAAGAAACATTTTTCTACTGAAAAGATAACAGGAAATTTCAAAATCCGGTGGGGGGCATTGCTCCCCCGCACACCTTTTTCGGCGCCCATGCACACACTTCGCTGTTAATTGCCACAGCAGACCGTTCACACCGACAGTCTCTGACAATGAAGTTGTGCAGAGGGAACAGTCTCTTGCAACTGTGACAGTACGACACCGTGACATACAAGCACACGCGTGTTTTTCCATGCAAGGTGTGTTTCGCACGTTCTGAATTTGAAAAGCTTCTCCCGGACGTGAACACCAAGCACGTGTCAACGACTTTAGGCCAATGATATTTCGCTTCAGCGGAGTATCTTCACCCTTGTAGGCAAATCCCCACCTGTAGCAACTGTTTTATGTATCTCTTGCGCTTGTACCCGTTTCGTTCATGGATGCGTAGTTGCTGAAGTTGCCTTGAAATTAAGCGCCCTGTGTGACGATGACGCCCGTTGTGCTTCATCCCATTTTACGTCAACTATAGGCCACTTGCTTTCTGAAATGTCTGGCGTCTGCGAACTTCTTAAAGTGCAATTCGCGCTTACTTGCATTCCCAATTTGTGCAAGTGAGTGACTGAAACACCGATGATTGGCTTATCTTCCTCCAAGACACGCCACGCCCACAAACATTGAGTCCAATGCCTCGTCACGGTCTTAGCTTCACCAGCAAACGTCATGTTCGGTGCCGCAGAGCAACTGTTGTATTTGAAACGGGTGATTTTAAGCAGCGGACCTATTGCTGTTATATTTGAAAGCGGCAGAAATTTTGCAGTTGGGTAAAATTTTATGTTTTGATTCGCGCAAACCGTTTCTGAATTCGTTGTNGTGACTGCTGACCTCTTTCACTCTAAAAAAGCAGCCCTGAAAAAGGGTGCTGCACGTTCTGGTTCCGAAAGTTATTGAACTGCAATCCTCCCTATGATATTGCCAGCCTGTTGGGTTAAGCTGTACGTCTCCATTTGCGAGCGTGCACATCCCCTCGTTAGTTTCTTGTGATGGTATTAAGAAGCGGGTTTTTGAGACGTTTTAAAAAAACAATGGAATTTTTGTGCTCGTCGGAATTCAGCTGCTATGTGCGTTTATCGGCTTCTCTGCTTTGCTTGGTGTTTTTAACGACAGATCGTTTGTCACAGCCGAGAGAAAATTGCATTCGACCTAAAACGCATTGCCAAACGCCCTTATCCGCCATCTTGTCTTGTACAGTAGCAGCGTGATAAGTTGCTGGCTACTCAGGATAGCGGCGATAAAAGTTCCACGACGATTCTGTTAGCTTGTATTGACGCCTCGGATTCGGAGGGGTGTAAACATAACATCGGACAACTCGCGCCCGCTGACGTGAGCTGCATACCGCCGGCAGTACGTCGCTGCAAATGCATGCGTATTACCTGGTGCTTACACTGTGTCGACTCGCATCCTACAGCCTTGTCGTTTTCCAGCTTGGTTGCTTGTGCTTGTGCTGGAGCTGGTTCGTTTTACGGTATGCGTAGATATTTTATGATCTTTTGCTCGTTGTACAGGAGTTCGAACAAGCAACTGCATTGACCGCCGTCTGGTTGTGTCTTGATGGGGGGGAGGCAGTGTTCCGAAAATTTTTGCTTTTGAATTGAGGAAAACTACACGATCTTCAGTTACGTTGCATTCGTAACTCCCGCTTGTGATTCATTCAGTGTTGCGTTACCTGTTAAGTCACCATGCTCTCTTGACATTGCTTCTGGGACTTAAAAGATACCCACAAGGAGAACTTAACTGGACAAAGGTTTAATCGGATTAGTTGCAGCACGACGCAAAAGTCCGACCTGCCCGGGAAAGTCCTCGACAAAAGCAGGTGTTGTCTCGAGGAGATCGCATAAGCTTCAACACAACATTGCATCAAAGAAAGTTTGTATGAACGTAAAAACGTTTATGAGAAAAGTTTGCACAAAATTGAACAATACTGCCAAAAACACGCGTTCTCTTTATAAACACAGTTATATCACGTCTCTAAATACACCTGTTGCGGAAAGTTGGTGAACCATATTTCATGAATGAAAATATTTTGAGAAGAAACTTGAAAAAAATTACTGAAAAATAATGGGTCAGCTACTGTGGTAAAGGGAAAACCCACTGATCCTCGCAGAAACACGTACTTATCACAAACTTCACCTGTTACTACATTTATTGTTTTCTGTTAAGCCAAGATGACCTCTCGACGTTGCCTCTGAAATTTTTTAAGGTACTGAAAGTGGAAGCTTGCGCAAGCTCTATGGCACTTTACAATAATGAATTGTTTGTGGTTCTGGCCAACGTTCGGTCCTCCAAGGACCGCGACACGCTTTTGGGCCAAATTTAGCCATAACTCAGCGAGCGATAGCCAGCGGGGGAGCCAGTGGTGCCCGGCCCCCCATTTGAAATCGGTGCCCCCCCATTTCACGTTTGGTTCCCCGGTTACTGCACACATCCAATACTGTATTTTAAAAAGATTGCCCCCCCTGGTGCTGAATCCTGGGGATAGCGCTGGAGAGTCACTTAACGGCTCATTTAAGAAGCGGATTTTCGTGTAGTTCCTTTCCCTGCTCAGGGAACAGTGGACATCGCGTAATTCAGTTTTCAACTAATTTTTTAAAGACTAAACATACTTATTAACCTGATTCTCTCAGCAGCTGATTTTTTCGAAGCGTTCTTTTCAAGCAGTGCTGTCGAAATATGCATATGTTTTGTATTTTTTGAGTAAGGGGGTTTACTGCCAAGATGGCAGTGGTTCCTAAACACCAAGAGCCAATTCACCCAGGATTTTCGACACCCCCGCTGAGGTAACTTCAAAAACATGACTGTATGGGTGACAATTGCCAAAATGACCATTAACGTTTTAAGAGCACAGGAACATTTTTCAAGAACTCGGCAATTTCAAGCATATCTGACCCGAAAAAAACAAAACTTGTATTTCGATAGGTATAGATTTTTCAAAAACAAACATTTTCCGTGGGAGGCACGCAAGGTGACTCCTGCGAAAAAGACAAAATTCCTTTTGCAGGTGCAACCAGTGCCGGATTAAGTTGGCGCGGGGCCCGTAGCATATAAACAGCGCGGGGCCCAAGTTAAAAATACACTGGAATAAGTGAACAACTGTTAAATCAATAAATGAGAAGTTACCATGATAACTTCTCCACTGTTGAGAAACGTACGTCACAGAGCAGTGATAACGCGAGTAAGTCCTCAAGCCCTCTGCGTACCAAGGCTGTGGAGCCGGTACTCATATTTTTGGCTCCGGAACAGTTTGATCCAAAGAATCAGAAAAAACATTGTATTATTTGTATAGCGCGCTTGCCCCACAAACTAGCTCTGTGGATCCGGAACCCAAATTTCAGGCTCAGGCTCCGGAAGCTTTTGGCCCTGGCTTTAGCCATCCACAATTCCTTCAGTTCCGGCTCCACAGACATGCTGCGTACTATACTCACATTAGCCTGAGTTTTTGGACAATTAATCGTTCGTTTGAAATTTCTCGACATGGGAACTGTCCATTGGGTTGGACTTCAAACCCAATGTTCTATACAAATCCATTGCTTCATAAAACATTCAGTCCGATGTGAGGTATGTTATAAAAAATATTTAATGGCATATGGCAGCTCAGGCTGTAATGGATGAGCCCGAGTAAAGCGCGAGCAAACGAAGTCGAGAGAATGCCCGCTACGAACGATATTGTTTTATTTAGGTCACCTGCAACATAAACGCGAAAGGCCAGACATGGAACGAAAATATATGAATAGTGACAAGGCCCAAAGAAAAGAGCCCGAGTTTAACAACTTAGTGAAGTTGGACTGTGGGTGGTGGCACAAATATACAAAGCAAGCAAGCTTGCGTTCTCCAATACTAAACTTAATCGAAGACTCGGGCTAAGCCCGAGCAGCCTGTGTGCTGGAGTTGCCACTGGGCTGTTGAAAACACCGAGAACACAGCATAAAAACAGGCAAAAAAGACACAGCATTAATACCTGTCTTAAACACTTCAAAACCACAACTTTCCACATCTTGAACACAGAAGTAACATGACTGAGTAATAATCATTCTACAACTGCATTAGATACCGGGAATGCAAAGACAAGGCAAAGCATATGTAGCAACTAGCAAGTTGTCTGTAAGGATGGTAATTTTGTTGCCAGTGCAGAAATAAATATAGCTGTTTAGTGTTGCCAATGCAAAAACAAAAACACAATTGAAATTGATATGTCAAACATTTCATTTTGCATATAAGATTCAGCAAAATTTTACTATTTAGAATGGTGTTTAGAATGGCCTTGAAATTGCATCAATTGTTTAAATGGCGTGGCACGAACTTTTTCCTACACGCAAGCATCGGTGTCGAATTTGCGAGGTGCAACAATTCTCAGATAAAGATCCTTAATGTGTTTCAATTCCCACACGTGTTAACTGCTTAAACCTCAAAACCGAAACTGCAAATGACAGATTAACCGAACAAAACGCTTCTCAGGGATAGAAAGAGGTGACGAATTAGACGAACAGAAATGTACACAAAAGACAGGAATTGTGCCGGGACCGACGAAAAAGTGACGAATTAAGCGAATTGACAAATCAAACGATGACGACTTAGACAAATTCTATGTATTTGCATTGAACAAAACCGAAAATACTTTCATTCAACGGTGATTACTGAAACTGGAAGAAAGTCAAACATGTAGAGAAATCAATAGATATACCTAATGCAACATCGGAATACAGATTTGCATACTTGTATCGTTTCTGAATGACAATTTTTCAAACGAGTATTTTATTTAAAACAAATGATTGTCGTCAAGAGGGGCCCCCTTGGAGCGGGTGTCCCGGGGCAATTGCCCACGTTGACCCCTCCCCTTAATCCGGTCCGGACGCGATGCCTTATATTTTTGCAGTTATTAACTTCTGTGTCGTAGGGTTGAGTTTATTTTCCTCCGATATCCCAACCTGGAGAGCTGATAGTTCATATTCAGTGCCATGACACATAAATTAAGGGGAGTGCGTGTAGAAGAATATACGTATTATGTCAACATACTTCGCCAAAACGTTGGTTTGGAAACATGAATATGACGTCAGATTGTGACATTACAAACAGCGAACACCAAATACAAATGACCACCATATGCCACTGATAGAAACCCCCCAATAAAAATTTTCTGCGTACGCCACTGCTTGACAGTAACGCCCTTACTAAAAAAAAACAAAACGTATACCTATTTCGATAAGACTGCTTGACAGAACGCTTCGAAAAAATCAGCTACTGAGGGAATCATGTTAACAGCTGTGTTTTAAGTTTTTTTAATTTAGTTGAAAACTGACTTAGCCATGGTTGTCAACCGTTACCTGAGCACTTAGCAGAAATGGTGCACATGAAAACACATGCCGAAACAAAGGGATTGTAACCCATAGGCCGGCTTTGCTGAAGTTCCGATTGGCGATTATTACCCAACGCCGGGTTTCTATAACATCTTTGCTCGAATTTTGAACACATGCTGTAGTCTCGAGTTGTAGGGCTGATTAAAGAGCATGTAACACGTGACAAATAAAAGAGGCAGATTTTGCGGTCACTGACTGTCCTAAGGTGGCCATATGCGCCAAGTCAATTTTTTTTATTTTTTAAATAAACACTTCAAAACTTCTTTCTGAAAAAATATTAATTTTAAAAATATTTAAAAGAAATTTTTCAAACAGATTTGTTTTCATTTGACAAATTCTTTCAAACTCATAGAAATTTTATCAAAAAAGTTTTTTTTTTCAAGATAAGCAATATCATGGATCTTTTTTATTACGCCATCGAAGTGTTTTTCATTGAAATTTGCGAATAAACCACGTTACTTCAGATGTTACATGTTCATTTTTATCTGTTAAATCAGTGGCATAACCTCACGGTGTTCAAGACGCTCAATGAACGCTTTCAATTTTGCACTGAAAATATTTTCAAATACTCTAACAAAGAATAAAAATTTGTTCCTGGCTTTTATCTGATTTATATCTATTCGTATTCCACGAAAACCTGCCTCAATTTAAATGTTTTTGTTAAGGGTGAACAACTCTTGGACTACGCGCCTGACCGCTTTCATTGAGTTCGAGCCATCGCATGCCATTCACCTTACCCCTCGGTGAACGTCTTGGCTAAAACCAATAAACAAAATGTGGATAAAGGCGAAATAGCTCCAGCAGAGCTCTTGCCTCAGGAGGCAAAATAGACACTACCTAAACAATTATACGGGGCACTTCAGCTAAACAATTATACGGGGTACTTTAAAAAGGGTACTTTTTCATGGGGCACACTCGACATGAGCATGGAGTACACCTGAGCGGTCAATAAAAAGTTGGGTTGCATGCATTGTATAATGTTCACGTGATATCCCATGTAAAATAGGTACTTGCTGACTGCCTCTCCACTTTTTTCACATTCTAATTACGCACTATCACTGCATGGCAAAACAAATTTGCATGATTACCAATCATTAAATGAAACCAATGCAGTAGGCCTATGCTGAAATTCATGCTTTACCATACAAATATAATGTGCCTCTGAGCACATAACAAACATAAAAATGCTCATAGATTTGAATTATTCTGTACTGCATTCCAATATAACCCCTCAAGCTTTACCTTGTTTAATGTTTAAATTGACCTAGTGGCAATGTGTTGAGTGTGCCCCATTTTTTTGTCAGATGTGCCCCTTGCATAACTAAAAAATAAAATGAAGAAGTACCAACTCAACTTAAAAAGAATTTAAAACCTGGCATTATCAAATAATGTTGCACTACCCTGACCACAACGTCACAAAAACTCAGAACAGAAGATGTTGATTAACGTGGGCAAAACCCAGATCTAAATGCGATTTTATAAAGTACGTTTGGGTAGCAAAAATACAACTTGTTCTGTCCAGTGCTCATCTCTGGTAAGTAGATGGCTTGGGCTGGTGATGCGTAAATGTTTTGCTTCAATGCTTGGTTAGTGCATTGGGCTGAAAGACTAAAATGGTAGTATATGTTTTTATCCCAAACACATATGATTTTTCTAGGTGGTTCAGTTACGCCAGGAAGTAGGCTAGTAATGTCTGGTCCATCGATAGTGAGCGCAAGACCAAAAATTCATACATAACTTTGCAAGTTTATTTTAAACCTCAAAAATAGCAACCTTTTGGCAGAATTTCACAAATTTTAGTAGATTTTAGCTGAAATTTTGTGAAAAGAGTTTCCGCAGAATCTAGCAGTTTTTCGTGACACCATTTAGCAGGTTTAGGTGACTACCATCTAGCAACACTGATAGGTGGGCGGATCCGGTGATAAGACGACATAAGCAATCCGACTCCAGTTTGACTCGGCATAAATACAAGTGAAGAAAACAACCAGTAGGCAAAACCAAATCCAATCCAGCTGCGGCTAGGCCTACAACTGTGGCTTTCAACCTGGGGTCGCGACCCAGAGGAGTCGTGAACCATTTTTGGAGGGGTAAGGAATAGATATTTTATGTACACAGCTGTATTATATTTGCTTTGTTCGAGTTTTATCTGGAGATCGTTGGGTTATATCAGTTGATAATGGGTCGCGGTACAGAAAAGGTTGAAAGACACTGGTCAACAGCAAAGAAGACCTCACTCCTGATCCTCTTGGAGGCAGTAGGCTTTCGGATCCAAAACATCCAAAGTCCAGTCATACGCATAGCCAGGGGTGGGCCAAAGGGGCCAAGCCTCCCATAAAATGTTTAGAAATATAGTCATTTTGTGCTTTGAGAGGCGTTTATCCAAACACAATAGTGTTATTCGCCTAAAATCAAACATTTTGCCACCCCAATTTTTGGGCTGGCTACGCCACTGAGTCCAGTCCATGCAGGGCACACCTCTGTCCAGCACTCCGGTGCGGACTAAGGTTGTCAGATGGCCGGTAATTGACCGGTCTGGCCGGTATTTTACTGCTAGTTTAGCAAAGGCAGGTAAGTGGTCGGTATTTTAAAAATGAGTGCTTGTAGCCGATATTTCGGAAATGAACAATTTGCAGCAACGGCAATAAAAAGGACTAACACAAAACTTGTCAAATTATAATGAGTCTAATAGTAATCATGTCAGAACAGTCACTTCAGCGAAATTCATTTAAGGCGAAAACAAGAGAAAATTATGGTCAAGTTCATACTGGACATAAAGCATGTTATTGCATTTACAGCTGATATTGCATCTGTGACCTATGGAAAGAATTGCTCCTTTAACCAAACGTTATATCTGCTGCAACCTGACTAGGACAACTAGAATTTTTTTATCTTTTCTAAATTATATTAGAATTAAAATTGGAGCTAAATCAGATGTCACAAATTAGATTAGAATTAAAATTAGCGAATTTGCGTAGACCATAAATTGAACTAAAATTAGAATTAGAATTACATTTGCTCAATCAAAACGACTTTAATTCAATTTCAATTCATGCCCAAATGTCGATTCATTCTCATAAGCATGAGAACATTAAGACTCGTACGTCAAGATTGGCACGTTTTGCAGTGTACAATTCGCCTGCACGGCAAATGTGACGTGGAGATTACGCCACATATCACGTTGAAGTTGTGACACCCATAGCAGAATGAACCTAGTCGAGATGAATCTCTATTGCTGTTATGTCCACAGTCGTTAGTTCAACTCTCTCTTTAATTGGCTCAAGGCGACACAGCATTGTGGCTGTAACACTAAAAACTCGTTCCGACGGAGTTGATGTCGCTGTCATACCCAGGAGTTCTCAAGAAGAAGCAGCATTCAGATAAGGGAAACGATATATGTTTTTCCAAAACCCTAAAACAGGGGTGTGCAACCCATGGCCCGCGGACCAAAAGTGGCCTGGGAGCTGAGGTTTTGTTGCCCGCCGAAAGGGTCAGATTTTCAAGCAAACATTACGATTTTTGAAAGGTATTTCCAAGGACGGATTAGGGGGGTGTAGGCCTAAGGCTGAACGGATATTTTGTCAAATTTCACAAATTTTAGGAGATAAATCGGTAGTTACTTGCAATAAAAACAATAATAAAAAAATCGAGGGCCGAATTTTTCCAGGGCCAGAGGCTATAGCTTTAGTAACCAAATGGTTAATCCGGCATTGGGTATTGCCAATCTCTAGAAGCACGTTGTCTAACACGCAGAGCTTGACACACGCAGCTGTGGGCGGTGGACCAATCTGGTTATGTGCATTTGACCTGGCGGTGCTGTATGGTTGCACACCCCTGCCTGAAGCACCACAGCTGACTGACTGTTGTAAAAGTCTGGCCGGGTACAAACTTTTAAAGTCAACTTATCGAGTTTTTCTGTGACTACTCTTTTAACGCGTGACTAAACGTATCTCCTACTCGCAATTACTAGCTAAGACTTCTAACACCACTAACCGCCCCATGGTGCCAGTCACAAGATGCGGGAGTAGTGTCAGCCTTTTGCGAGTGTGTTCATAGTTCATTCTAGCAAAGAACAACATGTACGGACGTTCAATAGCATAATTCGACAGAACGGTGAGTGCAATACATGCGGTAAGAAACAGCCTTTAACTACGGGTGTCAGCGTTCTAGCAAATTAATACGAGGTCGGATCTTAGATGCACAGCGGAGGTGCCGCACGTTGCAACTTTAGGAATATTGTTCTCGGGCAACCGACAGGGTTGTTAGAGGAAGTTATTGGTTAGTGTCCGTGGTGAGTTGACCTCCTTTGAATACCGTAGCATTGTCGCAGGCTTGCCAACTCGGTCTATCCCATCATAACTTCGACTCGAGTATACTCGACTGACTGTGCTTCCCTAGGGGCCCCTATTTATACTGATGCTGGGCCCACAACCTTTAGGGTCTTTTTCTGGGGAAATGTTGAACATACGTGATGCTTTATGCATTACCTCATGCCGGCAGGTAGCTCTGTATTTATTGTTGTTGGATTCATGCTCCCGAAGCGTGCTACCGATGCTGGGTGCTCTCGTGTTCATCTTAAGGAATGCTTGGAGTTGGTGAATTCGAGTTCGGGGTTACCTTGGTTGAGGACCTACAGCAACCTCTAGTATAGTTGGTCGGTCTTTGTCTGATCTTGCGGGGTCATACCGGTTACTGCGAGTTCGTTCTGGCTCGCGTTGTCAGATACTGTCAACTCCTTACTGGGAGTGTTTGCGCCGTCAAGTGCCGGTGTTAATGCAGCGTATAAATCCATCGCTCGGCGATCGTTTGCTATATTGCGGTCACTAGTTGAGTTGCTGGCATCGATCGGGTTTAGGTTCATTAGAGTATGCTCAATGAGGGCTAAACTCGTTAGGTTTTCGAATTTTAAATGATGTGGCCAGTCTCGAGGGTCATCTTGTGGTATGACATGTAAATAATCGATCCAGGCTCTGTTAACGTCTTTGCGAACACCCGCGTACCACGTTTTCTTTTGTGACCGTATTCCAATTCCTATGCAATAACTAACACGCCGCACCCCTATGCTCTTAATTATCCAACTCATCACGGTTAAAAATTGCTTATAGGGCTGCTGAGCGCGCAATGGTAGTTGCCACGGTATATAGACCTCGTATTGGCTAACTAACGGTTTTACTTCTTTGCGCATTCTTTGAAATTCGCTTAGCTTGTGCCAGAATTCTTAAGCAATTGACGACATCGTTTGTAAATCAATTATTAACACTTAACGACGTGCCTGAAAAACAACAATCCAGTGAAGTAATAGCGTGTACAACGATCAGGTACGATAAATGCAAGCTATAATACAGCAAGTTGGCAGTCCTGTCATTTGAAGTTGTGCCGTTCTCGTTTCAGAAGATGGTTTTGGGTTGTTGGGTGATCACTTGACAGTTCATGTTGGAGAAGCCTTTAGGTTTGGCTCCAACACTGTCATAAGTAGTAGTACTTAATGACTATTGTGACTTCTGCGTGTGAGTGGTTAAGCCAGCGGTGGCCAAACTACGGCATGCAGGTCGCATCCGGGCGCCGACCAGCTTAATCTGCCCCGCCAAATAACTTGTACATTTTTTACAAGCACCACGTTTCCGACTGTAGACAGCAGTGCAACAGCATTGGCTGCTGCCTGTCTCTTGTTGACTTGTCTGTCGCAGCAACGCTATAAAAAGGTGAAAAAAAATGGTGCAATTTTGTTGTTATTATTGTACTACAATACATTTTAATAACCCATTTTGCATAGATCACGTAAATCGCACTGTATCCGGCCCTCCTGTGGCCAGGTAGCTGCGAATTCGGCCCTTCGGTCAAAATGTTTGGCCACCCCTGGTGTAGGCAATGTGACATAATAACAATCATTGATAAGGCCACATAGTTTGTACTGCAGTTATGAATAAGAAAATAAATTGATCGAGTTCTTGCTGTTTTCCCTTTTCTGTGATGGAATGGCGGCATGGCACTTGTGACCATTTTTGTAGGCGATGTTGTGCGACCTAGGAGGGTGGCACAGCCACGCTTTAGATTCAGTAGTTAATTAAGCTTACACGTGGCTCCTACTTAATGAATCAGGGATCGTTATGACAGAGGGATTCTGTTTAACAACCCGATTATCTAATCTCTACGTAGTTTCTCCGAAACCTCTCATATTCGTGCAATTATCAGATAGTAATATTGTATATTTCACGCTTTATTAAACAGCAATAAACAAAATAGAAAAACATCAACGGTACTCACCAATTCATAATATCCATTATTGTCCATGCACTTCTCGACAAGAAACGACTCACACTTACATATTTTTTATTTTTTATTACTGTCTTCATAGTGTGCGATAGGGAGATCAACCATCTATATAGAACGGTTCCCCCATTCAGGCATTTTTCACTATGAGTATAAATTCAGTCTTTCTACTACTTTTACTCTATCAATATTTTTCATCGAGCATAGAATCATATATACTGTATATATATATATAATCATATCATACTAAATATCACATATTTCATTCAAAAGTAATTACTTTCAACAACTGCATGTTCAACTAATTTACTTAATTAATCATACAATCCATCTGACTCTTTCTGTACTATTCACTGACTGACAATTCAAATCTGACTAGTCACGATTCTTTCTGAGAAAAACATAGTCCTCGTTCGTGCAGGAAATATCCATTAATCCACGTATATCCACAGTTGTGTTCGATCGAGCATGTTTGTAATCCAAAGGTTTTGATTCGCAGAGCAATCAGAAATAAATTGACACAATACAGAACTTTACAAAGAATAATTTACTTAAGACATAAATGTAATCACACAAACAAGCACTTTATCTTGTTTGACAGAGCTTCGTTCGGACAAGCCTATTTTTCTGAGTTAGCCTGACAGGGATTTATCCGGCCAACCCAATTTTACTATTTCGGTCCGGGCAAGGGCGTACGCAAGGGGGGGTTGGGGTTAAAAACCCCCCCTTGAGCTTAATATTTTACAAAATTTTATTACCTGCGCAAAGGAGATTAGTTGTTTTCGGATACTTTTTGCTTGTTAATTTGTCGACTTAATGCAAATACCACGGAATAAATTTGCATGCAAATTTCAAAGAACATTGTAAATGGGCCAAAAAGTAA
>JGI24158J21664_10002674_pt1 | contig 21860 bp, 14 predicted proteins | sample Ectturendosymbi3_FD_21664 | JGI IMG/M metagenome (IMG submission 21664)
TGAAATCTATAGTCACCAGTTATTGAAGTATAACTGGATAGACTTCTCAAGCAAACAAAGAAGTTTTTATTTCACAAAATCATCCCGCGGGCCGGATCCAATCACGCAACGGGCCGGATTTGGCCGCGGGCCGTATGTTTGACATCCCTGGTCTATTAGGTTCCGCCTCTAACCCGTCATTTGCCGTTTTAGTTTAACACCAAACGCCAAATCAAAAGCGAAATCTCTTTAGGGGAAGCCCATCTTGATTCATCCAACCGGTGTGTTTAGGTTCGCGCTAATTTTGGGTCTTCCCGAGGATAGCTATAAGTTTGTGCACCTAACAGGTGGAGCTTTAGTTTATCCCAGTTTGTTCTGTCTCTCTTCTGCTAACACCATGCATCTATATATAAATATGCACACTAAATATTTACATCTTTTTATTTTGTTTTGTGAAAAAACTCAGTTCATGCAAAACATGCAAAGGAAAGTATGAAACCATGCACGGATGGCAAAATAATGTCTGACTAAAATATGTTACCAGAGAAAACACTACTGAAGTTAACATTTCAATTGAATCTACACAATCACAAAAAGAAGTAATGACACAGGCACCAAAATAAAAGCCGCATCCATACATTTAGCGTAATGTACATTTATGCTTACAAAACACACCCGTACTGCGTTCTTAAATAGCGCGACAATTGATTCAGGCGCATTACTTTATCATGAATTTATATTGTTACGTAAAATCCATCAACGATTAACGGAGAGGTGACTTGGTCTAACGACTCTTCATGTTAAATGTTACGACAGTTCGTATAAACGTCTCTAATTATTATGAGCCAGCGTCACACTGAGCGACAGTTTACTCGCTTTGGTTTATCGGTTTCGTTCAACAGTTCTGTGAAGCATCACGGCAAAGCCTTCGCGTACGCTCTGTGCTTCTGCATTGCGTAGCCTCGCATACATTGTGTGTGCCATCACAAAATGCCGCTCATGTCAGGGTTCGCCCTGATGGAGCCTGCATCTTTCGTCAGCAGAGGTTTCAATGCTAGTCTGTTTCGTTTCACCGGGAGCCTTCATTCCGTTTTACTGTAATCCGTTACAACTTTTGTGTTCAAATTGCTATGAGTTGCCAATTCATAGTCTTTTGCCGCGCCAGTCATGAATCGCCATGACTCTACGTTCAACGTTTCGAACAGGGTTCGCCCTGTAAAGCTCAGCCAACTTTCCTTTATAGAGATCGCCCATTGTAGCCAACATCCGCGGGTCTTTGTTCGCCAAGACAAGGCAACAGTATTGCCTCCCCTACGAGGACTTCGGACCGGAACATCATCCGTCACTTCCTTAGTTGGTGATCAGTCAACTGTCTCGTTGACCGCCAGCTGGCGCACCTGTAGAATATCCAACTGGTCAAGGACCACCCAGGTCAAATAGCCCACGGCCATTTTGCCGCCAACTTCCCGCTCCTGAAGAACACCACAATTGCTAAAGACCGCCACTTCCGACGGCCCACGGCCTTCTAACTTTCTAGGTGCCGAAACGGTTGTTTTTATAGCCAGCTTTTAGCTGGTGTGGCAGAGTGTTTTATCTTCTGATTGGTTAAGTCTTTTGGTGTCATCTTATCCTTTCATATGCATGTCACATGCTTGTCTTGAGACTTCGTCTTGTGATCTATCATGTGTTGGTCATGAACTTTGTCAGGCGTTTATCATTTTCATGTCATGCGGTCGTCATATGCTTTCTGCTTTGCATGCTGTGTTTTTACTTGGCGAACTCTTCACTATTTTTTCCTCTGAATATTTTACATCTGTTTCACTGGAGCTTTTGTCGTACCATTCGGGTTCGCTATTCATTTTTCTTTTTTTAATGTTTGGCACGCTTAAACTGCGTGTACTTTTCTCATTGTTTTCACTTGTAAGTCTTTTAAATTTGAATTGTTTTCAATTGGTTTACGTTGTGATCTTGACAACTGGTTTGAAGGTGAAGTTGTTGGCAACTGGGCCCCACAAGGTCTTAGTTAAATGGCGTATCCATTGAAATCATTTGCCGTGAAGAAATTGACACTGCCTCGATTTCTGATTCCGACTGTAAATGCGGTTATTCTTTGAAGCGGATATTCGACATCTAAAAATTGGCGAAAGTTCCGCAAGCTTTTCCTTAAAATAAGGTAAAGAGCAAAAAAGCAACAGCACCTCATCGGTTTCAAAGTATCATCGGCATTATATCCGAATAAATACTTTACATTCCGGAACTGTCGCTACCGTGTCTGCCATGATTTTTGTCGCCTGTTCTTGAAATGAAATACGTTTACCTGGAAAGACCCAAAGGTTGTTTTGATTTGATTGATTTTGATAAATTTCCGAAAGCTATAGGAAAAACTCGCCTTCTAAATTCCCGTATCGTGTCCTTATGGTCATGAAGAGAAGCTACAAATGTGTACTACGGTATAATGTGGTAGACCGTTTAATGAGAATATTGAATATTAAATATTGAAGATAAAATGTTTACAAACATCAAAATACTTTGCAAATACTCATTTTAATTACATTTTATGTTTTAATCACATAAGTCTGACGGAGAAAATTGAACAAGGAAAAAACTTTTCTGACAATGTTTAAAAATATTCAAAAATCACACATCTTGTACATTTCTGACTGAGTGTATTATCAAACGACTTTGACTGTAAATCTTTTTTCGATTCAGACGGCCGTGTAGAAATGGCTTAATATAGGTCCAAAATTGTGTTTGTTAGACGAATGTAGAGAATATAGTTAATAGTATATTACAAGGAAAATATCTTTTGAATGGTATTTTACAACAAAAGAAGAGTTTTGATAATACTTACATGCAGCGGTATTAATATAAGAATTTTGTTTTTTTGCAACGCAGTTGGAATAAATGTTAAAAATTTGGATTTCGCCGTTTCCAACAAGCAACAGAAAGTATAAAAAGCAAACACGCGCAAATGTCATATGTAAAGAACTTCACAAAATAAAAGGTAGGCTAATTACTATCAAGATCAGAAGTAACTTGGTGTAATGCGCGAAATGGCAAATGCACCACCAGCAAGCATTCGGAAAGGAAGCACCGTTTTACCACTGATACAACAATCAGAGAAACGCTAGAAAACAGACGAGGTTCCTTTTCAGCAAGAAGTAAAGGGTTGTGTTGCTTTTTTGAATACAGCTGAGTAACTGCGAAGCAGCGAGTAAAGCGCACGTGTTATTGATGAGATTACAACTCACAGGATGAGATATCGGCATATAGATACGCACAGGTTTATGCAATGTTGCAATACAAGCGATATCATCAACACTTTCCACAAAGTATACTGTCAAAAATAATATGACGCAAAGAAAAAGCTGAATGGAGATGCCTGACTACATTTTCGTATATTGAGCAAAATAGCGCATATACCTGAAGTACTGGTTTGAGTTTTTGTTTCGCACTCATTTGTTTATGCTCTTCTGTATTCACGAAATCGTCTAGGCTGATACATGTGAAAAGTATGATTCCCAGCTTGTACCATACACTTACTTATTGCGTACATTCACTTGGTCTTTTCGTGCATTATGTTGCGAAAGACGGTTTCACTGATATGCTGCAAAACGGTTGCAGTTTGCGTATTGAGCAATACTGAATTACTTGGAAATGATTTTTAACGATTTCTGCTCAAAAAACACTTTTGAAGGATGTTTAGGTGATCAGGTGGTAGCCTGCAGCTGCAGCAAGCGCAGTCACACGTTAGCTTGATTGAAATAGATCTAAGAAATGCAACTGCTTGTTTGAAGTGGTGTTTCTTCTGAACAGTCAACAAATTTTCATAGTTTAATAAAACGTGGCTCTTTTCCAATTCACTTTGCGTACAATCCTACTTTTTTTAACGAACGTACGGAATTCTGTAGCTGGTCTCCTATAGCACTCGCACTCGATGAGCGTTTTACAAACGCAGTTGGATCTGAGATAAAGAGCAAAGGTAACCCAAAATCATTTTACCTTTGAATTTGCCAGCGATATTAGTAGGAAAGCAAGACACGGACAAAACAAATTTATATGCTCAACCAATTGTATGGCACACTTTATACACATAGACTGCCTAGTAAGAACAAATTTGATAAATTTACCCTGAGCTTTGCTTGTCTATTTGGAAAAAATATTATAAATTGAACCGTTGTTATTTCAATTAATACTGCCACGAGCAATTTTATGCTAGAAACAAACACCAAACGATGCGGAAATAACTAAAAGCAAGCGATTTCCGGAAAAACTTGATTTATTTCATTTTGGTTCGTTTATATCATTTTTTAATTGATTCGTTTTTTCCCCGGCAAGCTGACTCACACCCCTTCATAAAGTTTGTGATCATAAGCTTTAAAGTAAGAAGCAGAGCAAAAACGTCAAGTTTCATATCCTCGGTAATTTTGCTGTATATCTGAAAGACTCAAAAATATCGCAATTTGTGCTAAGTGACCTAGTTGGGACAGAGCGTGCGCCACAGATACAAGTGACTCAAATCCCGGTAAGGTCATACCGAAGACTTGAAAAAGGGCTTTTGCGGGCTTTCCAGCCTCGTGCTCCGCAGAGATGAGCGGACTGTCATATTTTGCGATCCAGATCCAGTCCTGATGTTCTTAAACTCAGTCCAAGTAAAAACACAGTCCAAAAATTGTTTAATATAAATTCCAAGTCCAAATGACGTCCAAAAATGGAAAAAACTACAGCTTTCCAACAACGAAAATGCAGCAGTTCGTTCCCTTTAACTCAGTCCAAATCCGGTCCTGATCCTAAATTTTTGAAACGAATAACAGTCCGGATCCAAACCAAATCCAATAAAATTTGGTATATTTAGGACTCAGTCCGATCCAAGTCCAGTCCAATGCTCTTTTCTGGTGCTCGGCAGCGCAGCATTCACTGCGAAAGTAGCCACGTGACCCATGGCGCAGACCAAGGCTGAATGGGTGTCAGAAACTTTCTTTCTTGCATTGAAATAGCGGAAACTGACATAATTTTTTTAAATTGAACGTTTTGTTTCACACCGCATCTTCGCCATTTGGAAAAGCTTGCGCATGTACTAAAGTTGTATTCTTTATTGCAAAGCTCTTTTTAGGTTAAGCCGCGGCGCACCCACATCTGCAATCTTTTACGCTGTGGTCACGTTTGGTTGTAACGAATAGTGTTCACGATAAGCCCATAGGTTAGCAGCGAAGGCACGCTCGGCTAGCTCGACGTATACCGCGTGGGAATTCCCCAGGTTTTTGAAAAATGCCTGCCCTTCCAAGCGCCTTTGAAACGTTTGTTGATCGCTAAGCTGGTGGTGCAATCTACAGTTAAGGAAGCCTTGGTTAAAGACGAAGATGATGTCTGCACAGCACAGTTTGCTTAAGTACAACGGAACTGTTTCTAGTTTTGAATCACGACGTTAATCACAGGAAGTTCTGAACCGTGATTCCCGAGGTCAAATTAAGGAAAATTTATTTCCAAGAGTCCTTGAAAGAAAAACTGCTTCATTTTTGGACCAAGTAAACTGATATAAATAAGTTGACTTGGGCCGGACAAATCCCTATCGTTTTCAGACCTGCAGATTCAAACCAGATTTTTGTAAAGATAAAGGTTACTTTCGCGACAATTAAAGTCTCGAGACAAATAAAGTCATTTCAATTAGTTCTGAAACAAATAACCTCATCACCACAGTAAAGCTTCGACTCATTTTCTGAACGAGTTTAGGCAACGTTTCAGGAGAATTTTCAGGTCATATGTTTGAGATTTGCTGCGCACAGAATACTTTCTGTTAGTTCACAATTAAGAAAACTGATTCAAGCGCAGATGTTTCAAATACTGTACATAGCAGTGTGAAGTATTGCAAATGAAAGCAAGGTTGTCAAAAATTTGAGTGCATTAAATTCGTTTAGTAAGGAGTCGAACTTTTGCGGCAGATGCTGAGGAATATCAACATCACGCTTGAAGTGCGGCAGAGCTGTTACGTTCATAAAACGGCGTTGCAAAGATTAGCAACCACTCTTTACCTTCGGCGTTATTATATCATGTACACTGTACACGCTTTGTAAATCACTTGTTGCATTGAGTTACTAGATCTCTTTCTCTCCGTTTTCTTGAATCGATTAGAAATACATTTGTTATCAAGTCATTATGATCAAGCTGTTCTGGCGGCTACTGTTTGCGTTTGCCTTTTGCAAGTGAAGGGTGACTTTGATTTTAGATGCTCAAACGGACTGGGAGGTAGGGTTCTCAGTAAGAAACCATGTCGCTAGTAACACGCCTGGTGATGCTAGCTTTATTCGATGCAATCTTTTCTGAAAAAACTGCACAGGAGGCAACATGCACAAAATTTGAAGGACGGGTGATGTACACCAAGTAAGTACATACATTCTGACAACTGATGCATATTGATATAAAGTTTTTAAAAACATATTCTGGATATGTTTTTGCAATGCAATTTCCAATGCACTGATGACGATAACAGGAGTTGTCGAAACGTTTGCAAAATGTCGTTCACATCATTTTCTTTGGCCGTGATTTTCATTATAAGGATATGCTGGATATCTCTGGAAGTTGCTGAGAAATCGGTAAAAAGATTCTGGCACAATAAGGAAGCGCATTTGCAGTTTCACACATTGTTTTGAAAGTAGCAAAGCTGGATGCTACGGTATACACTTTCGCAAAATGCGGGAAAGGCGTGCCGGACTTTGTCTCCTGCTTGGAATTGCAGGGGATTTATTTTGTTGGGGTCTAATGTTTAAACTGAAACAAAATAGTAACTTGTCACCACGGATGCCGGTTGAGAAGAAATTTTAAGCCTCTTTCTGTGAAGTAGCAGGTTCCGTATATCAATAGATTACTTCTTCCTTATGTGAAAAAAGGAAATCTAGCAAAAAGTATATTTTTATTATTATTATTTAAAACTGAAACAATAAAATACCTGCAACACGGTGAAGGTGAGATTTGCCAATTAATTTCTTTCAGAGTGGTGTTCTGTCTGCAAATGTAATTTTCACTGATTTTAATCACACAGTAAAGTTGAAAAAGGGTGCCTGCAGTGTTTATAGCTAAGTGAAAGTACTGCTTGTACATGTAAAAATGCGTTTTCTAAACGATTTGCGTTCAACAGATCACAAAGTTTCAAGGACTAGTTGCCTCACAAAACCGATGCAATCAATGTGATTATGCCGAGATTGAGTTGCATATAACTGTTTAATGCTGGCCATTTTCCTCAAAATACTGCTAACAAATCGGGTCCAATAAATGGTGCTAACGCAAAAGACTGTCTACATCAAATTCGGTGATAAGGAATTTATTATTAACTTGAATTAATCACACCACGCTAAGGTTTAAAACGTTATTAAACTAATATTTGAAAAATGGCGGGTGAGAGGATTAGTGATACATATCCCAGACAATACTTTGTGTTTGGAATTCTTGTAATTCAAATGCCCATTTGGTAAACAACAGTGTTTGAAATCAACCAACAACGTAATGCACTTAGAAGTTTCAGTTACGTTACACTCGCTTTTTGCACTCCTTTCGGAGTGTCACAAATGGTCTGTGGCGCCCACCTCCACTTGCTTGAGCCGTGGGTCACCCGGCTATTTGCGTAGTGAACACGCCCGCAACCAGGGGTGCAACTGGGCAATTGTCTTCCCGAAATTTGCAAAAACATGCTTATTTGTTAGGTACAATAATTCCACCCCCAAAAAATATCATGTGATTGCGGCCCTGGTAGTGAATGCTGCATTGATGGCGAGTCAATGTCATTTGCTTGCACCCATTAACGCTGAGCACGAGGCTGTACAGGCCGCAAGTGCCAGCTTGTAAGTCGTTTTTTTCAAGTCTCAAACTGCTACGTTCAATGCTTCCATATAAACATGCACATGAAAGGTAATCTGTTGTGATTAAACATATCTCGTAAAACCAGGATGAAAAGCACTGTATCTGCGACCATGGTTTTGACAATAACTTTCTCATTAGACATCAACTTCTTAAGTCAGTACAGTAGAATGTCTCGTTCAAACATCTGTTTGAAGAAAATAGTGCCTGACGAGCGTGTTATGCGAGGCTGTGTTAGGAGTCGAGTACTGCAAGGCAAACAGTTTTTCTTGAACCAACCCAATTAATGTAATTTTCTAAGTTTAATTGTACGATGTCAGCAAACGTTGGTTTGAGAACATAAGGGCCTCAGTTCACACAAGGAAAACTCCTCCACCTCTGCGTTCTCTGGCGCCAAAGCATTACGTCATACTCCAAGAATGGCGTTGCATTGTTGGCTGTCTGTGAAAACTACTTGCGTTGTGCACTTGAATACAGGGGGTAATTTTCGAATTCACTGTTCTACCTATAGTAGCTGTTCGTTTCGTACCAGATGAAACATATTGTTTTTTTTAAAGTTCATTAAAACGCAAACCAAAGTGTTTCAAAATGTCAAGGGTCGAGGTAAAGCTGGCTGCGTTCGCCTTCACAAGATCAAATTTGGCCCTCCTTGAAAGACATTGCACAAACCTACTGCGCTATGGTGCACTTCAATGTTTGTCGGGCAAATATTGATTTGAGCTTGTTGGCTGGATACGAAAAGGTTTGTTGTTTCGTGTATTTCAGAACCACAAGCAAATCGCAATTACCAGCCTGTGCCTTTATCAGAAGCTTTTGTATTTGACACTTAGACTTAGACTTCGTAAATTTTATTTTTACTTTGTTGCTTGTAGGTGCGAGATTTTTTAAAACGATTTAGTTTTTCCAAATCATTCTCGCTATCTTCATTACCCATATGCTTTTTGCTGATGTTTCCGGTAATGCGGCCACAGGCCAATGTTTTTGCTTGGTATGAAGTTACTTTAAAAGGCATGCTAACTTTTGAATTTTTATTAAGAATTGCAACGACGCATTTTTGTGTTTTCGCAGAGTCAGTTAATCGTAGTCAGATGCGGATAGCTGTATTTAGCCTCTGTTCAAAAGCTGAACATTGCCTACATTTATTGGGGAAAATATTTTTTCCGTTATGCAGTACTGTAGGGCTCATTATCTGCAAATGTGTGCGGACGTTTGAGTGAAATTTGGCCGCTTTGAAAAAGGCAGATGTTTGGCAAACACTTTCTCAATGAAAGGATAACTAATTCACAGCATTATATCTGACAGTGTAAACAAGAGTATCAAAAATCTATCTGTCTCCAGTCAGGCAATTTCAAAATTTCAAAGTCAATTCCATAACTTTCTGAAAAACGGCTTCCTTTATTATGAATCTTTTATATTTTCAAAACATGACATCGATCACTTTTATGACCAGTTGACACAAGAAAGTATATTTTTTGAAAGCTCTGTGGTTGACTGAAAATTTTAGCCAAGAAGCTTCTTCATATTTCAGTCTACATTATGAAAAATATTTCTCGATATTTGACATCTATAGATGAATAAAAACATAGCCGTAAGCGTAAGGGAAACAAATGTTTTAAGGACAGGGTCTTTTCGCCTGATTTATCGCATTTTTGCCCCAAAAAAGGAAGAAGTGCTAAATTACTGTCAATGTGAAAAAAACAACAAAAGTTGACATTAGTTTCTTCCAACACGATAAACGGGGTAGGGTTCAAGCCTTGAGGGGGCACAAAATTATTATCATATCACCTGTTTAAGGGTATACGCAAAATCAGATTGAACATTTTTTTTATTCTTCAACAGAAAAAGGGGGTTTGCCATCTGTGTAACCACTATCCTGGATCCCAAAAATACCATCACTGGTATTTGATCTGCAAAAGCGTGGTAAATGCATTGCTTTGTCAAATTTATAAGAGCATTTTTTTAATTCTTCAAAAACTTGTTTACGATGTTCGCAAAATTGCAAGCTGGGGAAAATGGGTACGACCGAACCCAATGATGCCATACTGGGGCGTCGCTTTTGAGTCACAACTTTCAGGTGCACTGATGACTTTAAGCACGTTAAATACAGGTAGTCATATTTTTATATTTGTTGCACGATTGTCAAAACCGTCTGGGTTTTACTGTGACAGCATTTCAACGAGCCGCCTGTGTCTATTAGAGACAAAAGCATGCCGTACATGTATAACCTTTCTCGCTACAGACGTAGCGCTCTGTTAGGTTTTCACTAATTCAACATCCAGACGTTTATGAGCCTCACGATGTTAACTTTGCACTACAGAAGTTTAAGAAGCAGTCTTTCTGAATTTTACAGGTTCTTCACAACAAAAAAATGATAGTAACGTGACGCGTAATTGTAATTACATTCAGAAGGTGCAAGCAGCCACCAATTCGGAACAGGCATACTTTTCCACTACCAACTGATCCGAATCAAGAAAATGCATCGTATGTTTGTGGGTAATTAGCAGACAATATTTACATTTGAACCGTCCTTTATTTTGGCAGTGACTTACATTCACAGCTAAAGCATAAGCCTACCATTTCAGGTAAAATGAAACCAAACCAGACATATGCAATATAACCGTTCAACATACACTATTAAATTCCTAGTAGTTTTACGCTATAGCATATCATGATACCTTGTCAGTGAAAACGTGAACAACTGATGATTCTTCTCAACTCCAAGCATGAAAGCATTCTCTTTCAAACTACGTATGTCTTCAAAATCGTAGACTCACTGAACTCTGCTACAGCTAAACAAATTCACCATAGTTTGAAAACGCAAATTTGACCAAAGCGCTCAGAGCAGTGGCACTTGCGAATTTCGCAAGATGGGCATAAAGTGACAAAAGTAGTAATCTTTTTATGCTTAGAGAAATGCAATCCATCAGGCTTTTCAGAAGCTTTAAGTTGTTGAAGTTGGTGGTGATATGACTGCTGGACATTTACAAAAGTACTTCGACTTTCAGCTGCGTGCTTGACTATACAGTCATGGAACTTTGGTGCGATCAAACCAACTTGACCAAAATTCCAGCTCCACATGGTATAGAATCCTACGCTCCCCCAAACAGATCTCGAAAACTTTTCGTTAACGACAGCTGTATCACGGCGATTGGACGAGGTAAATTTATTTATTTATTTATTTAAAGTTTATGGGACGAAGGAACTTTAAATTTTTTTTGAGTATTTTGATGGAAAGTAAACAGTCCACGTGACGTGCAAAGAGGAAATGACTTCCAACATGTACCTGATTTATTCACACCACACCCTTACAAAACATAAAATTCACATCAGCGAATGCACTGAAATTAATTGTGTGGTTTTTATGTTGTGCGGTAGATCACCAGAAGACAGAAAATCATGGTTCAATCAGAAGGCATATATTTTCAACTATGTCATGAGGATTTCCTAAATGATGTAAAATGTGATCAAATAGAGTTGTGAATCCTAGAGAAAAATTTTTGCACCGAGTGCAGAGCTTGGCTTCAGTAAATACGCAAGCGCAATGCGATTATTGCCAAATGAAACTTCAGCAGAGTCTGAGTTCAACGTTGGCGTTGAAAACGTTGAGTTCAAAATGCAAAGGAATAAGCAAATGCAAAAAATAGCACACACGACAAGATGTTCACGAGCAGAACTGCAACAGTCTGACGGCTTGATTTTTTGAAAAGTTTATTTGCAGAATTTCAGCCACATTCTGTGCCCATATTATGCTCCAAATTTATATGGTTTTTAAGTGCACGAGTCGGTTGACGTTAATCAAATTCAGGCTTTTCTGTGACTTGCTCTGAAAGTATCACAGTAAAAGAAACTTGAAATTTAAAAAATTAAATGCACATACAACGACTAATGGGGGTGAAATGAGATGTGTGAAATTAATTCAGTGCAAATGGGAGCTGGTTGATGTGCGGAGTACTGGTTATTCACATGTGGAAGTGGTTCACTGAGCTGCCGCTGTGATAAAGTGAGGCGAACGCGCAATGATCGTGACAATCTGGAAGTCAAACAACTAATGTATTCTCCTCGGACAAGTTTATAGCAATCTCACGATAAGTTGAAAGTTTACTTTCTAACTAACGTGCAAAGCGCTCGCTTGCTTTTAATAAATGATTTTCAACAGTGAATTTTTGGGACTGGTACTGAAAAGCAGTTCATCTAAAAAAAGCATGTATTAACATCATTTGGTTAATTCGGATACTCAGCACAAATGAAAAAAATTTTCATCACACTCGCTTCGAAGTGTGACGAGTGGTTTGCGGGCGCTCATCTCCTCTTGCTTTCACAATGAATGCTGCACTAGTGGTAGGCCAATTGCAGCACCGAATACGAAGCTTTCCCTTGCACCCCTTGCACCCAACCATAAACGCCGAGTATTGGACAGGGCGCAATACCGCATTCAAGTATTCAGTGTGAGCGGATAGAGATTCGAATCCAGGCTACGAGCCTCAGTGGCGCATGCTCTACAATTTAATGTTTGAATCGCTTTCGTTGTTGTACAAACTTTTGGTGATATTTGATCAGGTGATCTGAATGAATACACAGTGCTGGAATCTTTCGATTGCTCGCACAATCTGCTGACTTCACTCTCTGAACCTTTGTTTGAGAACACAGCATCCTATTTGCTTGACATTCATTTTGGATTCAATGCTATTGAGACCATTTCCACGAAAGCTTTTTCGGGTAAACTCTTTCTCTTACAAAACTCCGCATTTTATCGTACGGATTTGAGATATCGAGCAATTTTCCCAACGACAAAGACGTTTCTGGTATTAAAATTTTATCCCTTACCGAAAGTTTTATGATCTTTGTAAAAAAAATGTTTAGCTGAACTATTCGAGCTTTTATCTTTAAAGATACACTTTGCACTGCTTGTTTCTTGTTTGTGATGTGTTCATATTTAACAGCCTCTGACGTCTTTGGTCGATTCACAGGTATGAAAAAAGTTGAGGTTTTGGACCTTGCACACAACCAAATAAAGGCGCTAAGCGATGGAACGTTTCGTCACCTACCAAATTTGAAAGAGTTATATCTCAACCACAACAATCTACGGCATTTACCTAAACACGTATTCCATGGCCTGGCAAAGCTGGAAACGTTGACAATGCAAAGCAATTTGCTGAACAAGTGGATGTTGCAAATGAATATTTTTCCAAACTTGAAGTACTTAAGATTAGATGGCAACAGGATTCGAAAAATACGGAAGAACGATTTTATTGGGATGAGCAGCTTGCTGTAAGTTTCAGAGTAATATAGCTGTCAATACGTTTCCAAATTCACATTTCTGTGCTATCATCAATATCTGAAACAATGGTTAAATGATTTTGATACGAAACACTTTCTCGCAAAGAATATTAACTCGTGTTCGGTGTTGAAAAGGCGTAGCGTTGTTATCACAACCCCCTGAATAAAATGTTTTCCGTAAAAACAAACAGCAGTACAACGGTTTTTGTGTGGGATGCAGAAATATCAGCCTGATTAACAACGGCTTAAGAACGATTGAAAAAGGAGCATTCAACTGGACTCGAGCGCTTCAACATATCGATCTCCGTAACAACAGTCTTGTTCATCTACCAAAACATTTATTTAGTCTTCTTTGGTAAGCAGAATGACTCTTCTGGATAATCCCTTCTATTATGCCTTAAATGTGTTGATGGTATTGAGTTGTAAATGGTTTTTGGTGTTAGTTCCTACGAACCAATGCCATTCTGGTATTACTCTTATTGTATGCGAATGCAAACGGTGATACGCCACTATTCTTCCATAGCTTTGTCGTTGCTTCAATCATAGATGTTTTCCTTTAAAACTCGGTGCTTTGAAACTTGGTAAGCATACAGCTTCCTCATGCTTCGCAGGTGGTGCATGACTTTTAGTAACTGTAAAATTTGAATCATGAAAGAAAGTTAGCATTCTAGCGGACGGTTTTTCTTGCCCAAACAATTTGATAAACGTTCAAAAGTTATATGAAACAAGGTTGGCTCGTTGCAGACGCCGAATGCTTCAAATAATTTGGTAGTGATCAAAGCAACCGCTCTCTGTGAAGCAACAAAGAATATTATTTTCATGCACTTTAGTGTTTGCAGAAGATTTTTTTGAAAACAATTTAATTTTGAACATGCTACTTTTTAGTAATTTGAGGGTTCTGCATCTGAGTCGCAACCATCTAGTCACTCCTCATCCCCAGTGGTTTTTCACGGTTCTTACCAATGCCATTCAAGACAGCAACGAAATAGAAAGCAGTTCATCGGACAATGCATGGCGCTGTGATTCCGAGGCTGCGGAGCACTGGGTGAGCACCGCGCGTTGCTGGCACGCAACTTGATCGAACATTAAAGTTCTGCGTTTATCTGTTTGCAGTTTACTTACTTAATTTTTTACATGCTACGCCAAATACACCATCCTTTTCGTCTTTGTCCAAAATAATACGATTAAAAATTGCCATGTAAAAATAGGGCAAGATGTGGTCAGATGATGACATCTTGCCCTCTTTTTACATGGTAATTTTTATTTTTTTTATCGCTTTGGCTACGTAAAAACTGCGAAGACGATGATATGTATAGTGCGCTTTTATATTTCACGAAGAAGTTTACTTCAAATCATATTTTTTGCATTTTTCCATTAACCCGGTCAAACTCTGGTCAAACTGTGTAAGGAATACATGTATATCGGTTCTTCTAACAACTGTCATACCTTATTTAGCTCAACAATTGAAAAATTTCGCAAAACGCTGGGCGACTGACAAAAACAAGCAAACCGGAACGGCAACTAATGTTGAACATCGAAAGCATAGTCATAGGTTTTCCGTTCTTCAACTTGTGTAAATACAAAGTTGTTGAGACAATCAACACAGTTTGTTTATACAACTTTGATACAAGTGAGCTCCCGCACGTCTAAGCGATTCTTGGAAGAGCATCTCCATCTTTGCCAGATGATTAATTTTTTTTTCTACGAAAACGGGTGTAGACGCGATTTCCCCCAAACCCTTGTTAAATTTCATATCAAAGGAAATGTTTTGTCGATTTTTCAGATGTTCCTGCGCTGGGCTGATGATGAACACAGCAATTTACTCAAGCTTTTCGACGTCAACTGCGCTTCTCCTCAGCACTTAGCCGGACTCTCTATGACGAACATCAGCCGGGAAGATCTTCAAGCAGAAAGAAAACAAGGCAAGACGGATGTTAGAATCGAGAGCAAATTGGAAACAAGGCTTACTAACTGGAATCGCAGAGCGTCTGTCGCGAAGGTTTCACGAAAATCGTATAAAATTTTTATGAATGCAGCGAGAGGATGCAGCGAACAAACACAAGTTGTTAAAAAAACGTTTTTACATCAACCTCGAAGGCTTTTGTTGAAAAAATCAGTGAAAGAGGAAGTCACGAACAGCTTCGAGTCAGGGTCGGGATCAGCCCGGAGTGAATGCAGCAGCGCATTCGGTCAGTTCGGAGTACTTTGCTTCAGCGTGTTTATGACGAATTCTTATTTCTAACCCTGAACTTTTGAGTGAATGATCTTGATGCAAAGCGATAGCGGAAGAAGCTGAAGAAATCTGTGTTCCGCTGTTGTAGAAATTGTTGTCACTGCTACTATTTGATTTTAGCATCCACGAAAACTAACTTGGTCAATATCGATTGGCGCAGAAAACAGAGGACATTTGCGGAGCAAACCATGAAATAGCCGGGGGTTCATGAAATAGTCGGGAGTTCATGAAATAGTCGGGTGTTCATGAAATAGCCGGGGGTTCATGAAATAGTCGGGGGTTCATGAAATAGCCGGGGGTTCTCATCCGGAATCCCAGCAAGAAACAGTTCAATTTTGCGGTTGATGGAAAGTTGTAGCAATTGCCTTTTCTAAACCACTCGAAGCTAAATTACTGAAGTTATATTGACCTATCAGAATTTTGCTGAAGCAAGAAGAGTTTTATAATCTCTAGCATGGAGCAATCCTTGCTAAATTTTCATGTTTGCTGTGTATACTAGCAAAGATCAGAAGTCACTGGGCAGATTATCGTTTCGTGAATATGCAGGTTATCAACTTGTGAAGAAAGAAGGCCAAAGATAAAGAAATCATGTCTATGAGCGTCAGGATTCTTTGGAACCCAGCCCTTAAAAAAGCAAAGTGACTCCTACATATTCCGGAATGCCCGATCGAAGTACAATAGATCTGGCGAGAGATTGACACGTACATTCACATCGGAAGGTTGATAGTCGGATTACAGCTCTGTGTGCATCAGAAACTTCAGTTTTATTTTTTTAAAGGTCTGAAAAGCGTTCCTTAAACGTTGCGTGGTAAACAACTGATGTAGCACACTCTACACGCAATTTGTGTGAATAAATGACAGCAAGCTGTTAGTAAACATTTTGGTTTGACTTTGGTAATCTTAGGTCTCGCATGTGCCTGCAGTTTGTTGTAGTAACTAGCTTTCCGGTAATAATCTGCTGAAGCAATTTCTTCGCGTCATTTGAATTAGTGAAACTAAGAGTCACTCAGAAGTCAGGAAATTGGACATTATCATTCGCAAGAAGAAGGTTTGTTCGTAAAACCCTTCCGCTCATTAATCCTAATCTCCGTAGTCAAATAATATATTACACTTTCAGTGGTAAAACACCAGGACTGTTTCTGCACAAGTTGCAACATGTTTTTAGCCGGAAACTGCAGCGAAGTGAAAAGCGTAGTAAAGAAGCAAGCGCCCCTAACCACGTTAAGTTTAAACGTTTTTTTGCATGTAGTACATCCGAGAAGAACCTTTGAAGCAATTTATAACGTACGGCAATGTACACAAAACCACATGTCATACTATACAGACATATAGGCTGTAAATGTGAGTCTACAAAAGCGATTGTTCTGGCCAAGTTCTGACCTAGTGGAAAATATGCTTGTGACATGATGATCGCGTGGAGAAGAAAATGTGCGAAATTCCTTGAAACCGGCTAAATTGCAAATCTCGTTTCGTTACAAAAGTTTTGAAATTGTTTTGGAATGCTACCTGGTAAGCCTATCAGTCTTTAAAACCATATGTTTGAACTTAGCCCTTTAGAAAAAAACGCCAAAGTTTTGTTTTTGGGAACTTTGATTGCTAACTTGAAATAATCTGCAAAGGATTTTATAACACTAGAGTTTAATTTGAGTTGCTGCATTTTATATTTCTCGGTAAAACCTATAAAACCCAATTTATCATTACATCAGCATTGATATCAACAGCATTGATGTCTTAAACATCTCTATCGAAAATTGCAAGATAAGCCCTGGGTGAGGTCTTGGATTACGCCGGAAGTTGATGTGAACGCTTCAGTAAATTTGTTAAGGTCTGAAGCAGTGCTTTTAACCTGTGGGAAATGTCCCACAAAAGGGTAAACTAATTTTTGAAATGTGGATCATGACGTCATTTTTGTGCTTTATTGTGATTGCAAGCTATAATTTGTGAATTTTTGAAAAAGGGTAATTGAAATCCACCAGGCTTTTCTCATTGGGTAACGATAATAAAACGATTTAAGAACGCCCTGATCTAGAGGTTGGTATTTTAAAAGAAAATTGGTTCCACCGCCAAAGTTGTATCAAATATTTGTTGCAGAACGTCAATGAAAGGTAATGTGGTGATGAGAGTACTGCCCACAGTCGCTGCAAGAAAGCTGTGAACTTTTGTAACAAAGCTTTGAGCTTTAACAACGAAAAGTTAGATGCTAAAATATGTGTGTTATCAACTGTCAGAGACAGTTGCTCATGATATTCACGTAAATAGCAATAAAATTTTCCAGAATTGGACTTTTTGTGAACGTGTAACAGGTTACCACAGAAAGGTGATTTTTATGGAAGAACATTAACGTTAGTGCGTCTATGGACGTCCGCAGAAATTTTTCCATGGAGGGCAACTTGTCATTTTGCTTATCCTTTTCAGGTTGCTGACAATGCAATGCGAGTGGGTGTTCACAAAACGCTTCTACACCAGAAAGGAAAATGGCCTATGTTACGGAAAAATTCATAAAAATGCGCTTCGTATGCAGCACACCCAGAAATACTATGATAATTTACACAATAAACTATCTGCACACCATTTTCCAGGCAGGGCGCTTCTTTTCAAATTAACATCGCCATGGTCTTCAACGAAACCATAAATTCTGATTTTAGCTTACCTAGGAATACTTGTCAGTATCACTTTGAACAGGGGGGGCAAACACCGGACAGCGGCCCAGTGCCGGGCCGTCAAAAAATTGTTACCGGGCCGTGGGGAACCAAGGCCAGAATGGTTCAAAAGTGACTGAAAAATTGTGGTTCCAATGACTACCATAACCTATGCAGGTCGGAGCATCTCACTGGGGCAAAGAAAACTCAGATCTCCACTGAATCAGTGCCATGACGACTTACGAGTTGTAATAAATTTGCATGTGCCAAACATTAATTATCTTATTGAGGAGACGGTCCGCAAAATAATGCCAGGCTGAAACCTGTCCGCAGTTCGAAAAATGTAGCCGACCCCTGACTTACAAACAAGAGCTGCAAATGTCTTGGAACTCATTCAGAAAAACAGAACGAAACCTCAACGATTAAAACGCTTTACCACAAGCTTACATAGACGTATTCCAACAAGCCACGTAGTTTTATACTGTGTGAAAAGAGGCATACTTAAGTGTAGTTTGATTAGCCACTCACCCAGGCACGTTATTCACACAGTCTCACACTAACAATGGATTTTTCAAACTTGTGGAAGGATCGATACAGATTCACTCATGCTTCTTTTCACACAGTATAAAACTACGTGACTCACCGCTGTCCGCAGTCGCTGTCAGGGTTCACATTCGGTGACTTCTAATGAACCCAGGTTGTAGATGAAAAAAATTCTCTGCCAAAAAACACCGGAAATTTTATTTTGCAAAAAGACATAAATGAATGCAAATACTTGAGGTGAAACGGTGGTTAAAATCGTGATTTACGTAAAGTTCCTCTTCCAAATTTTCGTCTGCAGCGTGAACATGTAACATTCGGATCACTTTTTCGTTGCTCAAGACATTTTACGTAACGCTGATGACATATTCCATTAATGACATATCGCAATAATTCAGGCTTAGATTTCCAATAACCGTTTTGATGGCTTCTTGGCAATGTTTGTTTTGCCAACTTTTCTTAAAACAGTCTCGGTTTTGGCCAGTTTGTATTTGTTTTAAGATTTTCGAGTGAAAATGTTCTTTCTGGTGATGCAGTGGACTGGCAAAACCATAAATAGCCATTAAATCATAAAGTATTCCAAACTCCGGATAATCTAAGCCGTATTGATGTTACGCAGATAATACAAGAAATCAGGGATAGATTTATTGGACAAGGACACATTTAAATTATCGATATATCCTCCAGCTGTTCTTCAGGCACGGAGTGGGAAAAAATGTAGGACTACATTTGCTATTGAACTTGGATCTTTTGTGAGATCTGGAGCTGCAAAGGAATCTAAAATCCCTGTGCTGGCAACAAATCTTTACTCCAATGGAAATCGTTTTTTAAATTTGCATGGATAGGGTAGCCGAAAATTTGAACATTCATTCTTAAAACATTGTTTCATGTTGTAACAAGAAAGTGTTCTTGTTATAGCAAGGAAGTGTCCAAGCATAAGAAATACATAAATGGGTCTATTTATCTGTTTGTATTCGTTGTCGCTACGAGTGGTGACCCACCATGTAGAAATATTGCTTGATTGGTAATATATCACTTCAAAAATCTTACGACAAGTCTTCAACCCATGTCTTCACATAAATGCTACAGACACACCAATTTAAAAATGCAGGAGGGTTTATGCTTGAAAAGAAACTGAAGGCTTTGCTCTCTCGAAAACAAAAACAACTGTTTTTGACTTTTTGAGTACAAACTTCATTTTATTGTTTCTACAGTCTTCACTCACAAACTTTTCAGAAAATAAAACACTGTATTAAATACCATCAAGCCAACTTGAACAAAGAACTGTGTGCAGATGTGTTTTTATTACCTAACATGTGATTTAGATTTTTATTAAAATCTCATATCAATGAACATATTTCCATATCGTGGTTTTAAAAGCTTGCGACTGCGACTGCCGCGATACTGCATTGAAATCTCGTATGATTGTAGGCAAGCAAAGTTGAGCAAGCAAATGAAAAAGCTGCGACCCAGAACTATCACATACGATTGTGTGATATGGTATGGCTTGTCCTCTCAAAGCAGATCTAGTTGAACTGTGAGCGAGCTCTTCAGACCGTAAAGACGTTTGTGATGAGCAGAAATGCTCTTACACAGGATTGCGGAGCCGGAGCCCGGAGCCCGGAGCCGGAGCTGGGGACTTTGTCTGGAGCGAGCCGGAGCTAGAGTTCAGATTAAAAATCAGGAGCCGGAGATCAGTTTGAAATTTAGGACCGGAGCTGGAGCTATGGCTATTTGAAAGGTAGCTCCAGCTCCGGGTCCCTTCCGAGAAACTAACAGTTTTGCTAACATGACTGAAAACTAGACTTACTTTACCTAAAACAATGCTCTTTATAGCACACTAAACGCGATTGCTACGAGTTGCAACACCAAACTGCAACAATGGATCTGCGAGTGTTTGATGCTTCCTTGGTTTAATCATCGGTAAGGCTGTGGCATCGTAGGTGCACAGGTGTTACTTGTAGAAGTAAGAAGTAAGAAAAACGTTAATTATCACAACATCTTACTTTCTAGTCAGAATGATCTATCGGGTCTGTAGTGGTGTATCTAAAATGAACAAAGCTGTAATCGGTAGGTATTTCGATAGCTTTTGTAACTGTGTAATCATGCTGTTAGCAGCAAGTATGATTCAGATATGATGCCAGTGGTAATGGTTTATTGTTTCATATGACTCAGCTAATAAGAAGAAGCAATACAAAAGCTATCACACACTAAGTAAACCAACTGTCAGTGAACATCAGAGCAAATGAAAATACAATGGTATAATAGCTGATCAATGTAAACAAAGAGTGGTACTGTGTCATATAGGATTGGTGAAGGACTGTGACGGTCATCTAGTCAACCAACCCTGTTTACCACTTTTTGAAAAGTGCTGAAAAATCACAGTTGGAGATCAAATAAGCACAGTTAGGAAAACAAACAAACACAGAACATGGTGCAGAAAACGTACAGATTAAAGCGTACGCCTACGTACACAGATGAGTGGATCGAATTTAATTGAAGGAATTTGTTGTGGTTAAGAATATGTTTAAACAAAATATAAAAATTAAAAAAGAAGAAAGTTGTTACCGGACCGTCCGTGAAGAACTTGTTACCGAGCCGTGCGGAACCAAGGCCAAATTCGTCCAAAAGTGAATAGCATAATCTCTACAGGTCGGAGCATCTTACTGCGGCAAAGCAAGCCCAGATCTCTTACTGAATCAGTGTCATGATGATTTACGAGTTGTAACAATTTTGCATATGCCAAACATTCATTACTTTATTGAGGGCTGGTCCGCAAAAGTAATGCCAGGCTGAAACCGATCCGCAGTGCGAAAAAGATAGCTTGCACCAGTGCTAAAGGAAGAATTTAACACGCTAGCAGGTACTTCACTATGACGTAACAAACTCAGAGAACGTGCTGGGAAAAGTTTGTGCAGTGAGGCTTGACATTGTAAAAACTTACAAAACTCCGCTGATTTGTAGCGTTTCATATTTCGATTTTGAAGGGCTTGGAGGCATTGTTTGGGGTCTTAACCAACGATGCCTAGAAACTCCTAGATATCCCTGGGCTTAGCTCACCAAACCCCGTGGCGACTGGACTGCGAGTTTGCCTAGTTTAGGTTTTTTTCGGGACCGTTTGTCAGGGTATTTCTAGCGGGAATTAAGTCTGTCGTTGATCATTTGATCATCTACAGCAGTGGTTCCCAACCGGGGTGCCGCGGCACCCTAGGGTGCCATTTACAATACCCAGGGGTGCCGCGTGCTAATGCGTTTTTTAATATACTATTAAAAATACATTTTCAAACTGTCATCAAACCTTGAAGCAAAATTGTATGGGTTCGCCACTGGGTGCCGCAAAATAT
>JGI24158J21664_10002676_pt1 | contig 21856 bp, 14 predicted proteins | sample Ectturendosymbi3_FD_21664 | JGI IMG/M metagenome (IMG submission 21664)
CGAAAACACGATACAGTAGGCGGCAATCCTAAGAGCACTTTCGCACTTTCAATCCTAAGAGCACTTTCAACCCTAAACAAAGAGCACTTTCAACCCTAAACAAAGAGCACTTTCAACCCTCGCGAGGCTCTGGCCTTCGACTAAAACGCCATTTGAGGAACGATTTATTGCGCATCGGCTGCGAGGTCAGTTCGCCACTAGACGTTTTTTTCTCCGGTACCTTGAAGTGCCGTCATAGGGCAATTCTACTGACTTCAAAAACACTTTTTTCCTATAAAACATTTTCGACCACCATTGCCGAAATGTCCGTTGCCGAAACGGTCCGTCGAAACGTCCTAGACCCTTCCCGTTGTTATGTAGAATCATCGCACCATCAGAAGTTGCAGACAAGCAAAGTGTGACCAAAAATTAATAGATATTTTTTTCATTTAAAATATTTTGAAATTTTGGGTTGTTTAGGAATTATTTAACGTGTTTTTGCAAAAAAAATGAAGGGATTTAAAATATTGTTATAATCAAAAATCTGAAGTAACATAGGCACTGCATTTTGCATACATTTCATGGTACTTTGATTTGCATAAATGAAAGCTGCGATCCAAATCAAATGTTTTATCAGCAAATACCGCAAACGTTTGTAGAATATTTTAACTATCTAATGCTGTTTTGATCAATGCAACACACATTGCTTCTCAAACAATTTTGAATCCACTTACAGCACTTTACTGTGTACCTTTTATAACACGCGGTTTTATCTCGATGAATGATGTGATTAATGTCTAGTGACTTTTTGCTTTCAGACATTGTAAGTAATTATGAAAAAAAGGTGCTTGGCCCATTGTGTTGTTGTGTATTTTTTTCAAGCCAAAACGAAAAAATTGCTTTCCGGGTTAATTCGATTTTATTGCGGGAAAATAGATGATCTGGAAATTGTCGTGATTGCGTCGTTTTCATCAAATCCGCTTTAAAAAAGTCGTTCCCGATTTTGGAAACACATGTGCAAACCTGGATCGCTTCATTAGAGATTACTATGTGCTTTGGAACAAACATGACAGTATTGACGAAGTCTGAAGCTTTCTGCACTTGAAAAAAACGTTGTGCCTTCGAGATTTATTTCACCTTTTTATTGCATGTAGGCAGACGATTCTTGGAATGGTTTTGCTGCGTCTTTAGTTTTTACCAGTTTTTTCCTTTGAAAGGATCGTTTGCGATTTCAGTTACAGGTGATCTAACCTGGAGCCCCACATTAGACGATGTCGTTACGTCCGAAACAAATATGACCTTGACTGTCATCGCCACTGATGCCAGCGGAGCCGAAAGTATTTTAACCCTGAACATAAAGTTATGTCCGTGCGCGAGCGGGACCTGCATGTACAACGAGTCGTTGGTGGGAAGCGAAAACTATGAGGTAAAATAAAAAATTTCAACCAAATCGATGGTTGTTGTAAGCAGTGTGCAGGAAATTGCGTATTTAGTTCTGAAAATAACTCATCAACCTATGCTCAATTTATTCACGTATGTTTGATTTGCTATAGATATCGAAATTTTCAAATTAAAGTACCTGGTGAAGTTTAGATAGTTCTCTAATCTTTTCCATCCACGACACCGAACGCTTTAAAACTTAATGTTGTTGGCTGGTTTTGGTATATTTAAGTTCAGGAACGCGTTTTTGCGCGGGTAAGTGTAAATAATGTATATTCCTGCAATCATTTTATTTTGCGACTAACTGGCTGGTGAAGCTACATCAAAAGTTGCGATATTGTTGGAGAGCGCATTGCACAGCGAATTCTTTGATTTTATTTGTGATCATGCGGAAGATCATTGTGACCTGCTGTAACACAAGACACCTGAGAGGCAATCCTAGTACGCTTGGATTTAATCAACGTAAAACCGCAGTTACCATCTGCAGAAACAAAGAGCAGCATCAAGTAAGCGTAATAGCAGGCAACAACATGGCGGTCCGTTCAACACTTGCGCAAAATACAAACGCCAGCTGCCCCGAGCAGTCGTGGCAGCAATCAACGATACGCGATGAAGACATGAAGGCGGCGAGGCAGCAACACACGAATCTCCACACCTACTACAGTGGAGACCAAGATTTTGAAATCCTCATAAAGCTGAATAGTGACCTTTTTTAAGTCTCCGCTGCTGCAACTTCAAAAATGGGAGAAATTGATTCTGTGAAAAATGTGACTGTTATTGCCATAAAAAATCTGAATTTGCTGAAAGCGTATGAAGAATCAGTCCACAAACCACTGTTTTGATTCTTTCACTTCTCTGCGGTGATTCACACGTCCTCATGTCTGCATAAAATCTGCAAGAAATTCTTACGTGAAAAACGTTAGGATGTTGAAACAGAAGCACAAGAACCAAACAAACTGAAAACTAAAATGTGTATTACTCGTTTCAACCGGAAAATTGCTCAGAGATTTTAGGACGGAGGATGCAAAATGTCGCGTGAAAGCAATTTCTTATAAAAAAAATTGCCGATGAGTGCTGCGCAGCTGTTTGTCACCATCGTGAACGCTAGTTGATTTAATACTGTCATCTTTGCACAATATCTTTGGATTCACCCCCAATTTTGAAATCTATGGAGTGAAACGTCTTCAAATTTGAGGTGAAACGTTTGTACTTCATCTTTCACACTATTATTCCTGTTTCACAAAAAGCAGTCCTTTTAAATCTCTTAACCTGATCTTGCGCCTTGCAGCCAAGTTGTAGCTAAAACACCTAAGAGCAATAAAATTCAAAATTATTTCATCACCTCGCAGTGTCGTCTAGAGGTTTTGCAGAAAACAATGTATGTACAGAGGTCTATCGACCAGAAAAGGTGGGTATCGATCTGATCGTCCGCCGATCCTCAGTAGCATCTTTAAATTCTGACTGTCTTTCTTGACCGAACGACTTGTCTGCTGTTGGTCGGAAACTTTGATGCCGGTTTTGCAACTTAACACTTTGTTATTTACCACATAATCTTTTTGCGTGCAACTTCGTCAAAAGTGGAAAAACAAAATTTTCCTAGTTCAATTCTTGAACTCTGATTCCCTGCGTGATCACCCACTTGCAGTTTTAAGTCATCTCCAAAAATGCCTTTGGCTATCAGCGCAGTGATTTAATCACAAAGCATACACGCAACGCAAATGTTCACATTCAACCAACCATAGGCCCATGCAAAGATACTGCAGTGGCTACAGTAGCTAGAACCGGAAAAATAAAAAACGTCTTTTATAATAAAAAAAAGATCAAATGCAAAAGTTATAAAAATTCTAGATAGATTTCAAAGAAGGTAGCTCAATGTCTCTTTGCAAAAACTTCTGATTTTCTCTGCACTTTCAACAGTTCGTTTGAAACCAAAATCGTGATGAGTCTGTCATTATTGTATGTAAGCCGGACCAAGAGACAAAAATCAAATCTTGCTTTTGAACGCAGTGATAAATAACCTTGATAGCACGCCAAAGCGGTAGTTTTCCAAAATTCAAAAACGTGTTTGGAAAAACAAGTGCGTGGCCTAAGGAATTTTTAAAACTTTCTAAAATAGCGATCTGAACAAAAATGAACATCAAAATTTAAAAAACACATATAATTTAAACTAATAAAAACCTCCCTGCCAAGGTTTCAACAAAAGAAAGGTTTGGTTTTGATCCTATTCGGAAACATTGCATTAAATCACTTTGAAATCTGGTTTGGTTTTTGTATATTGCAATTGATTCAAGTTTAAATTTTGAAAGGTTTTTGGAGCCGTCGTAATTCCTTTCGTTTTCATAAGGTTGCATAACTGTCTTTGGAATCTTGCTTTGATTGGCAAAAGCCTGAAAGGTACAGCTTGATTCCAAATCTACGACAGTTTACCTTCAATATTTGTTGTTTGCCTGCCTTTTTTACAAGCACTCTGCAAACGTTTTATTTGAAGAGTTCCGAAACTGGAGAATAAACAAATATTGTTTATGTACTGAGCAAACGTGTGGTTTCCTATTGCAAGTGTATGTTGATTGATGAAATTTTGTTGCCCATGTGTATACTATTTCCTTGAAAACAAAAATAATCCGTATGAAATGAAAAATTATCTTCTATTTCGTCACAAAGCTTAATTGCAGCTTTGTTTCCTATCCTCCCTCAAGAAAGCAACAGAGCCAATCGTTGGAATTTCCTTGTACCTTAGTGTTTAGAGAGATCATTTTTTAATGATTGGTCAAAAAATGGAAGGTCCGTTTCAAACGAAATTTTACAAACTCACCACGTGTTTTGCAATATTCACAGATAGTCAGATGCGAATGCACTGAAGCATACGCTGGTGATTACTGCACAGAAGATAGAAACGGCTGTTTGCTGGCAGCCTGCTTTCCCAACGTGACCTGCACTGATGTCCCTGCTCCTGGTGTTGGTGAAGAATGCGGGGATTGCCCTGAAGGAACCACAGGTGAGTGATAGCAATATTTTCATCCTATTAAGCTTCTAGTGTGAGTCATCAGATAGATGAATGAAAACAACAAATCAAGGAGCTGTTAAATTGTCTAAAACAGAAAAAGTTTTGTCATGTCAGTTTCAGAGTTTGTGGTTGGAGAGGCTTACGCGAAATCCAAACTTTTTTACTGTTCAAGATGACTTCCTTGATTTTTCAAGCAATCGAAAAAACAAAAAAAGTCTACCTGATGAATTCCACTTTGAAAAAGGCAAACATTTGTCATAAAAGCATTTGCAATCGAACCGCTGCCAGCATCACCATTTTTATACTGTAGATATTGTTGATTTTGCCGTGTTGAAATGGTTGCAATATTCTTGTAATGCGGTGTGGGATGTTGAAGAAAACTGATTAATGGTTGCGTTTATGTTTTAACGTTGTCAAATCCTGCTTTTAGCTTTTAGTGTATCAACACTGTGAGTTCTGAGGTTAAAGTCATTTGCGTTTAATTGCAGGATAACTAATTTTTTTCATCCATTTGTGTTTTTTTTAAAAACAAGAGTACACATTCATTTGCTAAACCAGCTTCATTTTTTTACTGCGAAAACATAACAAAATAAAGCAAATATTTTTGGATCATATTTTGGGTTAACAACTATTGGTTTTGTGCAATAGGCGATGGAAGAAACTGCACAAATATTGATCTTTGCCAATCCAATCCTTGCGAGCATGAGTGTGAGTCCTTCTACAATGGCTACAGCTGTTCTTGTTTCTCTGGATACGTCACAATAAACTCCACACGTTGTTCCGACATTGACGAATGTTCTCGTGGGAATCCATGCGCTGAGTTTTCTCATACAGTATGCACAAACACTGTGGGAAGCTTCAGGTAAAAAGGAAAGTCGCATATGTTGACCGTTTACTATGCCTGATTGAAAACATAAATTCACATGAACCAGCAATTTTTATTTTTTGTTTATTCGGTCCTTAAAGTGCCGCGCCGGCCACTTCTATGACCTAACTTTGCAACCACATAGCTCGCCAGACGATTGAGCTACAGAGGTGTTCAAACCATCTCGGATTTCGCAAGTCTTCAAGTTAACTACAAACTATTTGTTTTTCATTTTTGTTTTGGCGTTCTCGGTGGGTGACGTCATGGTGAGGGCATGTTTTGCGACTTTTTGGCTAAGTTTACCTGGCCCTGGCCGCCAACCCAAAAAATCATTTTTTTGGTTTACGTTTTTTGGGATCCTAGACTATCATCCGGATCTTTCCACTTTAGAAGCCTTGAATGGCTTGCTGGCATAGTCTGGAGCCAAAATTATAGCCGAAGAACCAAAATTCCGGTAGAAATTAAAGTCACACAAAAGGTAACCTTGGCCATTTTGTCTAAGGACGAATGAGCTAAAGAGCTGTTCAAACCCTCGATAAATGGGGGAAAGTCTTGCAATCTAGAACAACAAAATTATTTTCTAGTTTTTGTTGATATTTACATAACGGAAGAAAGTTTATGCATATTTGTTAACATTTGGATAATATCATCATTCTGTGGGAGCCAACCAAACGAGCCTATTTCGTGACTCAATTTTTTGGGATTATAGGCTTTCATGCGAGTCTTAAGAGGGTTTTGATGAACATTATACCGCTTCTGGTTCTAAAACCACGGCCAAGAACGCATACTTCTTAGGGAAATCCCCGGGAACACCTATGGGGATTTCTAAAAATTTAGTTTTTTTGGCCATAACTTTGGCACCAGACACGGCAGAAAATCGACCAAGGGTCTAAAGACTTATTATATTCTAGCATCCATTAAGACTTTGAGCCACGAAATCAGCACATTGGATCGCCGAAGACGTCATCAAAATTAACCCAAGCATGACGTCATTTTCAAACAATTTCCAAACCGAAAACCCAAAATATTTGTTATGAAAATCAACTACAAGACTCCACCCATTCACAGAGGGATTGAACAGCCCTCTAGCTTAATCTGCTGCAGAGTTATGACGGACCAAACTTTGCCCTGAGAGGGCAAATCATACTATACGAGGAACTTTAAGTTATGTCACAAATGGGGTTTTGGAGCCATAATTTTATCTCCAGCTATGCTTTAAAACCAATCAAGGACTCTCAAGACGCAGAATACAGACTTGGTTTCAAAAAATCTTAAACAATAATGGCTCCATTGGTCTGGCAAGTACACTTGGGCAAAAAGTAAAACATCCCTTCATTGTGGCGTCACCCACAGAAAGCCCCAAACCAGAAACGAAAAAAATATTTTTAGAGAAGCATCTTTCAATGTCACGACAAATTTCAACTGGCAGTTTTTGTTACTGTTGATGTTCGAATACGAATGAATTTTTTACAGTTGTGTCTGTGCCGAAGGATTTGAAATGAACGATTCAGACTGCGTTGACGTCGACGAATGTGAAGTTGGAACCCACACTTGTTCAGAAAACTCCTCATTCTGTCACAACACTCCTGGTTCATTCACCTGTCCATGTCTGGGGAACTACACAAGGTAATGTCTGGTGAATACCTGCACAACTCACAAAACTCGAAAGGCCAAACTTGCCGTGGGCCACAAAAGTCTATTTCATTTTGATGAAAAGATTTCGTTGTAGTATTAAAGAAATTTCAGAACGACAACTACTGATTCGAAGTCGAGATTCTGCAACATTTTATGCAACTGATAAAGCTCTCGTGGGTTGCAAGAAAAGCATTCGCTGGCAGCATGCAGCCCGCGGGCCGTATGTTGTGCAGGCCTGTTCCAGTGTACCTGTCTGATACACTACCACTTCATTTTTATCAGGTATGATAAGGTCACATCAGTTTCGTTTACACTCACAATCTGCACTCCCTGCGTAGAACGATGGTTGCTGTGGGCAGCCAATTATTTTTGTAGTGAAAGTGTGAATGTCTTTGCAGTGAGTGTCGCACTTGTGACGGGACAATAGCAGCACCGCGCCTGAACCGTTCCATTGAACTCACCAATTAACCTCTGAAGAACCTCTCCTGCTCCATGCGGGTGACGAAGTAGTGGAAGCATGCCCTGAGTGAATTACAGCTCTTTATAGTCACTGGGGTCTGCATGGGAGATTTGCAAAAATGGCGAAATTTTTTTCATTCACTTTTTATTCATTTATTACTCCAAGTGTTGCCAAAGCTAGGAGTCGTATCAGTTTGCACACCGTTACACAGACAAACATGTTTTGCACCAGCAAAACAACGTATGTTCGCAAGCAGTCACTACAGATGGGGTACAGGAGGCGAGAAATGCCTGAACTAGCCTTGCAATGTCAAGCGATTGTCACCCGGTAAATCCTCCACGCCAACCGCAACGCCGGGATGCTTACTCCCGAAAGCAGAAACTTATCCCCATTATTGAAAACTCCATCGCGTCAAGCAGATCATGCACCAGCCCTCTAAGAATGTCGACCGATTTCGGTAGCAACTGAAGCCCACAGCACGCTACGGCGATTTGTTACATAAGAATTATGTTGTCATAACACCCTGCGGGAACGATACTCCCGAGGGTAGCAATCCAGGGTTAACCCCCCCTGGCTAAAAACAGCTTCACACCGAAACGAAAATCGATGCCATTTTGAGATTCGTTTGTGGGTTTGTGGTAACCGTAGTTCGTGCCTTGGGCTCAACTGAATAAGAAGAAGACACGAGATAACAACAGAGTCAACAGCCATGTAACATAGAGTACTGTTGTACAACAACCCATGAATTCCTCTGTTAGTTTTGAAAGTTTTTGAAAATATTGTATTCATTTTTAGTATTCAAATATTGCATTCGAGAACAAATATTGTATTCAAATATTGTATTCAAGTCTTCTGAACTTGTCAATCGTCATACATTAACTTTTATTGGGGTTCTTTGTCAGATGATCCAGCAATGTTGCAATACGTCTTTCGTCTCTTTTAGTCAGGTGATCAAAANGACACATCTCATTGGTATCTTTTCCAACGAATAAGATTTAATTTACCTTCATATTCCTTCATATTCCTTTTAACATACAAGCATCTCCATATATGGNCATTAATATTGTTTAGAGACTTCTGTGACTTCCCGCAGAGCAATGCACGTCACGGCCACCTCTCTATTTGCAACCTGACGCTAACTAGTTGTCAACCGCATGCGTTACTTCAGATTCATGTCTTCCTATGCTCTCTTTCTGATTCCGTGTTTCGCCTCAGCCTTTCCAAAACATCACACTTTCATGACATTCCCTTACAACGTTGTTTTTTATACTATGCCCGTGTACTCTTTTAGGTAAGCTCATTCTTATCATTCGCGAAACAAAATTGGTTCTTCTTTTTAAATGCCTTTGGGAGTTGCACGTTGGTAAGACCGTTTTTCCTGGTTGCACTATATAATATAATATTATAAGCAATGCAATGTTTTACCAACCAACCTCTCACTTTTCCTAAAGGGGCGTTCTTATTGTTACTGAATGTTTTTAATAATTAACTTAAATTTTCATGAAATTTCTTTTTAAATTCAAGTGTGCATCATATAGGTAAAAACACATAACACTTTTCACACAGTTTGTATTTCTGTTACAGTTATTCAACTTTAATGCAAAAAAACATATTAATGTTAATGCAAAGTAAAGAAAGTGTGATAAGAAAAGTAGGGACTTGATAAACACGTACAACGACAACACACGCAATATTTACACAGAAAATACGATGCTCTTTGCAACTTCATAATTCACGCCATTCATTCGTACACATTTGCTTCTGTCTTTACTCGGCGTAGTCGCTTGTTGAGATGTCCCAGCATCTCTACACTAGGCTGGGAATTTTTGCCGCAATTTCAGTAGTAATCCTGCAAACCTCAGACAAGATTATTACAAAATTTTGTAAAATTTTCTTTAGCCTTGAAATTGTTTTTAAATGGCAGTGTGTTTTCATTTTTACAACATTACTGCAGTCTACTTCTCTTTTACTACATCAACCACCAGAAAATTCACGAAAGAAAGATTTGGTTTGATACAAACATCAACCGGTTGCAAGTATTATGTGCATACGCGAAGTATCATTGACATTAAAATATTATACGCTTGAAATATTCCATCCTATTGTCAAAAACGTGACATTTAAAAACGTCCCACAAAACTATGAGTTTTGCAAAATCTTACCCAAAAGCTTTTTACCCAACCGGACGCATGATGTTCTTAATCTAGTCATTCGGCGTTGCTGTCACTCCAGCCCCTGTAATGCACATAAGCCTTTCGTCGACTTTTGCCTCTGGGCAAAAGGCAGAAGGTTTCGTTCACCAAACAGTTGTGTTCACCCAAACTCTGACCAGTTTTGGAGAAATAACGCCGTTGCACTCGCTCGTTGGTGATTTCAGGCATCAAATCGTCTTCGATAGAAAAGTAGCAAACTTTTCGTTTAGCTCCTTCCAGCAATAACTTCTTCTTTTAACCGCCTTAACGCAAACATTCAACAAGTCAAGGTTTTAACTAATGACTTCGTGATAACGTCCCGTGCTTATGTGCAGATCCACAAGTATCCTGAAATGAAATGCTGCCAACGAAATCCTGAGCAAGTGCGCTGCTGCTTTTCACATGTGGATAACTTCTAAATTCGTGTGTCCCCGTCAGTTCAAACACTAAAAGAATGGAGTAAAACACATTTCAAAACATCATGAAAAATATTGGTATGGTCTTGCGTTGCCAACATGATACCTCTACATCTAAAACAAAATTTCAATGGTTTGCATAAAAAATGTAGAAGTAGCAAATTGACATACGTTGGTATAGGGTGTTTCATGAAACAATCTTAGATAAAACGTTTATGCTATACTATTGCCACATTTGCAGATGAAGTGACTTCAGTTCAGAACTTTTACAAAATATTGTGGAAGCAAATTAAAACACACATACTTGAAACACCTTCCTGACACGTGACATAGTGGTCTACACTTTACAAACACATAGTGGAGACAACATTGTGCAATAGTGTGCAGATCCCCGTTTTGTTTCCTTTTCGAAAATGGACGCAGAATACTTTAACAAAATTTTTGATCTAAACAACTAAAAAAAATTAACTAAACTTTTAAAATTAACAAGGTAATACTTCATAAGCTGATTCCCCTAGCATCTGATTTTCAATCTTCCTCCCAAGCAGTCCCAATCTTCTTCGTTGTTTGAGTCAGTTCTTTCAAACCACTGCTTGGCTGCTCTGGATCTCGGGGCAAGTGTTGAGCAGCCATTTGAATGCTTCATCATGCAGTTCCGTCAGGCCGTGCACTCCACATTATGAGGTGGATGGATCGGACAATGAAGGACAATTTAGTGAATGGTCCGTACCTCTGCGCCCCACTAACAATCCGCAGAAGGGGCCATACCCCATTTGTGCAAAAAGGAGCGGAAACGTCCGACACCGGTGCCGAACCCAAGATGTTTTTTAGCAGGGCCATTCAAGAAGGGTTGGTGCCTATGTCGGGGATGAAAGTACGGAGTCTTGTAGTATTGCCCTGTCACTCCGCATTCCACCGGTAGTTTGCCAGGAGCACTGTACGTCTGTTGTTTTTGCTGTCAGATGAACTGTTGTGCTGGGGGTATAAATGGGTGTCTCGATTTGCGATGCCGCGCATTCCAACTCGGCGCATGCATGTTGTGATGAAATTAACCAACTTTTTGTATGGGAAAATACGGCTGAATAAAACAATCGTTTTTTTCTGCAAATTTCTACAGGTCTTCTGATGCATCCGACAAAGGAACTTGCATAGATCGAGATGAATGCGTTGAAAATCTTCACGGATGTAATGAACGAACCCAAGATTGTGTGAATCTGCACCCGCACTACCGGTGTGATTGCAAGTGAGTTTTGTGTTAAAGCATCAGCGGATGCGTGAATCTATTTCGATTTGACAGAAAAGGAAAACCAGGCATCACAAAACATATTGGGCGTCGAGTAGCTCAGTGGTGGACTGTCCCCCTCTCAACTGAAAGCTTGATTGTTGGGTCCACGGGCACTGAATGACTCGCCGTGCCGCTCTTTGGGTAAGAGGGTTCGCCTAAACCACCCCGGCAAAGAAAATGATTCAGGATTCGGCCTGCCACCAATTGTCGTTAAATGATTTTGTCGCATTAAATGCGATCCAACAAAAGATTAGACCTATGCTTAACAAAAATGTGCAGTTATAATTTTATTCACCCTTTTCCACTTTCGATTACTCCTGTTCAGTCAATTTGATTTTGAAAATGTTAATAGAGCACACTATCTGCAAGACCACATTTGCTTCGATAAATCTTGCGACGTCTCGTTAACAAGTTTTTATTGAAACGACAGACGAAACATTTATTCGCACTTACTTCGACGGAGGATTAATGTAGTGCTACATGAAGAAAGCCGCTGGCATAAATAAATGTTTAGATTAAGAACACACTAGCATAGCGTTACCAAATCTGAAGAGGCTAAATTCCTCACAGTCTCAATGGCTACTTTTTGCGACAACAAACAAGCGCTGTATGGCATTTTTCACTATGTTCTTACAACTACTAATCCACCGCAAAGCAACATCACTGTCACAGAAGAAAAATATCACAGAATTATCACAAAATAGGTTAGCAGCTATAAAATGTAAAAGGCATTTTTTCTACAAATACTAACTATTCATATTGTTCAGAGAATCAATAATGATTAGAACCTCTGAAGCAGTCGAAATTCCGGGTATTAGAGCATTTAAAAAAATAATTCCGGACACAAACTTTACCACCGAAATTCCAGGATATCCGGGAAAATCTGGTCCTATGGCAACCTTATATTAGCATAACCTAAGGCATGGAGCGATGCAAATGTCACAGGATAAGGAGCTTCCGCGTTTATGTTAGAAATATTGTAAACACCAAGAAGCACTTCAGTCGAGATTTCTGCTTACGCACTAGCTTTTCGTTTTGCGTGTTTGCTATTGCTTTTAGCAACAGGCTTCGATCAATCGCTTATTCATGAAGCCGCAGTGGAAGACTACTGTAGTTCACAGGGATGCCAACCTGTCTTCTATTGGAATACTTCCTTCTCTGGAGTATTGCTGCGTGTCTTGCAAACGTTTCTGATCTTTTCATCACCATGAAAACCACAAGCGCACCACGTGCGATGAAGTGGTCGCGACCTCATCCTCAAAGCTCAAAAACTGACGCTTGTTCGATCATAAAATTAAGTATTTTAATATTTCTTTTGTAACAAAAAAAAACTAATCCTATGGAGATACGAAGTTGCAAAAACTTTTCGCCGACACGGCAAGCGGCAGCATTCGCGCTTGTCATGTCATCCTGCTGGCACTGCGCGACGCTGCGTCTAACGCTGAGCCCTTTTTCGAGCGAAGCATTCACGACGTGTGTGCCAGCGTAGACTGTTTGATGGACCGGTCTGGCATCACCTTCTATGCGCTGTGAATTCGGCGCTGTGATTCTTGAGCTGGTACTGGACGGTTTTCACGGGTTTTCATCCAACAGCGAGACTCAAAATTGAATAACGCAAAAAGTACTTGTCCGATTCACCTTCAAATTTAAGATAATATGCATTGTCACCAGCCGAACATTAGTGTAAAACTCAACTGCAAAAAAACAAGCATGCTAAAAGTTATTGCGCTCTACTCAAAAACGACTGAAGTGAAATTAGCGCGCTGCCAGCCACGCGCAGCAGCAGTTAGTCCGATGCACGGGGAACAGAGTCCAGTTAAATTAGAAGAGCTCCTTTGAAATTTGAGTAGATTAGAAAAATGGCCATCATATTTGCTTGAAATCGAAATTTCATTTAAAAGTAACACCTTCTAGTGAGGTTACTTACATTTTTGCAGGAAAGAAATTTGGGCAAACAATTTTACATCGACAGGACGTTGCACTCACGTACCTTCATGACAAGGACTAGTCAGAGCTCATCACGTTTGAAAAACGTCAAACGCAAATTGTAAATCGTTCAAAACTTTCAAAACACGACGTTCCAAACTTTTTCGACAATGGATCCTGATGAGCAGATTCTGCTAAACACTGACATGGTTTTCAAAGTGCTTGTAACTATTCACCTGCTCTGCACGTTACGATTCCCAAGCATTTGGAGTTCAGCAGGTTGTTCGATTGTGGCATTGCTCAGGTCTTTGATGAGCAAACGTCAATCAACAGCGGTGAAAAGCCAAGGGCAGTAACTGAAACAACAGAAACAGAACTAAGAAGCACTGCTGCCTGAACGGAACTGTGAAGACCCGCACCTGCGCTTCTGGTCACATCAACTTTATTTGAACGAATTACAATTGCGGAATAATCGCCTGACTCAAAAACATAATGAAATATTCATAGGTTTGTCGTTTTATTAACAGCAGCTCCCTGGTATGTTTTTTAATCAGAACTTTACGAGATCTGCTTCTATGATTACCAACATAAATTCCCTCACATCATCAATTTTGCAGTCTTGTGCAAATTAGCGATTTCCTTCCACATGCAAAGATCGAGACTAGTGCATGTATGCAGTCTCAAAGTGCAGGTTAGTTTGTCGTTAACTTTCCGTACGTAAGAAAAACGTAGGCATCTTTCATTAGTTAAACAGATATTTGGTTCAATGCAATGTGTATACATTGAAAAGTTTTGTTTCCCTGATTGAAATGATTTTCTGATGGCCAATGGCATTGCCACTGTGTTTGCATCAAAATCCACGTGTTGTTGTGCTGCGACAAAATACAAAATGAACAATTCTCTTACAGACAAGGATACCATCGCGAATCTAACACATGCGTAGACATCAAAGAATGTTCAGACCCGTCCACGAACACTTGCACANTTCCGAGTTTCTGCGTCGAACTTCAAGGAAGTTACACTTGCTNATGTCGCGGTGGTTATCAGCTGGTGGACGGGGTGAGTGTTCCAATAAGAAAGAATCCGAAAAAAAGGAAATGCAAAGTTGTTTGCTGTTATCCGCATGCAACGACAAAACGGACTGTTTGATTCTTTCAGATCGCCCAAAGCTCGCATCCATTATATTCGTATCATATTTCAGCGACGCCATGCTTTGGTAACGTTGGTTTTGCTCATGCGATTCGGAAATGCGTTCATTTTCAGTGAAAATAAGTAAAAAATCACAACACGCAAGGTCACATCCCCTTGTTTTTCAGATTGTCTTATCTTAACCCATGGGTCGATTGGGGTAAATCCAGTGTTGAACATGCGGAGTTGATCATCAGCGTAGGGTGTTATGCGTCCTGTCCGCTTGAAACTCTGATCAGGAAACCATAAAATGCTATTCGATGCAGGAAACGAAGGTTATAACATATACTACATCCGTGCTTGTCAACCGGTTGTATCGTACACCCCAGGGTGTACCAGAATTTTCCAGGGGTGGACAAACTTGATGGGGTGTACAGGGGTGTACTAGACATGTGCTCTTCAAGAACAGTCACATTGTCCCACATATTTCCTGCTCCAGCGCATTGTGTTAACTTTTCACAGATTTTAAAACCGAATCTATCGGTGGTGTACATTGTCTCTACCTGTCTTTTCCCCTGGTTGTTTGTACTGTTGGTCAGATGCCAATCACATATTCTTATTTTTTCTTTAAAGCAACATTCGGGTGTATTGGGAACCATTGCTCTAACTTGAAGTTTTTGTAAGCTAATGTACCAACCATGCTTTTCTCTACAATAATCATTGCTTTGTAGTAAGACACGTAACAATATTTTCCACATTATATTTCAAATAGTTAGCTGAAGCTAAGCGAGAATTTATACCGAGAGGAAGTGAGTAATCTCTATGTTATTTTTAACTTTGCACTTTTTCAGTTCAGATTTTAGGCTGTTACTATCTTATACTTTTGAAAGGTATTGCAGTGAGTTGTTGATCCTCAAAGAAAATTGATATGCACGATTTTTTAAAGAAAAACTTAGTAGCGAAACGTAGTTGTAAAAAGAGCATACTAACTATCAAAGGAAATACTTCAGTGAATCAAATGAGAGTATGGATGTCAGCAAGTCACGTGCAGAGTGCAACCTAGCCCACTTTTCCGGGAGTAAGGTCAAGATTTAGCAGTGTACGGTTGTAAAAAAGTTATCCAAGAGAAAAAGCCTGTATTGTTACAAAGCACAAATAGAAGAGTGATGCCTGTGTCGTGTATGGGTTTTGTCGAACAAAAGTAGAAATGCTGAACCCATATCCTTCAGGGCATTTCAAGCGTGTGCGACCCAGTGTTGCCATTTTTGCTGTTTTCCGGCTAGATCTAGCAGGTATTTCTCACTGTTGGCTGGAAAGTTTTCAATTCAGCGGCTAGCATATTTTCTAGCGGGATTTTGAAAACCTCTAGCCGGTTTAGCAGTTAATAAACTCCAGGTCAAATATTTGTTCCAACAATTTTTAGAGATGAAAACGTTTAAACATTCTTCATCAAAAACTTTTTTGGATTCTTTCTGACGCTCGCTTTATATTGGATTTGGGCAACACAAAGACCACCAGGCACAACCAGGGTTGCCAAATTTTTTTAACCAGAAGTAGCAAATCACTGTTACGAAAGGAGCCAAAATGACAGATAAGTAGCCAAACACTCTGCTTGCGTTTTGATGACGACGTCACCATGTTTACTCAACCGTAGTTGGACGTTTTTGCGAAGTTGGCAAAATGGTTGACCGCGCAGCATGGAAATGATATATCGTGACCATGGCCCACGTGCCTCCTCGGCTACGCCCGTAATGGTGTAATTACAAAATTTAGTATTGCTAATTGAACGTTTCTTTGTCATAGTAGATAAAAAACACAACACATAATTCACATTATATTAATCTGTACGCCAGGCCTACTATATCAGAAAATTTTTACAACTACATTATTTTTCATAACTTTTTCAAAAAGAAAAAAACTCTTTTACTAGACTAGCTAGTACAAGCCATGAATGAGAACAACATAGCAAACCTCAATCTTTACAACCTAAACAGGAGAAACCATACAACATTGGTTCCCAAACTTTTTTTGACGACACACTATTTGTGGGCCCCGTGCTGTCACCGATCAAATCTCATTCCCTCTTAAGTTTGGCAAACCAGACTTGACACAATGCGGAATGAACGAAATGGCTGTTATTCAAGCTCGAACAATTCTAACGGAATTTCAATCCAAATTAACTGTATTGAAAATGGAAACGCAATTATTTTAAATATTTCTCCGACTTGCTTAAATTGGAAAAAGATGGAAGCATTGTTGACAGTGATTTGGAGATATATGCAAAGCACCTTAAAAATTTAAGTGAAGACTTTAAGGCACACTTTGAGGGCCTACAGAGGATGCGTGTGTCGGATTGGATTGTCATGCTATTTGATTGTAATGTGCAAAATGCAGACATTAATTTGCAGTTGCAAGATGAACTCACTGATATGCGCATGGATCTCGAAGCTCAATCACTGTTTAAACGCTGGGTTGCATTGCCATGGAAATACCGCTGAAAAAACCCGAAATTTTGTGCAGCTGTTGAGCCGCTTTTACTTTCATTCCCAAATTCATACATGCTTCAATCTGGTGTTATTCATCCAAATGCATTCCAAAAGCAGAACAACCGATTGAACTGGGAAGAGCTGGGAAAACTGGGAAGAGCTGGGAAAACTGGGAAGAGCTGGGAAAACTGGGAAGAGCTGGGAAAACTGGGAAGAGCTGGGTTTCCCGATTGAACTGGGAAACAACCGATTGAACTGGGAAGGTGATTCGCTACTAAACACACCAATCTCCAGCTAGATAAAAATAATCTTGCTGTTTCTGACAGGGAAAACCCTTCTCATTGATGGGGTCTCATATTGCAATGAAATGTTTGCCATTTTGCTTTTGTGCTTGTATTAATAATAATGTTTCTTGCTCATTGCCTTTCAAGTACAGTAAGATAGATGTAATATCAGTAGTTGGTGCTAATCCAATTCCCCCCGTATTCGTGAGGTAGTTGAATCTGAGAAGTTCAACTCGTTTGGGGCTCGGTGAGATGTCTGGGATTTTACCAGGGGTTCGACAGCCAAACGAATTTGCAGACCCCGGCTTTACATCTATTCCCTCAATATCTGCACAGTGCACACTGCCTTCATTGGCTTCCCTGTTTTGGCTTTTGTATAAAATTGGGTAAAGTTTCAGACAGGAATTTGAAACCGAAATCTGGGTCAAAACATTCTACTCCTCACAATAAGTCAAAGGCATTCTTTGAAGCATCTCCAGAATGTCATTGTCGACGGAAGAAAAAAGGCCGTTTCCATGGAGGAAAAAGCCTTTTCTAAAGCGAGAAAAAGTCCACTATTTCGCATTACATTGAACGTAGATCTCTTCATATTTCAGAAAATTCATTGAAACAACTTCTTGACAGGCTTAAGAAAGCTCAGTTGTTTGGTATTTAGCTCGATGAAACAACAGATATTTCAGAAGAGGTTCAGTTGATTTTGTGTTGTAGGTTTGCCAATCAGGAAACAAAAACCATGGTCGAGTTGTGCTGTCTTAACGTTAGAGTTTGCTCAACTGCTCAAGCCATCTTCGCCAAATTGAATCAGTTCATTGAAAAACATGGTTTTGATTGGATGAAGTATCAAGCAGTTGCTACCAAGGGATCAGCAGTCATGCAACGCCCTACTAATGGAGTTGTCCGAAAAATGACAAGCATTTACCTTGACTGTGTTCAAACCGGTTTCTTGGGGAGATATTTCAGTCACAGGCCAAAGTTGTTTTGAAATGACCGAAAAAACTTAAGTCATTTTGGTCATATTGCCTTTTTCTGTCATACAAAAATGTCCCAAAATGAAAAAAGATCGAAATTTGTTAAATTATTTTGAAAAAATGACCGGAATTGTCTCAGCGAAAATAAACCTAGGTTTCAACTCACTGCATGATTAATCGAGAATTTGTGGTGAGAGATTAATTTAAGAATATTAGCAGAGGTGAGGCCTGGAGACGTTCTTGATGATGTCCAAAAATTCAGAAATTCGTCCTCTCACATTCAAAGAAGCATCGACCTTTTCAGAAGTGTGCAAAAGGCATGATAGCAAACTCTCAATAAGGTTAAATTTCATGCTGAGACGCGCTGGCTATCCAGAGAAAAAGTGTTAGAGGTTGTGTTTTAAATGTGGCAAGAGTTGCGGGTTTTCCTTACTCAACAAGGATAGCCTATATTCACTAATTCTCAAAGCAATTTTTGGCTTTATTCGAACCCGAATTCTCTGTCATCGATTGTGCAGCCATTTACACATGAGGATTATGACTTGGGCGTTTCGCGTGTAGTTGCAACAACGCAGAAAACGGCAGGACACGGGAAACGTAACACTAAAATTAATGAAACTCAATCTTTCAGATTATGAAGTTTTATCACACCCAGTTTGAATTAAAAAATAAATAATCTCATTTGCTGTGGTTGCACTCGCTGAATTTCATCTGCCAGTTGTTAAAAATGTGGTTTCAACCGTTTCAAAGGCGTTTTTCCTAAGAGGATCAACATCCTTGATGGAGATAGGTTTTTTTCTTTTTATTTCGACAAAAGTAGAAAATCCTGCCTCACAAAGGTAGGTTGTTGGCATGCGACCAAAAACGTAAATCGCTTATGGGGTGAGATTTCGGCATTCAGGAATGTTGAGAAGTGATTCGCAAATATTTGCTAGGAAAGCAACATTTACAGCTTAAAAATCGCTTGCATTTCACACTTTTACAGCACTAAATTTTAGTGCATGGCAAGGGTTTACAGGTTTTATAGCAAATTAAAAAGTTTGTACTAACACAAAAAAGGTTGACAACTGATGTACTGTAGTAACTACATCATACAAATGTTTTTCAGGGTACCCCAAAAAGAGGATTTTTTGTTTGTGCGTAGAAAACGTCATGCCCGTGTTAGATCTGTTTTTTTTCATATCAAGTAATGGTGCAGGAAGACTCTTCACGTATAAGGTATCGGTATCTGGTCAAATAGGTTTTGCACTTGAAATAGCACTGAAAGGTTAACATAGTAAGATGTCCGAAATTTGCTAAACATCAAGTAACCATGGGTAGCATTGTACCCATACATCCTGTATATGGGCTTTCAGAGACATCTTTGTGAAATAACTCTGGCACCATTCCATTTGCCTCTGAAAATCAGGAAACGTCATGGAACCACAAATTTTTTCTGTGTATATAAAATCAAGCCTCGGGGTGGGTCCGCCACCTTGGTTACCTGAACAGGGTTGAAGTTTCAGACCAAGGCACACGGCGGTTAATCGGCTTGCAATCCTTTTTTTTCTATTCCGGCAGTCGGATGGAGTCAGTAAGTGAGTGACTTCAGTGAAACAGGTATATGTACTATATATTGGGCTGCTATATATCAACACAATCGGACGCTTGAATTTCGGACGTTTTGCGAACATTTGGTGAACTTACGGTAACTTTGCGTTAAAAAAAAGGCTGACTCCAACTTATGCTAATTGTTTTGACATAGGTCCTCCCTTTATCACCGTGACAACCCAGCCAAAAATCATTGCAAAAGCGTCAATTTTAACAATCATCAAGGAATAACTCATACAAACAGTCAACCCGGGTCCAAACTAACCTGCAACATTGCAAACTCAATACAGCAATCTGTAGCAATTCCTTCCTGTCCCTGCAGGGAAACGAAGTCACAAAAATTTTCGCCTGACACCACAACCGACAGCATTCGCGCTTATCAATAGATGTCATTCTACTGGCGCTGCGTGACGCGGCGTCAACCGCTGAGCCCTGTCTTGAGCCAGGCGTTCACGACCTGTGGGCCACGGTAGAATTTTTGAGGGATCCGACTGGTGTCACCTTTTGTGCGCTGTGAATTCCGCGCGATTATTCAATTAGTGCTGGACGGTTTTCACGAGATTTCATCCCACAGGTAAACTCAAAATTCGGTAACTCAAAATGTACTTGGTCCGATTAAACTTCAAATTTTCAGGAAAGTTGCTTGTTGACTAGCAGAACATTTGTGCAAAATTTGGGTGCCACAAAGCAAACATGCCAAACGTCATTTCGTTCCACTCTATTACTACTGAACACAAATTATCGCGCTGCCAGTCACGCGCAGCAGCAGTTAGTCCGATGCGCTGGAAACAGAGACCGGTTATAATATGATTTAAAAATCATATTTGGATTTTTTTGTTGCATAAAACTGTACAAGTGAAAAAAATCATCCTTATTCACGCAACAACTGTGTGGACCTAAGTGTTTTGCAAAACGTGCTGTATGCGTTATTCAGCACCCTGCGCATTTGAACGTATGACGCATATATGTGTCAATCAGCGCCGAAGGTGCTGGTATTGAAATTGAGTACGTTTTTCTAGTTGAACATTTTAATCAAAAGCGTATATACCTCTTGGGCTAGAAACGAAATACTATAATCCGCATTCTTTCGTCTCGTCACCATGTGTTAGGAATTTCCACGGAACCTAAGCACGTTGTGCACAATATAGAGTTTGATGGAGGCGTTTTGAAGCAGACAGTCAGCGCTTGTTGCCATGAGAACGAGATCTAGAAGCACTCTTAATGTGCAAGATGAAGAAGACCTGATATATGGATTACCATGTATTGAGTCTGGAATATATATGTTTTCTAACAATAAGCAGGTTCAGCCTCCCCGCTGGTTGTTGCGTACGTTGTATCATTAAATGTTGCTTTAGTTTAGGCTTTTTGAATATGCAACAGTGGTAGCATGAGAGAAGTGGTACAGTTGGTGGGTGATGGATCCTCTCTTTGTTCATTAATTGAGCCACATGCTTCAAACGGTCGAAAATCCCTGCTGCAAACGACTCTCAAGATTTGAGACTCGATTTCAACTCACTTTCAAATTTTTGTGCAAACTGTCGAGCATGGGCGTCCGCAGAAATTTTCCCAGGGGGGTAACGTCGCAATTTTATCATCCTTTCTAGGTTGCTCATGATCCAATCCAAATGGACTTTCACAAAACTCTTTACCCTTGCCGCAGGATGCAGAATATGCCCCGTGTTACGGCAGTAGTTACTAAAATGCGCTTAGTTCGCATGAATATGTCGTTTGTCCATCATGCTAGTTTGCAAACAGTTTAAAAATTCGTGTCTTACAATTACTGCTATCAGCAGTCACTGTATCGCTGCATTACCTGCCTCATTTTCTGCCTTGAACGTTCACATGCGGTAAAACGGCTACTACCGTAACTTGAAGTGAACATTTTAAGATTTTTTGCTGTGTTTTTGTTGCACAATAACAGCCAGCAGTAGAAAAATCCGCTCGCAAGTTGTGCAACGTGCCTGTGCAGGCAAAGGAGAGGACATAAGTCAAATACAAGGTCATAACCGAATCACACCAATACCGTGTACCTCTTTCTTGTGCTGTGTGAATGTCATACCACCAAATCAACTGTCACTGCAAGAAATTAATGCATTAATCGGAATTAACTTTGGTACACGAAAAGCGGAAGTGCTAAATAGCCTTATAATAAATACTACGGCCAAAGCAAACGATACAACTGACATCTTGCAAACGTT
>JGI24158J21664_10002682_pt1 | contig 21828 bp, 13 predicted proteins | sample Ectturendosymbi3_FD_21664 | JGI IMG/M metagenome (IMG submission 21664)
GTTTTGTATTTGAAGAGGTTTCATAAACAAATGTGACGTTTGTCACGTTTTGTGTTTAGAGATTTTCATGTCAAATGTTACACATAGCCAGGCCCGTAACCAGGGGTCCCAGGGGGGTTTCGCCCCCTTAGAAAATTTTCCTCCCCCCCTGAAAAAATGTCTCGGCCAAAGTTCAAATCTATTGGACACAGTGCAAAAAATTTGAGCCCCTCTCAAAAAACTCTTTGCCCCCCTTGGTGCCCCAAGCTGGTTACGGGCCTGCACATAGCCAAGTTGATGTTGAAACAGAGTTTGGTGTGGTATCACTGAGTCTGATATTTTTATAAATTTTAGCTTGGATGAAATGATTTTTAGCATTTTGTAGGTTTCCGGAGACCACGAAAGATTAACTACTTTTATGCGACATTTTACCCTGTTTGGCATACAATACTGTGAGGAAGATCGCTGTCTTGAAACAATGAGAGTTTAACAGCAGCACGGGTGAGAGACCACAGTACAGCAATGATTCGTTTCGTGCAGAAATGTTTGTTGCAACGTTGGTTGTCACGTATTCTGAAACAGACAGCGTACAATTTGAAGATGAAAGTTTATGTGATTATGCAGTACCTTTATCAAACTATGGAATGCTGATTACATTGCTGAAATATAGCATCGTGTCCAGTAACAAATTTGAGTATATTAATTTGTAAATCATCTGTAAGGACAAAGCAATGCATGATCAGTGCTGCTTTCAAAACACCTCTAAAAACAAGATTGGGAATCCGTATTTGCAAAACTTCACTTCTACATCGACCCGATGACTATATTGGTTTCACATCAAGCTGCCCCCCCACATTTTACAACAAAATTGCATCCATGGTGGTATGTAAGGGAAGACGTCAAACTTGAGTCCTACTGGAAAGTTTTTAACGGACAAAGTGGTGAGATCCTTTATATCGCCTTGTTTTGGTTTGTCAACCACAAGACGTCAGGTTACTTGGTTGAGAGATTGATCCTGCTGCTACAAATATAGGCTGCTCCCTCAACCATTAGGGATCTCCGTGGGATCGTAAGCTGCGACGCATTCTTTCCAAACTTCAAGCGTGTACACTTTCTTTTCAGATATAAAACCAATACCTGCCTGCTCTTCCAACCTTAGAAAACATTGTAATTCATTTGACATAGCTCGAGGTGGCACATGAGAGCCCATTTATCGCCGTGACAAAGTTAGTTTTCGCCTTATTTTTTTCTACTTCTATTCTTGCCATTGCGTCCAAATCAAAATTCAGAATCTGTTTTCAAAGTTTTACCTTCAGTGTTTTGTGGCTTGAAAAATATGGTAAAAAAAGTTGACACTTCAAATGAACACTAATGTTTTCTTCGTGTTTTTTATCGAATAGCAAGTAGCACTCAAACGGCACACATGGACCTATAACAAAAGCGACTCATTCTGTAAAACAATTTTGTGTTTATTCTCAGCGAACGGATGCAAATACGGTTGTGATAACTAGCATGAAAACATTTGTTGCTACAAATTACTTGACATTCTAAAATAACTTTACTACCGCTGCAAATAAGCAATTTTTTTCTTGGGTAATTAAAAATAAAATTTGTGATTTGGTTTCGAAATTGTCGCACCACAGCCACCCCTACCTCATTGCGGTGACGTAAGATTCAAAATACGTAAAGGAAATTTGTGATATGACTGACAGGCCATTGCTCACTATTGAACAACAACGTAACAAACACTGGATCCCTTTGATTGATACCTTAGCAAGAAACATTGGTGACGAAGCGTAGGCAAGGGTGGAAATGTCGGCGTTTCGCAGATTTTCCTTGAACAAAGTAGGAAACCGACTCATCTCTGCCACTGCTAGCGAGTGTTAAATAGCGCTCAGAATAAAACAGGAAACTGTTGATGAATGTTAGTAGGAACATGCCTATTTTACCAGCGTATCACCACCCAACAACAGCAGTGCACGTAAACGGCGTGTTGTGGCAAAGACGAGTTTTATCAAAACTTTTTGTTGCTCTCCCAAGCAGGGTTGCCAGATATTTTTCATAGCTTATGGTCAAAATCGTAATATAAAATGGCCAAAAATACAAAATTTTTAACTATGGTAATTTATATCGTCATTGCCTTAGGGTAGGGGACCCAAAATGTTTTTTAGGTTGTGAGATATCGTTTGGCCGAAAAAATCTGGATTTGCCAAAGAATCAGCTTTAACCCCAAAACAGCAACTTCTGCCCTGAACTTAAAATTGCATATTACAACTCGTCTTTTTTTACCTTAATGCAACTAACAACCATATTTTAAACATTTTGCATATAAATTGCTTTCTAATCTGACCCATTTGTGCTAAAAAGTAACAGTATGAAGCATGAAATTAACTGAAATATAATATGAAATCAACTCAACTTCACAGTATGAAATTAATTTTTCCCTTCTAACGAAAATGCTAGAAGTCAAACTTCGAGGACTCTAAGTTTTGACTTCTAGCATTCTCTTGAACTTGTGCTTCAAATATTCGAACAGGAGATGAAATCCATCAACTGTCTTTAAATGGATGATTATAATCACATGCTGAAGAAAACCATCATTAAGTCCACTACATGAACGAATGGGTAAGGACACTCGAGAGAAAACACAGTCATAAGCCACATGACAGGTTTGATCGAAACACTTGTACAAAATCTAGTGACAGCATGCGCTAAATAATTACTGCACGCTTCAAAGTAATGACAGTTTGAAATACTGTGGTGTTACTGAAAGAGGGATGAGTTGAGCAACCAAAAATCTATAAAGTTTTTAAAGTTGATGAAACGTACACAAACCAAGTTTCACGCTGATGCTATGAGCAACGCCCAAGTTATTAGGTTAAAAGAAGTCAAAATTTATTGTTAGTTTAAAATTCATCGTCAGGTCAATTTTTTCTTGCTGCACAGTTTTTTTCACTGTTCGATATTTTATTGAAACTACAACAACAATTATTGATGCGCTTTTGCATGTTTAGTTACAATTCTGTAATAATATTGGATTTATTGTCGCTTCTGACGTCATAATGTTGTTTTCCCCACGACTACTGGACGATTTTAAGCTGATTGCAATTCAGCGTGTGCTCCTATGAAGTCTCATGAAAAATAAAACCGAATTAAAACATTTTGTGACTCCTCGCCGGTAATATGTGCTGGAGGATGAAGCCGAATGGCTCTTGTAAAAAAGGCACCTACCGCTAACCTAAGTCTAAATTATTTTGCAGTTGCAAACGCAGGAAGTTCATAGGTCAAAATAAAGTCACAATTTATAAATAATAAAGTCCAAATTTTAAGTTTTTAGGTAAAAAATTGTTTGCCCTAGTGATGAGAAACTTCTAACAGTACCATCTAACTAACAGTGCAAAATGTTTGTACCATGACATCATCAGTCACACAATCGAGGCGCAGCAGTCTTGAGATACAACTCTTAAAAATTGCCAAAACTGGTCAAATTTTATGAAATGGCTAAATGTGTTTTTTCTTGGTTAGCACACTTCAAAAATGGCCAATTTTGTCGAATTCGGCCATGAAATGGCCAATCTGGCAACCCTGCGCCCAAGTACGCGCGTGGACTGCGCACAAATTATGACGACAAAAGCAATAGCGCGTAACTCAAATATAACCAAACACAACCCCAACACAATGAACACACCAAAATACTTTTTTCTAGAGCTGCGATCGATATTACGGATGTTTTCAAACTCCTTTGTCAATTGCGGACCCAACAATTCTGGACACCATCGTTTTGTCAACGTTGTCTGGGTTATTCAGAAATATGATTTGGTCACTGGTATAGTCAGAAATGCAACAATGTGCACGCAGTCAGATGGTCACAGAGCACAAAACCTAACCTTAAACTGCAAAAGTGTATCTTTCTTATGTGTAGGCTACAAAAAACTTCCTAGAAGTAGCTTGCAAACGAAAGGTCATTTATTGCAAAACCAGTTCACTTATTGGTAATGAGCTGCCTGCTGTTGCAACTCACAGGCAAGTCTGACAATTTGTAGGTGCGTCTTTCAATTTATTTCCATCGGTATACGTTAATCCTTCATTTTACCAGTGAGTGAACATTAATTTTTTTTATCACAAACAAAATCGGTGGTGTTTACGGCTGTAATAATTAAGTCAATCGTAGCCACTTCATTCTGCAGCCCAAACGTCTTGTTCGCTTCACTCCATTTGCACGCAGCAGCAAAAACCAGTGAAAACGCAAGAGCCGAAGTGCTTACGAAATCACATAGCTGACGCAAGCAAGTTTGTATGCCTTCTGACGTGCGCAGTTAACAGCAAATCGTGCTTAAACGTTGTTTTGAGCATCCTAACATGAAAATATGTCGTTGTATTGGTACTAAATGACACATCGCACAACCGGTGCAAAGGAGGAAGGCGTGACATAAGTGTCAGCTTATTAACAGCAAACTTTGCAAAAGCGAAATTCGAGACTTTCTACATTACTTTAAACAAGTGTCAGCCCGTGTGGTGAACTAGCTGAGCAGGAAAGTACCAAACGCTGTTCATGCAAATGACATACTGCCTCATAACGTACATTACGGGACACACTGGGACAATCTCTTCACAGGCCTGATGTGACAGCACGTGATCTAACTGCATATTTTAGATCAATGGTCAAGTCAAGTCATGTTCGTGCTGCAAATAGGCAACCAATGACGCATTTTAATTGACAATGCATATACGAATAGCACAGGCTGGACGAAAGACGGAAAAAGCAATCACTTAATCATTCAAGACCAGTCTATATTTAACAATTACGAAATTTCAATAGTACGAGTGTGGCACATAACATGAGTTCAAAACAAAAAATAAAAACGAAAATGTGCTCAATTTCAGGTAAACGATTCAAAAACATATAAAAACATAATACCCAGCAAGCAGTAATTCTCAACGGTGGATGCCATCGCCCCTTAGGCAGTGGTAACGAGGGTGGCAAGGGGGACATCTGTCCCCGGACGCAGCACTTTGGGGGCGCCAAAATTGAGGTCGGAATGTTACGTAATAATTACGAAATGTCAAATGTCAGCGGATGCTAATAACCATAATTTACAAAATGTCGAATGTCATTGCGACATCTCCTCAAGATCACCAAGTTTCGTTAAGCGAGCAATTGTGAACCCGAGTGACGTTTCAAGGCGAAGTTTCTGTCTCCAGCAATAAGCGCTGGAGACGTGGCTGCGTCACAACGCTTTCAGAAAGCCAGGGTTGCAAACTTTACGACTTCCCCATCATTTTATAGTAGCGTCACAATGGGACGGGAATCCAGCGTTCACAGTGCATGCAGTGTGCTACATTGCGCACGCCTTCAGAGCAGCGATAAAACTTACACAGTGTTGTTACCAGGGATGCGCAGAAGAGGTATGAACGAGGCGACGGTCCCGGACATCCAAAAAGTGAAATAACAGAAAGTGCATTCGTCAAAATCTTGTAACTGGACCAGGAGTGCAAAATTTTCTGTGAAAGTTAGTAGTGCGCAGCAATTTTTAGCAGCGCACACATGTAATGTTTCACATGCATGAAATATAAAAGGTAAAAAAAACGTTCGCGCACTTCACGTTTTTGGTCGCGCGGCGAGAGTGCTCGGCCCCATTTTTGCGCCCCTGAACTAGACGCTTCTTATTGGCTACTAAAACGTGCTGCATGGATCTAATGGGGACGTGCCTGAGGGAGCATGCAAATGTATGTTAAGTGACCTGAGAGACTGCCATCACTACCTTCATTTGTCTTTACTGAACAAAATATCCTTAGCAATTTGTTTATAGTTCAGAAAAATTCAAAGGGTGGCAATGCATCAAATTGCATGGTTGTACTACGTTTTTCGGATACTATTTCTAAGAGAAACAATAGACAACTCTATCTCCTAACATGCCGTAAGTGCTATCTTCTTTTGGTGGGCTTATCTGATACGTACGTGCATGAATAAATGCAGTATCTAATTCCTCAATGCATTGCTTACCCATGAGTGGAAGAAATTTGCTTGTAAACAATTGTCTCAAGTCCACAGAATAAAACAAATCATTAAAAACCTAATACTTAAAAACAAAAAATACTCTTAGAAATCATTTTAATCAAACTTTTTAAAACTTGTTTATTTGTCAAAACTAGTTTTTACTTATTTCAAATGCCTGTGTTTTTCACATTCCTCAATACTAGAATTTGGTGGGGAAATGCAATCAAGCAGTTGCTCCGGGAATCACCAGACCTATCTGCATGCCCCTGGTTGTTGCGACTACATATCTGATATTTTGGAAAATTTTTGAGCTTTTATCGTTGACAAACTTCACGTTGAAATCGATTTGGTGTGCTTCTGAAATAAGTTATGGTGAATTTTGATTGTGGGATATTTAAATAAATGCTGAATACTTTTGCAAAATTCTAATGGCAGCTGTGTAACAACGCTGAGTACAGCCTATTAGTTATTGTGAACTTTTCAGTTACTGTTACATGTGCTTTATATCACTTTGGCCTAGAAACTGAGCATTTCCGTGGAAATGGTTGTCGAAATTCAGGTCACACAATTGCTAACCTGGAACGCGCACGGAGCGTCACTGACTTTAGACATTTCTTAGATTAGTGGATTTTACACATTTCATTTATAGCAATTTTTTGAAAGAACAATCGACAAATTTACAGTGAAGGCAAAAAAACTTTTTTTGAAGTAAGATAATTACAGGTAAAGCATTAAATCACAGCATTTCTTTTATTTTCTGTCAACTTTTCAGGGTGTTATATCCAAGGAAATGCTTGGGATTTTGCAATTTTATATTTGTCTTGCATTTTGTATAAAATCATTTGCCTTCAGTTTTTCATATGCATTTTTCTGTCTGTTCTTCTCTTTTATGTATTCGTGACTCGTGAGTCTTCCTCAGTCAGTCCTTTATGATGGTTTATTACTCAAAACTCTGAGAGTGCATGCCCTAGAAACTCCTAGTCCCTACAGCTCGCATCAACAATAACTGCAACCAGACTAGACCAAGGAGTGGAACAAGAGGGTGCGCTGGATTCGGCATCTTCACAATGCTCTGACAAGCCCGTGGTTTAGTGAAAAAGATGTAACTCTGGCCAATTTTATCCTGTCTTATCAGAAGAATTTTGTGCCCAAAACTTTGTCATTAATATTCATGCACATTTATACAGATGATCAGTGAACTTTTTGGTTAGTTTTTGCATTTTATTTCACTAGTTGCGCTACAATTCGAGAATGTATTACCGCAGTTTGGAGTGTCGTAATAAAACAGTTCGAATGTTCAATCGTGACCAATATTTCAGAGAGAATAGCTTCACGCGAAACTATTAGATTCTTGCAGTAACTCTACGGTAGTTAATGATTTCCAAGATTCAAAGGTCCTGACGACAATTCTGTGACGTCACAATCGCAAGAAGTTTTCAGACAGGCCTAGAAACAACTATATGCAGGTGATTGCAGGGCACGAGTCAGCTTTCGAAGCCCCTTTATTACCAAATCATTCTTCTCATGTATGCTGCCATGAACGGGCTGGGTGGGGGGGCCAAAACTGAGTTTGTCCCCGGGCGTGGGAAGCCCTAAGCGCGCCACTGCCCTTAGGGGGGCGATTTTTATTTTTTTGGTGAGATTTTTGTCAGGCCCGTAGCCACGGTGGGAATTCGGGGGCAGTGCACCACCAAATTATCTTCGTGCCCCAAATTTCGTTGCACCTAGAAAAATATATTTAAAAAAATATTTTCCCCTAAAAACTCATTTTGCACCCAAATCTTAAAACTGGCTACGGGCCTGGTTCTTGTGCATTTATGATATTTTGACTGGCGGTTAAACTTGAATATATTACTATATTGAAAGACAAGAGATCGAAAAAACAAAGGGTGGTGGAGGGGCAAAAATGCAAAAGAGGACAAAGCCGCTAAACAATCATTTACTTAACTGCGTTATAGGCTACTATTATGATGCAAACAATCAAGTGCTTGGTGTCTTTCTACGAGTATTATGAAATTATCAACTTCATCACACGATTATTTGGTCCAACTACAACCCAACATATTATATTTATACGCTGTGGTTCCGATATGATATATTTTGGTCACAGGTAGTTGACAATTATCGACTCTTATGGAGGGGAGCTATAGTATGTGAGTTCTATCATTTCATACTTCGTTTGTGGTTGAAAAACGGTATGTCGAGACTGACAAGGTGGTGATGGGACAAAAAGTTTGGGAAAAACTGTTTCAAATCATTCGCGGGATGTGTTTTTTCGATTGGTTGGCTGGTAATTACAACGACATCTACAGGCTGCACTCATATTTTTGGTCAATTGTCCTTTATCATGATAATATGAAGCATTAGCCAACGCTTGAACTCACAGTAACGAGATGCGAAAGAAGCAGTAGGCTGTAGTTCCACAAAATGGTTTGGGGAACGCTTTATTAGAAAAAATATTTTCACTGCTGGAGTCCCACAAAGTGTGGAACTCTTAAGCTGAGAGTTTCACAGAAACACAACACAATTTCCATTATTTCGATGACGTATTCAATAGCTAGTAAATGAACCGCCTTTTCGCTACAAAAAAGTAAATCTAAAACATGCACTCTCCTTGTTTTCCTCAAATTACACCGTTGCAATAAAGCACAGTTGCTGAAAAAATGCGTGAACCGATGACAATGTTAAATAAACAGGTGTCTGAAAAGTACGGTAGAATATCAAAATATTTTTGTAAGATATTTCTTCATGACAAAACCTTATGGTTCCATCACGACCAACTTGCACGTTTTTTTCTACAAAGCTTCATCGCAAACTAAGGCAACAAAGGTAACGGTAAAATTAAAGCACAAAGATTCTCTTGTTTTATTTAAAGTTCAGAAGATTCTTGTGCAAGGAGTCTCATGACACAAAATCAATTCGGAAAAGCTCTTCGTTTCTTTGCTCGTTACTTCAACACAAGTTTTGGCGAGACTCTAACAACTATAATATAACTTCGTCCATTGCGACGAATCATGGCTTGCCGGTGGTTTGCACGGCAGCAAGAGGTTACAAAATACCATGCAAAATGGAGCGACAAGCGAATACGAAAACCTTTTCGTACTATCTTTCACAACTGTTCCTACAATATATAAAACTAGAAAGTGAATTAGGCTTCTTGAAGTCTTTCGCTAATGAAGCGGCAAGCTCTTTTTTCACTCAGTCGTGGCCGTGAGTAAATGACTCCTTTATTTCCAAACCTGGAGTTTTATATGCGCGGGAGGCAGTGCACTGCAAAGATCGTTGTATCAGCCAGTTATGTTCAAACTTCATCTGCTTGGTCTTTTTCGTCGACGCGGGCTGAATATCGTTAGTAAGTTTGAGCTCTTCTTATCTGGTGACGGTTTTTCCGAATGATCACCAAACATTTTTTTAGGCGGGCTTTTTCTGTCGTAGTCAGAAGTTCTGTACAATGAATTCTCGTTCAGACTGGCTGATCTAATTCTTGGAGTGAAGTCCAAATCACAGTCATTTTTGTTTGCCTCTGATTGTTCAGCTGCAGTTGACAACTTGTCGTCGGAAGAATGTAGCGAGAAATGAATTTTAGGCAACACCTTTTCTCCAGTGTCTCTTTCTATGTTGGGAAGGTTTATGCTTTCTGTGCTTCCCCGGTAGTACGCACACAAGGTGTTCGCTTGCATTCTGACCAGGGAAGAAACCGCAGCCATTCCTTCCCATTCTGCAATCAATAAATCAACTCATAATATAAACTGTTGTAAATTTGAAGCGTTCATCGCTGTCTACTATGTCAATGAATGCAATAACTATTTCCCTGAGCTGATAATTCGATATTCAAATGTACTTTACCTAAAATGAGCGAAAAACGCGAACGTTCAGATAACCCGTTCCATTGTGCAAAAGAAGCAAATTTTACCGTATTTAGGACAATCACTCAGCTCAGTGCTTATGTGCTGAAAATGTCTTAAGCAAAATCGGACTATGTTTGTTCCTAATTATGCGGTCTTGATTCTGCCCACTCACGAATAGTTAAACGGTGATAAGTTTTCCCAGCTAAAGCCCTTTAGCAAAACAAGTCTCTTGAAGACAAGACCGTATCTCTAATTATATATCATTGTATGGTATAAGTGAAGAAGATTTTGTTTCTGTAAAGTTCAATTAAATAGGTCGAATGTTGTAACATTGCGAGTCATTCACTACCCCACCAGGCCCGTAATCAGCTTGGGACATCAGGAGGGGCGAAGAGTTTTCCGACAGGGGCCCAAATTTTTTGAACTATGTCCAATATTTTTCAATTATGTCCAACACACCTTTCCAGTGGGGGCGAAAAATTTTCTAAGAGGGTCTTCGCTACCCCTGCGCCCAACCTGGTTGCGGGCCTGTACCCCACTTGTATTTCTTAAACTGACTGGGATCTTCATCTAATGCAAAGCCCCTTGTTCGATTACCATTTGTCAAAATCTGTTTTAATAAACTCACTTTCATGGAAAAGCTCCAGAGTTGCATTGACTGTTTCGTTGGAGCTTGCGACCGCTTTGTCAAGAGGTAACATTTCGGCCCAGGTTGGTTGTCGCGGCGGGAGGTCGTCCATACGTACAAGCGCTGTGAAAAAATCGGTGCAAACGTGACAAGCAGCAAGCTTTTGACACCGAGGTATCTATCAAATAGTTTGTTCCTGCTCCAAAAACGCTAAGACTGTTTACATTTTAAACAGAGGCGGACCCACCCCTACCATTTTTTCAGTTTTTCGTTATGACTTCCGTTGATGCGGGTCTGTGTAAGATCAAACACGTCTGGTGAGCAGGGGTGGATCCGGGGGAGGCGACTGGGGCGATCGACCCCCCTAAAACTTACGAAAGTAACATTTTTCACCATGACTTTGTACAATTCAGAAAGACACTTGGCTGCCAACGGAGACTTGACTGCCAAATATTACTGAAATCGCCCCCCCTAAACTTACGAGCTGGGCCCGCCCCTGCTGGTGAGCAGAGGTCACTGAAAGGAAAGTACACTAGCGGAAAGCCTACCAGAGGGGAATGACTTATTTCATCGACTGAGCAAAGGCACGGATGTTTATGATGTTAAATATTTAAGTGATCGGTTGTCGGGTTGATTCCCAACCCGAAATCATTGGAGAGGTGACCTACAACCGCATGCAAGCATTTGTATCAAATTGTCAGCATTGTTACGTAATCGAAAGAACAGTTGAAAGAACAGATGGCAATAGATATTTTTTCTACCCTTGCGTTTGCCAAGGAACAATTTCTTCGGAGATTCTCATCAACAGCACATCGCATGGTTTGCGCGCACATTGAGGAACAATTTGGTCAACACTCATTTTCCACGATCATGTCTACAATGAAATCCGGAAAGCAAACTGTTTGCATTTCCAGTAACTCAGGTAAATCACAGACTCTGTAAGGTTGTAAGCATTCTCATAACTGGGCTCCCGCAACATTGATTACAGCGTTGGGTCGGCTTTTCATGCGGTCGGGGCGTAATCTCACGATTTCACAAATTCGGTAATCTTAGCTTTTTCTAATCTTGATGAAACGTTTTTGCCTGATCAGAACTTGATTCGTGTAGGTTAAAAAATAAAAACCACCAACCTTGGCGGCCAGCAATGACTGCTTGCCCGATGAAGACTTTCCCTGATTGAGATCGCCCGAAAATGCAAACTCGAATATATCTGCTCTCCAAATCTTCAGCACTAAAGCCTTTAAATACAAATGTGTGGTCCCACCTGTAAAAGTTAAGCAATTGCAGATCAACAAATCTTAATCTTGCAGCAGTATAGACTGTTTGCTTACTGCAGTGGCTTATCTTCCCATTTATTATGTGTTTTACAATGGGGCCTGTTGCAGTAAGTGTGCTAGAACTGAATGCTACAACGCACCACTGTGCCTGTAGTTGTATGAATAAGTTGAGCCAATTAAGCCTAAACAAGCAAGACGTTCATAACTAAGAACGCCAAATCTGTGGAATATCACCAATTGAAAGAAAGTTGATCAGAAAAGAAGAGTTGGACATTTCTAAAATCGCTAAAGGCCATCTTTCTATACTCAATTTTGTCGCCCCAAAACGATTTATCCAGCCTGGTTATCATGAACAGATCCAAGAACTAGGGTAAAACTTTATGTAGGACTTACACCACCTGCGGACAAAAAGGGACTGTTCGTCTGGGGGCTTTTTGTGAAGTAACATTCTTGGACACGCTTACTCTAAAATACGGTGATGGTAGTTTTAAATGCTGACGTTCACCATAAAGCTATAAATAGTTGAATCCATGATATATCTCCACCCCACTCAACTGAGTATAAATTTTATTTTAGGTCCATTACGTCAGATCCACCCTTCCGACGTTCTAATTAAATGTTGGTTTTGTTTGCGACCAAAATTGCCTTGGGTTATCAGCCTGACAAACTGCTTCCACAATGACCTTGCAAGAAAAATCCCAGTGCGAAAAGGCGTCATTTAATGATAAGGATGAGTATCGTTTCAAAACAAACTATTTTTTATAATCAACTTCTGAAGAAGCTTTCTGTTTTCTGCCATGCTTCGCTGTCTCCAGCTGGCATTTGAAATAGGAAGGCTCGAATCCATTTTTACTCTGATACATTTAGCCATTTGGTTTAAAGCCAGCCAGTCAAGATGTTATCCGTAGCATCAAAAGTCGCTGCTGTTGTGAGAATGTGAGTTAATGATCGCCTTGGACATGCAAAGTTGCAGCTGAACATATGAGGATTAGATATTGGAGAAAACTAGAATATGCATTGTTGTCAGTAGGTTAATTTTAGCAATTTATCACGATTATTGACGACGTGTACCACTAAGCAGACAACCAGCTATTCATGAAATGGTTTTCTTTTTCGTCAGATTTCATCCAACTTTTAAAATCTAAATCCTGCTGTCCGCAGTGTTTCGAGTTTTCACACCACTATATTGCAACACGAGAACATTCTATTGCTGTTGCGGAAGTTTCAATCACAAAACGGGTAAGTTCATATTTGTTTTTATAACTTACTATTGATGTTGATGTTGATGTATCTAGGGAAGTCAAAATCTGCTGCATGCTCGAATAGAAACACACAGGCTAACCAAACCATTGACTAATGCTCTTGCATATGCGCATGAAACTCCACCCCAGAAATCCTTCACATTTCCAATGCGTGTCAGGACAACAGATTTGTTGGTACTGCAAGGACGTGAGCTAATGTTTGGCCAAACGGGTACTTTGCACAAGAGACAAGCAAAAAACGCCGCAGTTGATAACCTGGGATAGGCGCATTCTTCGCTTCATATTCGAAACCAAATACATCGCAGATCAACTTGAACAAGAAAATCTGGTGTTTGTTTTTTGGTTTCACTGTTCATGTAGAGCACAAATATATAGAGCAAAACCATCATGCAACTCTGCCCATCCTCGCAGTGGTTCGAAGTGATCAACACATCCGGTTTTTCGAGTTATGGTAATGTTCAGCCCTCCCAAGGAAATGCGTTCTATCTATAGGTCATAAAATCAAAAATGTTTTCATTTGACATCTACAGTGCTCTGGTATAATCCAAATAAACTTTTTAGAGAGACCCATTTGATCACAAAAGCATCACCACTGAAAAAATCTCATTAAGGCAAAAAAATCTTATTAATGCAAACCACGCGATTGAAATTTCTGGTCTAATTTCAATTATTTGAAAATCAATATGATCCCAACATGGTTCTAAATTTCTATGAAATGCAGAGTGCAAGATCAACCTGGTACCCCAGCGGCCAATGCCACTTCCGGATGGAAGTGCAGATAATTTAAAGCAAAGTTTCTCTTTATCGGTTCAAAAAAGCATCTTTAATAACACTCACCTTACTGAACCTTGCAGGGTCAGGTAGCGGTATTGCGACTTCATCGTTCGCTTTTCGTGGTCAGGGCACAAGGAGATACACACGCAGCACTTTTCGCTCTTGCTCTCGGTTTCTTGTAAGTTGTTGAACAAATTGTTTCCTTTAACGACGGACACCATTAATTCCGACTGAACTCGGTCGCTCTTCTTACTGTAGTAAACGCTCAGTGCATTGTCTTCGTCGTCTGTTACACTGCAAGCAATCACGAGATAAAAAAAACGACCAGCTATAGGTTAATTGAAAGCATGGCGTCAAGAGGAACACCCAACTTACTTGCAGAAGGTCGACCTTCTTCTGGAATACGCACCGTGTAGCCCATTTCTGGAGTATTTCAATTCAATAACAATTTTTCTGGGCTGTAAAAGCAACAGCAAGTTATGCCCCTGCTGGTTACTATGGTAAACATTTCATCAAGTGACGCGCATAAATTGTTGTATTTCACGAATCAAATGTGCTTGTTCTTCCAAGAGCTTTGAATTTAAGCTTTTTATTTCTAAATCTTAGCTTGGTAACTGTTTTATCTCTATTCTGATTACCACACAAACAGGCTATACAAGTTTGACGAGGGAGTCAAAATCTAGGGAGCCCGGTACCGGTCTTCGTCCCACCTGGCAAAATTTCTCTTAGAGGCCCTGCGCGAGTTTATAAAAGTTGCAAGTTTCACTCTGTTCCAAATTCACTGTACAGTTGCAGAGTTTTTTCAGGAGCAATTAAAATCTGGAATCGGTTTGTTTCCAGAAAAGCTTGTGCCATGACGTTTTTGTTCAGCTTTTGAGATTTTCGTGAAGCAGGGGTAATGTTTCTTTTAACTCCCTTTTTATATTGGAAACTGGCATCCGCTGGTAATTCGGGGCTTGTTACAGAAAAGCTTTAGCGTGCGTACTTTCAGACTCCCGAGCACCAGTATTTATCGGGCCCGGTTGCGATGTGCCTCTTGTACCCCCTTTCATGGGCTCTGAACTCGTGTAAGAAACACTGACACGATAACCAGTGATTCAGCTGTTAACAATCAGCTGTCTATGAAATGATGTGTTTTTCGAAGCGTACAACACCATTTCATATAAATCATAGGTTGTTGCATATTGTGTGTTATTCACAGTGCGCCTTAAACCATTTCAAAATCAAACAAATAAAATATCTGTAGGTCTCCAGAAATCAAGCAGCCAACGCTTGAACAAGCTGTTTACCTACAAAACACGATGACAATTTAAAAATTTTGCGAGAAAGACTATTGTGCCACAATGTATGGAAGCTGACGCCCCCCTACTTTATCAGATAGATGTTAGCTTAAGTTTTTGAAGTCAAAAGACAAAGTAAGCATTGTGACGACAAACAACGTATGAAATCCCACCTCGTCGCTTGATTCTTGAGACAAATCTTTCTTTGAGATCTTCTGCTTCTCAAGGTATTGCTTCACATAAGGAAGCGCTTCTTGATTTCCAAGCAGTTCACAATGTCCTTGTTTCCTTTCTTCCTTTCTTGCTTCCCATTTTTCCGGAGTTTGAGCTCGAAATAACCTGGCTTTTTCAAGCAAAGAAAGCGAATCTTGCTTATCATCCATCTTTCCTCAACGGGGCGAGTTTGTGTCTGTTTATTTCGCGGAAGGTCGTGTTTCAGGTTCAAAACCCAGTCTGCCTTTACGGAATGGTTGACTCGTACGCTAATGGATTGTCAATTCATTTGACAGTAGAATTTTAGTGCTGAGAATAATAAAATAAAACTTGAAATATTTGTTACTTGCCGTCCGTAAGACCTGCTGGTACTTGCAAAACGTTTACGATTAGATTCCTAATAAAATCTAAAGAATAATGTTTTAAGAACAATAATATCAGAAAAAAAGTATCAAAACGACATCCTTCAAATACAAAGCTAATCATTTCTTTATCTAAATTAAGCACAGACAAATTGAATTTGCAGGCTTGAAAACTCAAAGATAATTCTATTACATTTCGCTGAAAGGTGCAACGCGACGAAGTACAATCAAGTAATGCAGAAGGAATAGCTCCTGCTGTGAGCTTCATCTCGGCTGTACCAGGCGTTAAATGACCAGAGAAACGGAAGTGACGCAGAAGCTTCATCTCGTCAACCGCTTGTCAAAATTTTTTTCAAAACAGCGCTACTCAGTGTGTGTCATATTGGTTAAACCACCTAACCTTCCGCTGAGCAAAACGTGACAGGTGCTGTCTTGCATAACTGGAAATAATTTGGCGCAATTTGCAGATTTCCCACAATATTGCTGATTTTGTTGACATGTTTGTCAGCACAAAAAAAACAAGATAGAACCGTGTGTTGTTAATGATTTTATGAAGGTTCAGAAAAACACGCAATTTCGTTATTTTGAGCTCACTAAACCTAATAGGATATGCTAAGCATTGCAATGCAGACGTTATAAGAACAATCTGAGGATCGATACGAAAGAACAGGGTAAACGTAGAAACGTCCTTTTTTGAGACATGCTGCGCGGTTTGAACATACCGTAGTACCCACTGATTTTATGTTGTTTTTTTTTAATACTCCACGAGTTACTGTATTACTTAGATGGCACAAGACCATAAAAAAGTTTTTAACCAAATCCATTAGCAGATTCTCCAAAACAGTACGACTTAGTTCGTTAAACTACCATCGTACAGTACATTACAGGACCACGGCTTATACGTATAGACGAATTGAATCGCTTAGTGGGTCAAACTAAACCAGCGGTTCTCACAGTGGGCGGAATAGCACCTTTGAGGCGATTTTGAGAGACAAGGGGTGAAGAAACAAAGGGGATGACAAGGGGGCAAAACAACACAAATGGGGCGAAACTCTCAACCACTAATCGATCGTCATTGAGTTAACTTTAGTAGCCTACTATTATAACTTTAATTTCTTGCAAATTTTAATATACTATGATAATCGTTGGAGGTTGTTACAAAATCAATTTATCCGTTAAATTTTTGTTCTGGATCGTATCATGTGCCCGGCTACAGTGTCGATTATTTTCACAAGAATTCTGAACGTAAAATTAGCGTCGTAATACAATTGCTTGGTTCAGCTATTTAATGGCTTGGTTCAAATATCTAATACTTTCTCTTTACATTTACTACCTTGTGTTTGCTGTATCAGGCTTAGGGGGGCGATAGCGACATGTCAAGAGTGAAAAGGGGGCGATGGAATAAAACATTTTGAGAAACACTGAACTAAAGTATACACACTCCTGCTTCACTCGCAGTCACTTGAGATTCGTGTGTTGTTGCCTCGCCGCCTTAATTTGTTTATTCGCGGAACGTTGATTGCTGCCACGACAGCTCGGGGCAGTTGGCGTTTGTATTTCGCGGCGAGTGTTAAGCGAGCCTTCTTGCCACATCAAAAATGTCCAAACAGTTTAAATTACTCCGATATTTTCCCCATCTATTTTGACCACTGCTTACATTTATGGAACTGTAAATATACCAGTGATCCAACTGGCTTGACATACAAAAATATTTTTCCTCAGAATCTCAGATAACCAAAAATGACCAAATCCACAAACAAGAGTCCGTTTCCTTATTTCGACTTTGCACCGGTGATTGCAGGTTGAACAGTCATCTCTTCAGGTTCGGACTTCATTCCTCTGGATTATGCAACCACTGCCACACCCCTGAAACAGTCCATCACTTTATCACAACATGTTCGAAGTTCCAGCGAGCTAAACTCCGAAGGGCAACTGATCAGCTAGGCATCCGTTTAGAAATTACTTCACTGTTAACCAATACAACCTCCACCCAGTTAATAGAATCATTCGTCAAGGAAACCGGCAAACTACTTTAATCAAACCAGCAAGCAGTCCTGGCGCTACAAGACCTTTGCTGTCATAGAGCGCCACAAATTCCATACTAATAATAATAATAATTAATAAGTTGTTGTTGTCGCTATTACGTGTTCTTGACACTGCTGTTTGTTTCTGCAGATGGTCACTGCGATTTTATGTGAATTAAAGCCGAGCGTACTAGAGTCGCCTCGCAGGTCAAATCGTGTCACATCACTCACTAAGTTTTTTCATGCTGATGAAGTGGCACTGTTGACTGCATAGTTTTGCAGAGCCGTGTCTGGCTTCTGTGTTGAATGTTAAAGTTTTCGGTCGGGTTGCTTAATATGGTCAGACCATGACAAAGGGATTGGCTTTGCTATCCTGAAAAATTTGCATCCAGTGGAATCTAAATTTCAGTTTCTGTATGGATTATCGGAGCTTGGTTCTTGCTAAAGTGTATTGTCTAAAGTGTATTAGGAAGTGTTCAACTGTTTCTGGTGATTTACATTCGTCACATAGGCTATTAGGATGGACCTATCCGATGCACATTGTAGTGGAGTCTGCATTGACCAGCATGAAGGCGAAAGATCAGAGAAGAATGAGTGCGTTTTATTGGTGCGTTATACAGTATATACTTGAATAAAACTGCTTGTACATGAAGGCTTTTTTGGTGTTTATGTAATGATCTTTACACCACTGAAGGCAGAGTCTATTTTGAGCTCAGCTTAGAATAGTTGCCTGGTGTAAAAGCTTTTTTTATAGGTGACATTAACATGAATGGAGTTATACATAGCGGAGAGTTCAGCAAGGAAATCTGTACTATCATTTACAGGAATAGCGGTATGGGCTAGTAATCTAGCATAGCCATCTCAAGTCTTATGGAAAGAATCCCATGGTTTAGCAGAGAAAATTTCCGACCAGACATGCTTCAGAATGCACCAAATCGATGCTGCTGTTTTCATTTTCTGTTGAGAGAACCCACATAAACCCTTTCCGAGGGTCTAGAACCTTAACGGGCGTTCGCCGTAACGCTCTCGGGAAATACCCAATCAATTAGACTAGACGCTACTTCCCCTCTAAGTAAGCCCTGGATCCAGCCATAAATTTAAATGCCTCACTTTATGACTGATTCTGGTAATAAGTTCATGTGCAGTCCAAAACATTTCTTAAACCAGACTTCATAAGTTTTTGCTATTTGAAAGCCATCGAACTGTGTTTGAAAACTCTCGAACAATTTTCTGAAGTCAAGATACCTTTTAAAACCTCTTTGCCACATATCCCACAAAACTGAATCCCCTTCTTCTCCTAAAAGCATGACACAATTGGACTGCCTAAAAATTATTTGGCAGTAACGGAGTCTCGAGTTTTGGCTTCGGTTTCGAGACACATCTCGAAATCCGTTTTGTGAGTTTCGGTCTCCACCTCCAAAGTATCAGGTGTCGTTTAGGTTTAAGGCTCGAAGCATGCAGGTGCGAGGATCGAAGACTCTGTCTCGAGGCTGCTTCATCAACTGGGTTTCGTAAAGCTCCAGCATTCAAACTATCCGCTGTTTGCCTTGTCCTCGGGGAAGAATGAAACAAGAAAGTTTGGCAAAAATGAATGAACTCGGAAGAAATCGAAGCTCAGGCGAATCGATTACCCTTCTTTGGTAAATTCAAAAAAATCCTTACGAAGTCGACAAATTTTCAGGTCTCGAGTCTTGATCTCGGCTATTCAAGTCGTTATCTTGCCTTTTTGACTAAGCCTCGTTCTTGACGTTTGAACCAGGTCTCGGTCAAAGAGGTTATGGTGTCAATATCATTGTTCTTTCGTCAAGCTTGCAAATAATGTTCATGCCCGTCTTGTTTCTCAACTGGGAGCCACGAGGCCTTCGACAGAGGTAGATATTAAGTATATTCACCTGCTGGTTGGCGCTGTTACGGTGACTGATATCACTTTATTGAAGAGGAGGGGAGCAAGGGTGTTAAGGGCCTCGGTAAGGGTGCCACGGACTATGAAAGTTTGACAACCCCTGGATGCCAATTTAAGTGTCTACTTTTATGTTGTTTACGGCAGGTACTGCTTTCCGCGACAACCTCGAAACTGGCAGGGATACGACGGCAGAGTTACACAGACTTTACCTCTGTCATATCAGGACGTAAAGTAGTCCTTCCTCCACTATCAGTTAGATTTATTGGCAACTTTCACTGAACTTCGTTACTCTTAAGAGCAGTTCAGTGATCAGTCATGGCATAAGGTCTTATTGGTTTGCTTTAAGATAGGCATATGCCCTTGAATCTCACGAGTTAAACATTTACAAACTCATTTTCTTCGGTAGGCCTAGTTTGCAAAACACAGAATGATTGCAAAAATGTCCTCACTGTTTTGTTTCTTGTTTGTGACTGGCAGTGGTACAGAATTCAAATAGCATTGTTCAGCAAAAATGTTTGATGGAAACGGTTAGAAGCCAACAGTATAGTTGTAACTCCAAATCTTGAACCGAGCTTCACACCTTCACACCATCTTCTGAAATGCAATTGGCCAATTTTCTGAAAATACTGGCTTTCATGCAGGACCTGCCTGAGACAGTTCTGCGTCCTAGGCAAGCTTCAATTTTTACAAAATAATGCAATACCTCTTTCAAATATTCGGAACATGTAAACCACTAAAAATCGGATTCTGTGCCCCTTGAAGGCTGCGCTCTAGGCGACCCCTTAGCCTAGGTTGGAAGGGCCGTCCCTGCTTTCATGCGTTCCTTGTCAGAAAAGCGAGCATATGCAATCATTTGAGCTTGCCTGGTAAGATTAGTCGTTTCATCGAATTGAATCCCGAAGCAAGGCGCATCACGAACCTTGGCTAAAAGTATTTTTTTCAATGTTCCAGCAATTACCGCACATTTCCTTTGCATGCAATTACAGTATATCGTATTCTATGTGAATAAGATTTTACGCTTTTACTTTCTTTTATTCTGTGCAACTGACGATGCTCATTTGAGTGAAATTAATATTCCTGTTTTAAAAACTGTGGTCAGATTTTTTTGGAAGACTTCTGTAAGCTTTCATGTGTAACATTATGATATGGAGCAATTATCGCCACAGCATGTACGATCGAGTCTTTCTGGTGGTCAGGCAGATTCTGAAAGAACCCAGTTCAATACTAGAGTAAGAAAACATCAAAGTATATCGGACAATGTTAGTTTTTGCACTTCGGTCACAGCATTGGGTCATCCATGAATTTCCCTTGCTGCTATCTCCAGGCATGGGTGAAATTTGGTGGGGGACACGGGGGACGTTACCCCCCACCTTTTCAGACGGGGGACATAATATGCCATGTCCCCCCCACATTTTTCTCTTTAGGTTTTGTATTTGGAGAGGTTTCAAAAATAAAAGTGATGCTAGTCACGTTTTGTGTGAAGAGCTTTTCATGCTAGATGGTAGGCCACACGTAGCCAAGTTCATGTTGAAACAGAGCTTGGTGTGGTATCACTGGATTCTGTTAGTTTACACATTTTAGCTTGAATAAAATAATTTTTAGCATTTTTCAAGTTTGTAGAGACCGTGAAAGATGTTTAACTGCTTCTGTCCAACATTTTACCCTGTGTGGTATACTGTTAGAAAGGTGATTTTCTTGTAACAGTGAGATTATTACAGCTGCAAATGTGAGATATCACACTATAGCCATGATTTGTTCCGTGCAGAAATGTACAGTAATAGTTTTGCTGTAACGTTGGCTGTCACGTATTCAGAAACAGACAGCGTATAATTTAATGATGCTAGTGAATATAATGCTAGAAAGTTAGATTATCAGGCAAATCTCTGCGAAGCTTTTGTCGAAGACAAAAAGCAGCACTGTTGTGGAGACTTAGTTTTGGGATGGAGAGTTTAGCTAAATATTGTTTTCAACCATTAGTGAACAGGATTTCAACCAAAACGTTGGAGAAGTAGCCTACAGAATTTACCTAGCTGTATATTGACCTATAGCTCAAAACGTAGGGACTTGACTGGGAAATAAGGATAAAATATGCATTTATCCTAACGTCTTGCAATGTCTCGATAATGGTGACCAACAAATCCAAAAGATATTTTTTCCTTGAAACTTTGTGCTTGTGCTGAATGTATAGTGGATTTAACTTTTCGCATTTCGACTTGCCGTTCCCTACTCGCTATTGCATTCCGTACGTGAGATCTGGTTTGTATCAACTTGTCATTCGCG
>JGI24158J21664_10002684_pt1 | contig 21818 bp, 14 predicted proteins | sample Ectturendosymbi3_FD_21664 | JGI IMG/M metagenome (IMG submission 21664)
GCTACGCCTTGTGGTACTGCCAAAGAACATTCTGCAATGCACCCGATCTCGACTTACAATGTTGGTGAAAAACTAAGAAAATAAACATCAATATTCTGATTCCTAAGGGGGGGGCTTGAGCCACTTCAGCCCCCTCCTGGCTGCGACTTTGTTTTCATTATAATTTGCATGAAAACATGTAAACTTTGATACGTTGTGGAGTTTGTGTTGAATCATTTATCAATTCAAAGAAGCTTCAACAATTTTTTAGAGAAATCCGTTGGTTTGCACAAAAATAAAAGTTTATATAAAGCTTTCCAAGAATGTATTCTTTCAGTGCATGGCAGCAAAAACAGCTATCCGGTAGGTGCCAGGCCCGTGACTAGGTGGCCGCAGGGTGGAGAACCGCCCCTAAAAAATTTTTCGCTCCCCTCTGAAAAAATGTGTTGGACATAGTTTAAAAATTTTGGGACCTCTCAGAAAATTATTCGCTCTTCATAGTGTCCTAAGCTGTTTACGGGCCTAAGTGGATAGCGAAGAATTTCAAGAATTTCTGTATCTACAAATAAATAAAAATCTTTAAGAGATTCGCATTTCTTTGCTCAGGTTAAAAAATGACCATAAACTTTTAGGACCACATTTTTTGTTCACTTTCAAGTTTCCTAGAGTATAATTTGCTGCATTACATAAAATGTTAGCACTGCAATTAGCCCTTAACAATATTGTCAGCCAGTGTGAGGATATTGGTATAGCATACACTATACAGAGCATGTTTACCTCCAAAATTGCAATTTTCATCATCTGCACTTAGGCTAAACAAGAAACTTTTTTCCAATCAAGTTAAAAGTTGTCCATAGTATTATCCAAGCAGTTAAATATTTGCATCAGAGTTTTTGTCAGCTTTCCAGAAAATTAATTACATTGGTAACATTTTTCGTGTTTTATATGGTTTGATGCATAAATTTGAAGACCAGGAATAGAAGGAGATCATGTTATTTCAAGTCGTTTATAACTACTTCTGGTGCCTTTTGACTGAGAACATTTATAATATTTGCCTGTGACTTAGTTCGACCACAAAGTACTTTCGCTGCAATTTGTGAATCCTGGTAAAGTGTGAAGTTAGTTTTAAACTGCAATCAATTGAGTTGTATGAAAGGTTGTGCCTGACTTCAGTGGCGCAGCCAGAATGAGGCCGAAGAGGCCATGGTGCTCCCCGAAACAAACTTGCTAGCATTTTAGTGGTGCTTTATCTTCATCAGATTTTTCTTTTACTACAAAATTATCTAAGTGAGAACTAAAAGCAATAGCTCTACTTCCACTTTTTGTGACCAATTAGTAGTTTTCTCCAATCAATTGTATTCTTTTTTCCAATATTTGAGAACCTGCGTTTGTTTTTTTCATTGAGGATTTCATTATGCATGATCAACAATTAGAAAATTAAATTTCAATAAAGGCTGTAGCTGTAGCCTACCTATGGCGTATTTAAGTGTATAGGATTACTTGAATAAGCTGATTGCCTGTAACTAATAAATTAGCAGTTAGGAATTAGCATCGGTAATTAGTGACAATTAGAAATAATAAAATTCTCACTTATTAAAAATTTTCGCCCACCAGATGGAACATATAACGGATGACAGACGAGGGCATAATGCATGGTTTAACTTTAAATATACAAAAATAACTCTACAAATTTGTACAGAAGGTTGAGCACGCCTCACCACAGCTGGCAGAGTGGGTTCGATTCCCGATGGGGTCATACCGAAGACTTGAAACACTGTCCAGCCTCGTGCTCGGCGTTGACAGATGGGTGCAAAGAAACAATTCACGCGGGCGTGGTGCTGCCGTTTACTCGCCATAATTGCAGCATTCACCACGAAAATAGCGGCGTATGGCCCCAGACTCAAGCAAACGGAGACGGGGGCCGTCACTCGTGACACTCCGAAAGGAATACAAAAGCGAATATAACGAAACTGAACTTAATTCAATAAGAAAGAAAAACAATGACGAATCAATATAAAAATCAGAAAAAAATTTTAACTTGGAAGTAAAATTTTGCATTTTAATACACAATAGAGTTTGGAAGTACGCCCTTATAAAGTCGTTATTAACCACAAGTTGCACAATGCAGCGCCGTAGATAAGAAGGAAACATAACACTTTTACGTCATCCCTTGTGTTTACGTAGCTTTTCGCTTTACAGTAGATTTCTTTAACTTTTATACTAATTGCTTTTACATATTTAACAAAATACTATAATTTTTGAAGATCAGCTAAAATTTACTTTTATTTGTAACGCTGTGTCTTGAGTTTTGTAAGAAGTGTTGTATCCAGGATTTTCATCATTCTATTGTGGTCGCTTGATGTCATGATGAAAATAATTCTTACAGAAAGTTCATGAAAAAAAGCATTTGGTACATAGCTAAACTTCACGTATTTGCAGGGTTTATTGAATTTTTTTGCCTTTGTATGTCAAAATGAGTTTTTTACTAACGTGGTAAGCGGAAGCGATTTAGGTGTATTTTTTGTTCATAGAAGGTAGTGACACTAGATTGGAATAGTGATATTACATATAACTTTTACCTGTTAGTTACCTCAGGCTAGCTCCACGGAGTATGTCCGAGTCCTCCGGGATCCAAATCTCACTGCAAGGTTATTACCTACAAGCTTTAATTGAAATGAGTAAAATGATTTTTAGATCATGACATTTTTTGCTTTCTTATTGATACAGTTGTTCTTGCTTTCGTGTTAGATTTTTCATCAAACTATAACTTCAAAATTAAAGCTACTGTAAAAGCTCGCGATAACGTGGGAAAGTAAAAGTTTGCTGTAAAGGTACACAATATTATTTTAGAAATATATTGTCATGTGGATTAAAACAAATTCTTTGTCACAAATGTGAACATTTCTGCGTATGTAACTCCTTTCGCCGGGTGCGATTCACAACCTCAGGATGTAGTGGAAAAGGCTCTTAAAAAAATATCATTTCTAAAGTAACGGAAGCCTCAGATTATTCAGAGCAATTCTGCTTAGGTTATTCGTTTTTTAGGTGCTACGAACAATAAGACTACCCGAAAGTAAAACCTGTAGTTCTCAGTGGCCTAATATTAGACTTATATCGATGTATCAATATCAGTGGTGTAGGAGGCGGGGGTGCAAGCGCACCCTCAAGAGTTTTGTTTTGTCGAAAAATTATGCAATATCCCTAAAAATATTGGCAAAACCTCTGAAGATTTGGGTAAAATTCCTGAAAATCTGGGCTAAATCCTTGAAAATTCGGGCAAAAATGGCGTCCAATGTTACGTCTTCGTTGTGCGCTCGCACCGTGATTGAGACGTAATGTGCGTAAACTTCAATACTCACGCCAGTAACCGTCAAACTCCGTTTACTACAAGTCGGAATAACAGCCGACACACGACAACACAATGAGTACGGTCCGGTGCGGTTTTAGATAGTTACAGAACCGCGTGCAAATAGTTAACACCACGCTCTTCAGAAAACTGGCAACAAAATTAAATCGAGTCGAGACTACGTAAAAAGCCGTTAAAGCGAAGTAACATAAGGCAATCATCGCAAGCGTGGATTGCGGGATTGACCAATCAAAGCAAACGATCCTTCAGCAGGCAACGCAAGAATTTGCGATGTAGTATACCCCCCGCAATGTACGAACCGGGAGAGGACATTAACCAATAACAATTACATCGCAATAAATTTGCAGAAACGCTACGTGCGATTTCCAGTTGGTTAAATGCAATTAAACCGGTAACGTTAGAGGTAACAGCAAATCGATCAATGAAATTAAACAATGTGAAAAACAGAATTATTTGGCAATGCAACCTGAACGGGAACATCAACATTACCAGACGATTTCACAACAGTATTACGAAGTGAAGCGGTTTTACCACGAGACGTATTTTCCCAAAGTTGTTCTTCGTACTCAGCTGCCTGCTGCTCCTGTCGCAGACGTAGTTCGAGATCGCGCTTCCGAACCATTTCGTTTACTTTTCGACGACGTTCGTCTTCGCGCTGCTCTTCTGCTCGCCGACGCTGCTCTTCATGCTGTTCTTCCTCTCGCCGACGCTGCTCTTCATGCTGTTCTTCTTCTCGCCGACGTTGCTCTTCATGCTGTTCTTCCTCTCGCCGACGTTGCTCTTCACGCTGTTCTTCCTCTCGCCGACGTTGCTCTTCATGCTGTTCTCCCTCTCGCCGATGTTGCTCTTCATGCTGTTCTTCCTCTCGCCGACGTTGCTCTTCACGCTGTTCTTCCTCTCGCCGATGTTGCTCTTCATGCTGTTCTTCCTCTCGCCGACGTTGCTCTTCTTCACGTCGTTGCTGTTCTGCACGTTCAAGCGCTTCCTCCCGCTCTTTCGCTTCCATTTGCTCCTTCTCCAGCCGGAAAGCTTCTTCAGCTTGTTGAAGGCGCAAGCGAGCCATCGCTACCCTTCACTGTAGCGTTGCTCCGTTTCGAACTGGATCTGCTGCCTCTAGAGGACCTGCTCGTTAAACTAGACATATCTGAGACAACAGACAGAGGTTTATCACACGAAGGATTAACAGGTTCGGCTTCCTTCACGTCACTCGAGCCATGTTAGTGATTCTTTGCCGAATCCAGAAGTCATTGATCTACCTTACGTCTTAACGTAACATTACGGTCGTAAACCTCTGTCAATGGGGGAACCGTACTACTAGATGGCAGATCGCTTGTCGGCTCACCTTCGGAAACGTCCTCGGTTGCCGTATCAAACTCCTCTGCACAGCAGTTAATTATTTAAAACTGTATGTTACGTCTTCGTTGTGCGCTCGCACCGTGATTGAGACGTAACATGTGTAAAATTCAAAACTCACGCCAGTAACCGTCAAACTCCGTTTACTACAAGTCGGAATAACAGCCAACACACGACAACACAACGAGTACGGTCCGGTCCGGTGTGGTTTTAAATAGTTACAGAACCGCGTGCAAATGGGCTAACACCACGCTCTTCAGAAAACTGGCAACAAAATTAAATCGAGTCGAGACTACTTAAAAATCCGTACTTAAAAATTAAAGCGAAGTAACGTAAGGCAATCAAAGCAAACAATCCTTCAGCAGGCAACGCAAGAATTTGTAACACCCAACGTTCACAGAAAAACACAATTAAGACCTTTCTTGGGGTCACACCAAAAACAGGTATTCGTGTTCTTTGTGGGAGAAAATCTGTGGGCAAAAGGGGCACAAAAACGTTTCGGGAAAGTTTGGGGTAATTCGGCAAAATCCTTCGCACACCCAAAAACTTGCCTGCTCCTACACCTATGATCGATATCGATATAATAACAGTGAATTTTACTAAAATCGTTTTGGTGAAAAAGCAGTAAATACAATCTTGATAATTCATCACAGGATATAGGAAAGGTTGCTTTGAAAGTGATATGATTTGGTAAAAACATTTACACGTAAAAAGGAGGTTCTAAGCCAATGGTTCTTAAACTGAGAGGGTTGCCTCCTCAGGGGTGTGAATACTTTCCAGGGGAGGCGCTAGCTTGCATCTTGAAGGTTGTTATACTTTTACCCAAGATGCAATAACCGAATGTAACCCAATAAAGCGCATACACAATGTCGATGCAGGCTGATCAAACCTTCCCGACCGCAAGCTCCGACAGAGTATCATCTGCAGTACAAGAAATGGCCATTCCGCCCGTTTGCCTTCGACACATTTTGGACTGGATCTAGCAAGCACATCAAAAAAACTACTCCATCTGCTGCAGAGATAGAGACAGAATCTTGCAAAAGCTTCAGCAGCAGTTATCCTGGTTCGTCCGTGGGATCGGTGAGCTAGTAGCATATCCCAACGGTTTTGTTGATCAAGAAAGTTTCCAAAAAAACAAAATACATACGAAAAAATATCAATTTAAGTTAAACTGTGTTTGCACGATAGTTTAAAGTTACTGTGTGCAGTTCACATCAAAATAAATTTTCTAATGAGAAAGCAAGACATCACGTAGTTGCGACGCTGATGAACACCAGCATTGCTTTCAAAATCGAATGCGCTACAAAAACACATAGCTCTTAGAGCTAGTGCAAACACAGTGAACTCAAACAATTTTGTATTCTTGGTTGGCCCGGCAGTCATCTAAATGACTTTATTCTGATTGCACTCTACTGTATACATCGACTCTTCAGTTGGCTGTGCTGCTGGGACCGAAGTTCGATTGGAAATAACAAGTTCGCAATTTTAGGAAAAGCTAAGTTTTTGAAGAACACTGAAATAAAGTACACTCGTGAGCTCTGGTAACGAGGCGAAAATATAGTCCTCCTTTACACAGAAATACATTGGACTAACCATCATAAGTAGTAGAATTAGTGCCTCTGCCCTGTTAAACGATATATTTAAGTTGTCTTTGAGCAAAGTTCTCAAACGTGTCTGATATTTGCTAGAGATCATCAAGATAAATATGTATTTGACTAAAAGCAAAGAATTATGTGCAACGTAAATATCTTTCGGTTCTTTTTTACCGGTAGTTTTGTAAAAATCACCAAAAGAGCATTAAATATATTCCTCAAAATAAATGTTCAGGATGTCTATAAGGCTCTAGACGTAACAACAGTGCATGAGTGAGAGAAGCACGATGAAGAATAAACTAACAGCGCACACCGACCACGGTTATTTATTCAGTTCCCCACTGCACAAGCGTCCAGATAATCTCAATCACCACTTGAGAAAACAATTTCGAAAAAAAATAAAAAGCTGATTACATTTGTTTTTTAGTTTAGCTTTGACATTACACCAGCTTAATGCATAAAATTTAATTCTTTTGAATTGGCGATAAATTCAATTGTGATTATGTTCACGATACTGCTCATACTTTCAACTTGATCAAAGCATTTCCATTGGTTACCTTGTTAAGTCGATACGTTGGCTAATTGCAAGAATCACGATTAAAGTGACAGTGATCATTTACTTCAGTTCACAAAGCAAGATTGCATGAGCTTATGTTTCGTGTTTATGAAACTATTCGACAAGACTGAGACGATTCAAATGTTGCTCTATTTGAAACCGTATCTTCCAAATTTTTCCTACAGTTGTCCTTGGTTGAATGCACCCATAAAAATATATTATGCTCCTTACAGTAAAACCCAAGTTTTTATTTCGTTTTAACCGTTGTGAAAATGCGCTAAACAATAAAGTAATATGATGATGTCCGGTATTAGTAATATGATGCTGCATGCAGTAATATGGTGTCCTATACTCCAATTTTCCCTAAACCGAGGTGAGTAGGAACTGTTAAGTTGGCACCCTTTCAATAAAGCAAAATGACTTCAACATGTAACACCGAATCATTTAAAGGAAACTCTGTAGACTCTGTAGAATACGCCTAACTAAACACAAATATATTGTAAGTTTATTTCTTTCACGCTTTTGTAATGAACAAATCACCTCGTGTTTTTGTAAATTGTAAAATAACATCTTGACAAAGTCACGCAAATATCGACTTACTGGGGAAAAGCTCATTTTCTGCATATTTCCAATGTGGCTAGTGCAAATGCTTCCTACCAGTTTCTCTGACTTTCTTAAGGTGTACACGTTGTTTTTTGATTGTACTAGATACATTAACAAGTAAAATAATCGAATAGTTCAGAAGCGGAACAGTCATGACCGAATTGGCCAGACTGAAAAGCCGCGTACCCATTCAGGAGAAACATATATAGTCGACGTAAAATCCTATCCTTTGCTGTTCTTTTTACATATGTAAAAATGATAAAGCAGTGAGAATTTATCAACGATTCCAAACACCAAAAGCGCATAATGAAAAATTTTTTGTCTGCAATGTGCCGCAGGAGAAGCTTTGCTTTTTTTCTCTCCCTATTATCTACTTTTCGTTGACTGTCTATTTTTTCACTGCTGCATATGCATGCAACAGCAAGTGCTGATGCAATCTTGGTTGTAAAAATTCACCTTAACCTTAATTTTTTGTAAACCTGAGACGTGTATAAACCATCACTCAATTTCAAGGCACCAGATTTTAGTGGTAGGTTAAAAAGGCTTCCCTGGATCTAAAAAAACGTAAAAATTTTACACTCTGAAATTTGAAGGGTGTCGTCATCGCCAATGCTTAGATCCTACTCTAAAATCTTTTTATTCACTATTCTGCACAGCCTTCAAAACGAAAAAGGCTTGGCAGAAATTCACTACATTTTTTAAACATAGGCATTGCGTAGGCATTGCGAAACAATCTTTACGACACCACGCCATGTGAGAAATTTCAACCTGCAACGAGGTTGCGCCATTAAGAAGCAATCGATGATTAAGCATCTGCGTGCTGTATAAGCATAACCCAGTCTCCACCACACGAGAATAGTCATTCTCGAATTTTTGACTTAAAAGATCCTTTCCTTGTTCCAGTTACCGTCCGTTGCTGATTCATGACTGACGAGCCTATTTTTCCATGGAACCCAAGTATCTTCTCTTTCCATCAGAAATGACCTCTTTCACCTTTTCAACAGGAAATTTGATTTTATAATGAAAATGATATTAAAGACATATTGCAAACGTTTCGATACTATTATCATCGTCAGTGCAATACAAAAACATTTAATTTTGTTGTTTTGGGACACGTACAGCCAATGAAACTTGTCCTGTGTTTGGCCAACAATTCACAGCATGGCTTGGAATGCATGCAGACGCCCTGAGTAAAATTCAGATCACTAGGTAATAAAGGCTAAATAGCAAAATACCTGCAGGAAGTGGAGTCCATGGACTACAAGCAAAAGAAGTAGAAGATAAAAAATTAATCTTAGTCCTTAAGCATTTTTGGTTATCATTTTCATCTTCTTGAGAGTTTATGAGAGTCACCCTGGTCCCTTCGTGGCAGAAACCCCACAGATAACTTTGAAAACCTTAATAGCAAAACAACCACCATCAGGATTACCATCATCGTTTTGCCGTTGAGTGTCAGTATCAAAAGCGTCTATCAAGATTTGAAAAACATTACGATAACAATTTTTATACGAACATATTTCCCCGAAGATGCAAGCATGACCTTGTGTTTTATTTGCACGCCCTGTGCCTCCCCGTCGAGTTCCAAACAGCAGTGACACGTCAGGCATTAAACAATCCCTTATATCCTAGTTCTTTGACCAAACATTTTTTCGAAATGGATAACTGGCACCGTTAGCAGCAACCAGGAAATTTGTCGAATATATACTCTAAAAATGGTGACGCACTTTTAAGCCCAGATTGCAGACGACCGATAAGCTAAGTTGTTCCACCAGTGTTCAATTTTACTAAAAACTCTGGAATTGAATCAGTCAAGACTGGAATAAGCGTCATTCATAAGCTGAAGCTTCCCACATTCCTTGACCTTTTGATGCAGCGCACTGTGGTCTATCGAACCCACTTTGAAACTTAAAGCAGTAAATGTTATAATGATCGAGGAGTTTTTAGAATAACTTAAAAATCACGGTTGCCTGTTCATGTTCCATTCGTATAATCATCTGCTATCTTTCGTGAGATGCCCACTTGAAAGCAGTCATTAAAAGTCGAAGTCTACAGGAAGACCTCTCTCAAACAATACTGTAAACAGAGGTGTTATGTATCATGCAAACACCGGCACAGCCTCCTTTTTTTAACACCCGTAACGGATCTGAGAAGCTCGTTATTATTTACATTGATGTTAAGGTTGCAGAGAAGCAAAGTCAAAAAATTTTACGTGCGTAACGGCGGGCCTTCTTTTAAAACATGCTTTACAAGAATATTTGAACGTTGGTTCTTTTGGAAAAAACTCATTATTTTCGGATTACCCAAAATTGCTATTCTGAAGTTTTTCAAGTCAAAATTGATTTTATTATTGCGGAAACTCACGTAGCTATGTTAGTTTAACTTCAAATATGCTTTTGTTAGACTTTAGTTTTTTGGAGAGCAGTTGCGTCCGCTGGCTATTATGTTGGTTGATGATGTTATGGTGCAGCTATTTTCAACTTTGATGTCACGTCCGTATTTCATGAAAGTCCAAATTCAAATTTTTTATAATTTTTAGGAAGCGTCATGCTCAGCAATAGTCAATCTATCTGAGGAGGGTGGTTACCGCGAAGGTGACCTGGCAGTTGAAAGGGACGTTTTCAGCAAAGATTACACAGTGGAATCCTCTCTTAAAACACACACAGCAAAAATACACGCTCGTCCTAAAAAAGCGCTGGTGCGCTTTGGCAGCCGAAAATCTATACCGCCTTCCGAATCGTCAAGAGGAATAAAACAATCGTTATCATCACCCCTTCATCAGCCCGCAACATCGGAATCGAAGGAGTTTGGCGATGGCTTCAATAGGCTAAATTCTTACGCAGTGGCGAACACTACTTCCTACCATGAAAGGGATGTTGCAAAGTCAAAAACGTTTCCTTCCAGTGCTGGAGAAGATAGATATGAAGGTTCTCCATTATCACGAAAAAAACGTGAAGCTTGGGCTTCACCAGAAGCTGAAGACGTTTCAGCATCTTTTCGAAGTGCCGGTGAAGCGGGATGGCTTCGAAGTAAAGACATGCTCAGGATAAAAGATCTCTACAACGCCTTAGAGAATATCAGTCCCACAGAACTGACGCAGAAAAAAGCAGAGGATTTCTATTGTCTCGATTTACTTCCATCAGAAAAATCTAATTTTTCTGCAAGAAGGTAAAAGTTTTCTCTACACTGCTGATTTGTTGCAAAATTTGTTTCACTTATTAATACGTGTGGATACTAACAAAAATCAGTGCTTTGATGTAAAGTTAATCCCTTTTTAGCGGCTTTAGTTTATACAATGTTAACTGCATCTCAATAGTTATACCCCACCGTTCTCTGTTTACAAATTAAAGCAAAAGAAAGTACTCCTTTTGGAGTGTAACGGGTTGTCCGCGAGGCCAATCTCAAGCTTGCTTTGCGGCATCACATCTAATTTCGTAGTGAATTCTCCATTGGTGGAAAATCAACGGCAGCACTGCACGTAAAGTTTTCCCTTGCACCTATCCAGAGCCGAACGAAGGTAAAAAGGGGTCCCCAAATTTGACTGAGAATTTTTATTACGGCGTATGGACACATCACAACTGAACTCATCAAGAACTGATTTCACGCATTTCCCCTTTCAACATTCATATTTATCTAATACGTCTGTGTTTTGCAACCGGGGTTCCGCGGAACCTCAGGGTTCCGCAAGTGCCTGCCAGGGGTTCTGCCGAAACAAATCGAAATTGCCTGGGACGAAATTCGCAACCACAGTTCTTTTGGTTGTAGCAATACCACTGTTTCACAGTATCCTTGCCACTATGAATCGTATTGAAAACTCTGTTTATCAATTGCTATTACTTATTCCTCTCTTTGTGTTACGTAATACGCGCTAAAGCGTGAACTTGGATCATTGCATAAGGTTCCACGAGCAAGGCAAACATTTGCGGAAGATTCGACTGCAGCAACGAGGTTGAAAAACACTGTAATACCTCAAAGAAATTGATCTTCCCATGACCCGTAGCTTCCTGTTATCTAAGCCAACCATTGCGAAATGCATTGTGGATAGCTTCGTTGTCAGCATTTGCCTTTGTAAGCTGGCAGTTGCGTAGGTAATGTTGCTGAATCCACGTTGATTGTAAGCATTTTTAGTACAGTATAGTAAAAAATTATCCAGGAAAATTATGTTGTAGACCAGTCGCGTAACTTGAGGTTTCATCCGGGGTGGGAAACGTAGCTGAAGGATCCCCACTTGCCAACTTTCAGAAAAAAGTTGAGAAATGAAAGTGTATCCGGATGTGGATTTCTATACTAAAACCCGATATCACTGGAGAACAGTCCAAAAGACTTCCGAAAAACATAAAAAGCAACAACCTACTGAAAACCAAAAGAATACTGAACACATAAATATAAGCTAAGTGGGGGCCAGGATTTTACATTTAGCTTGCCAGGGGGTAGGTTCGCACCCTTGCACCCCCTTCAGTTACGCTACTGTTGTTGACCTGTGTTGTATCCTTTCACTGTACAAGAATAGAATAGCCGGTTTCCATGGTATAAAATATGTAAAATCGTATCCGTAGCCTGCGCCTGTAATATCCGGTATATCTTGCATGGAAGTTGTCCAAAGAAAACTCATCACTTTTCACCAATGAGAAAATCAGTTCTTTAACGAATAACACTACACGCCAGTGGTCGACCAGCTGTGGGCCTCAGCCCAACTGTGGGGCGTTCAGCACTTTAATGGGTCGCGTGGTATGTAAGAACTAAAGTGCTGCGTAGGTTGCTTGAGATAAATCACAGGCCAGTGTTTTTCAACCTTTTTGCTGCAGCGGAACCTTCCGCAAATGTTTGGGTTGCTCACGGAACCCTATGCAATGATCCAAAAGTCTGTACTGTTACAAACGTATAGAACTGTGATTGCGAATTTCGTCCCAGGCAATTTCGGTCTGTTTCAGCGGACCCCTGGCAGCCACATCCGGAACCCTGAGATTCCGCAGAGCCCCGGTTGAAAAACACTGACATAGGCTATACTGTAACAAATATAGAACATTGAATGTTTGATATTAACAAGGCATTGTTGTTGTCATAACTGAAAACAACATACGTTTGAAATTCGGCCTTCAAAACTAAGCACGGGTCTTTGGTTATACGACTGAAAAGGGGCTTGGGGTCATCATAACAAAAGTTTACCTGTCACTACTGTATTCAATACTATAGAATGGAGCTTTAGTACTGTAAGTTTAAATTGATCAAAACGTTTCACAGATCAACTATCACTGATGAAAGACCAACAAACCTGGCAATTATATCTATTGAAAGTGAAACTGCAAAAACATTAGACATGACTGAGTTGACAAAAACATTTGCATCTTTGTAAATTAGGAAAAAGTAATTTTCCTAGCTTGAAATTTAGCAAATGCCAAAGCCTGTCTGCTTTAATGTTGCGTTGATGCTGTAGAAACATGATTTTATAAAAATTTATTAAATTACGTTTTGCGTGTTTTTGATCAGTGGCAGTGTTCACCTCCCAGTTGGAAGGTTAGGTGCTCGATCTGAGTGATTCGCCGTAGCGCTTCTTGGGCAAGAGCTTTCACTGCAACCGCCCTGACAAAAAGCATTATTCAGGCTTCAGCCTGCCGCCAATTGTCGTTAAATAAATTCGTCGCATTGCATGCGATCAATAAGTTTTGTCTACATAAATATTATGTGTTAAAATGCAATATATTTTATATTGGGGGCCCGAAAGTTCAGGCTTGGGGGGAGCCCAAACCACCTAGCGCCGGCCCTGCACCTATCCAAACGTGGGAGGTCGCAATTGCAAGTAACGTTTTCAAGACTTTAGACCACCTATTTCCAACTCGCATCCCAGTTGACGGTTTTGTGCGGCCCAGCTAAAGGTTTCATTGTTGCGTATGTGCAATGTTAAACGACAACCTGTCCCTAATTTGACGTCTTAAATTTGACATTTTTGATGCAGTGGTCCTCAGCGCCACTCTATCAAGGATCAGTTGCGTACAGACAGGTTTCCATGTGTCCACTGAGGTGCAAACTTCATTTCTAGGTTTTCTGATTTCTATCCCTGCAATTCCATCAGCACTAAACTGAGTTCTATTTTTGGTGGTTCCATTGGCACTTTCAGGGACGTCGGAGAGCAGGAAAATGACGGAGGCATTTCCCCCTGCCCTTTCAAAAGGGGGGAAACGAGGGCGAGGGGTCTTTTTCATAACAGTATCATGGGCAATTTTATGTTTTATCAAGATCGATTTGGAACAAATTTATTGCAGCTATTCGCGCAACAAGGAGATTGAGAATGGTTTTCTATAATTTCTGCTATTATTTGTGAGGTCAATATTGTTGCTGAACAAAAACAAACATTGGTAACGATTTGTTTGTTTTTTATAAGTTTCCATTCCCTTAAACGTTTTACTGCCCCCCTGCCCTACCATTGTTCCGGTGTCCCTGGCCACTTTAAAATTGCCTATGACATCACAACTGGTGACTAGAGCTGCCAAAATGTCGTTATCATTGCTGATAGGATTCGAATGCTTTCAGTATCTTGAGCTAAATTTAGTTAGCTGAGAACAACGCAATTCATTTAATGTGCGGCCCTTATAAGGGAGTGTCATAACTTTTGGCCCAGCAGTGCATTTCTGTTGGACATAGCTGCTTAGACAGAGAACAGGTTCGAAAAATTTGCGACAGTATTAACCATCCAAGTGGATCTCCGCTTTCCGCCACTCTGCATCTGGGGAGGCGGATTGCGACAGCTGGTAAATCATCTTAGAGCATAATTATTAACTCTCATAGAAACACATATCTATCTACGAGATAGCTGAAAATACTTTTAGCGAAATCCATTTTATATTTTATTACATCACAAAGAGAACTGATACAGGTTTTAATAACTAAACGGTTCCTATGGAGACCGTTTAGTTATGAGCAGGTTGCTAGACTTATCATCGTTGTCATATTGTTAGATTACAGCCATGGAAAATTTCTTGTCGGCACAGAATTATACCAGAGATACAATGGCAAGTACCGAGGAGCACACGTTCCTGTTGCTCTCAAGTCCAATAGCATGTAACTGTTGTTCAGATCCTTTGGTTGTTACTCCTTGGTCTATAGCGCTGAACTTCCATCTGAGTCTCTGCATGTAGTAACCACTAGCTCTTATACCTTTGTTTTGTTTTAACAAACCAACTGACGGTATTGACTTATTGTATGCGCAGCGAATTGGTGCCACAAAAAAGCGAAAAATCTCAGAAGAAGAACAAGTACAAACAAAAAAACAGAAAATATCACTCAGTTCACGGACTGAACGAAAACAGTCTACGAAAGCTTTATGCAAACCTATCCACCAGAGACGAAGCCCCCAAGCCGGATTCTAATGTGACTCACGAAGGTGAGTCAATTGTAAATAAAGTGACAGTAGATTACATTGGGAATATCGAACTGCATGTGAATTGCATTCACATATTTGCAATGAATTTTCCAGGAACAAGTTTCTTTCTAGGCACTAGTGCTTAACGTCCTTGTCCGTGCAGAGTAGAAGCTCAAAAGCCGCTGGCTCAGTCAAACTTGCGGTCAACAATCGAGCGAAATCGCGTAACCTTGAGTTTATCATTGTTTCAATATTAGCTGCGTTTCTGAAAGTGGTTTGTGCGAATGCATTTTTCGATTTTGTATTTTTTCCGCAGCACAATCTCAGTACCACTTGCTTGCAGGTAAAAAGAAAGAAAAGCAAGATGATGCTGCTTTGTTCTCTCAAGAAGATATAAACATGCTTCAAGAAGACACAAGGTGCTTTTTTTGTTTACACAGTGAAATATGTTGATCGAAAAGAAGACTTTCAGATTTTAGTGAGATCTTTCGCCTCCTTTAGAAACATCAGCGGCTCTCAATTTCAACTTGAACAACAGAACTTTCTTAATTTTTTAAAACACATTGATCGTTGGTAGTGTCTTTGTCTAAGAAACAGTGGACGAGAGGCAGAAAATACCTTTATGTTGCTGTATAAAGCAAAGTAAGCAGCATGGCCTATTTACAAAATTTTTCATCCAGCAATTTCAAGACAAAACGCATTTTTATCGACACTTAAGACCAACGGCCGTGGACTCTAACAGTAGTGCAAAAAAGTGCATTTTACAGAGGAGGTTTTAAAAATTTCGAATTGAGGAAACTTCGAAACTTCATCAAACGTTCTGGCCATATATTCGTTATTTTTGTATCGAAGTTTTGCAGATCAGATTGATGTGATCTATAGCCTTCGCGTTGGCTAAGTTTTGTTAAGTTTCTTGACAAGCGACGTCTGCCTCAATTGCTCAGGGGTGCAGAGGTCTGATGGTGCCCGGAGCAAATACTTGATTGTATGCCCCCTACCAAATTCCAGTATTGTGAAATGTGAGAAATACAGGCACAACAAAATTACCTGCCCTTTGCCACGTGCGAAAGGATTGTGTTACAAAATCTTCGCCTCAAGTGAGGGTGAAGAAGAGAAAAAAGCTATCCGAGTCCCATACCACGTCATGCAACAATAGCAAGGCACCTGAACTTTGAAACGGTATGTGAAAGAACACAGAGTTTTGCATTGTACTTCCGGCTAGAAAAAAGAGTGAAGTATGTTTCAAAACGTACGTTGGCGATCTGCTCAAAACATTGTACTTTTTTATACGTATGATTATGGGTGGCAAAACCGGGGGAGGCCGCGTGGGCCTAGGCCCCTCAATTTTGCTTAAATAAATTTTAAGCAACACAATTAGTATTGGTTCCATTGTTAGAGTAAATCGCTTAAGGAAAAAACTTTCAATCATTTTTTGACGTGAACTTGTGCCCCCCACTTTGAAAAAGATTCCTCCATCACTGCGTATGGTATCGTACTAGGAGTCGAAACATTTTTTACAGCTTCGAACGGTGTTCTTTCTGACAAATTTACTGTATTATTTTGATCTTTTTGACAATTGAAAGCGAAGGTTGAAAAATCTATCACCAAATCGTCAGGTATGATATAACCTTTTTATGTCGAAAGGTACGTCAGTAACGAACTTGCCCTTTTACTTTGTTACTTGCTCCGCGTTTGATTATAACCGGCAGTTGTCAACATGATGTACATTGAACGAATAGCTGAACGTTAAAATGACAGTTGCACAATAGTATAGAAAAAAATTACCGGCACAGTGCAGTTGAGATGTGCTGTTAAACTCTGCATGATTATCTGCATCTTTTTGCTATGGTAAGTCGATGCAGTTTCTACGAAAGTAAAATTTATTGACGTCCTCTCATGTGGCAACTGTAAGTTCAGACAAAAATATTGTGTCAGCGTCATTTCAACACTTAACTTTAGTTGCTGCGTGAATCCTAAATGCACTTATGAGAGAGCATACGCTTTAAACAACTATGTTTATGAAATGTTTATTAATTTTTTCATGCTTGCTTTGAGTTTAGAAGCAATGTGGAAGACACCGTACAAACCGCGGACAGTTGTCCGGTTTCTGAAGCACAGTAAAGGAAGAAAAATATTGGTGGCAACAACCCGCAAAAATATTTTTGTTTTTGACCGGTGTACTGTATTATGAAACAGCAATCAACGACATTGGTAAAATTCTGAGGTTAACTTTTCTAAACAAGGTAGAACGACTGAGACATTGTCGAATGTTTGGGAAAAAAAGCAATATAGTTTAAGTTTAGACTGTCACGCAGGGATATCTAGAAACTCTTTCTTTCTAGATATCCCTGCTGTCACGTCTGTACTAATAGGTGGTACAAAAAACGCCCCTAACAAAATGCTTCCAATCCTAAAGTTTGAGGACAGGAATTAGGGAATAATATTTTGAAGTAAGAAAGGGTACGCATCTCGTGCTTTTCATTTTTTTTGTCTTAAGCCGTTTTTATGGAAACGGCTTATTGAAAGTTTTTCTTTATTTTTATCTTTTTGGTTGTTATAAAGTCCTGAACCATCGGCACCTGAAAGGATGTTTTGGAAGCAAGGAAAGACAGTCACGAAACTCAGCTGGCCCTAAATATAGAAGTGGCATTTTATTTGAATGATGTAATCTGCTTTCACTAGTTCAAGTAAAATTATATAATAGGACTGAGCGTTGTGCAAGAGCGGAAAAAAAACAATTCTCTACGGGTACAAGAAGCAAAGTTTTCATCGAAAGTCTTGGTAAGAACTCATGACCCACATGTGTTCTATCAGTCAGTAGCAAGCATTAACTAGCTATATGGCACTCATTAACGAAATCCTGAAAGAAGTCATATAAACATATACAACGATAAACGAGCATATTTGGGAAAACACCGCAATTTTCGGCTGACTTGCTTTTGAAAATTCACAAACGAAAATTGTGGAAACTGTAACTCACCGGTTTCAAGCCCAATTTATTTCAGGGGTCAGATTAAAACCAGTCTAATCCCAAGCGCAAGACCAGCTAAAGATACTTTTAATTTTTCCTTTTGATTTAGTGCAAAAAAGTACATTCCGAAAACTTTTGGGTATAAAGAAAAGTCTTCTTACAAAAGATTGATCAAGTAAACTGAGAACTGTTCAAGAGTGTTGAGTTACTGCATGGCATTTTAAATACATGCGGTTTACAAATAGGAAACCTGCGGGGCAGAGCTCTTGAAGCTGCAGCCACTTCAACTGTTCTCCAGAGAAAAACGGGCTAGAAAGTGTAGAAGGCATGAAAAAGTTTAAAAGTATTTTAAAAATATTTAAAAAGATTTTTAATATGTTTTTCCCAATTTTCACCTGAAAATTCGCATCTTTTGTCTTTCAGAAGTGCATCAATATCAGGTGTTAAATCCTGCGTAGCTGCTAATTTTAGAATGTCATTCAAAGTGTTACGTGTGAGCTTTGAACGCAGCTTTGTTTTATTTATGCTCATCACGGAGAAAGCCGAACAAAGAGGAAATGGACTGTTGTTCTAGAAAAACTCTACACTCTGTATCTACTTGCCTTCTTTTCAGCAAAGATATTTTGGATAGGTGCGACTGATAAAAACGCTGACAACCAAGCGAAACTGATATGCTTCCCGCACTTGGCGCCACGAGCTTGATAAATTTCGATTGTTGCGTAACCACTGTAACGTCATAATAGCACCGGTGGCAAAGCAAATGACTGCAAGAACATAGGAAAACAGGCGAGGGCGTTTGCCCAGAGAGGGAGGAAAAAAACGTGCACAGAAGAGAATAACGTAGGGGTAAATATGAATGAATAGTGACTTATATTTATTTACAAAGTGCTGTGAACATCTTTGGTTTCTATTGTAATATTTACATTTCTCGTAGTCATTTCGAGGGCCGGAGAAAGACCTGCAACGGCCGCCTCCGGCCCGTGGACCGTATGTTTGACACACCTAGTGTAACTTATAAATGAAATGTTTTAGTTTCAGTGCATTTCGTTTTCAAAATTTTTTCAACGCTGCCTTGTTTCTTGTGCTATTGTTGAACAAGTGTCTTGTGATGCGACATAATTTAATCTTGGCTCAACAAAAGAAGTGAGGTTGATCAATGGTGGCAAGGTTAGGGCGTTTTCTATTACAGCCGAACTGAACTGGGCAATTCTTGTATCACAGCCAACCACACGAAAGTGGCAAGATTTGTGCATTTTGAAGTAGGCAGCCGAATTTCTCGAAAATTTCAATTGGTGTTTTCTACATCTGATTTTTATCAGGTTTGCATACCAGGGTTAGCAGGCATATCAAAGTTTTTTAGAAAATGACATGTAGCGAAATGAGAGTTACTCCCACTGCGCGCTGCCAGTAAAAGTGTTTTTTTTTCTAAGTGTTTCCAGCAACGTTACATGCACAGATTCTTTGTTTGGTGAGGACCTCCTAAACCCATTTTATTTTTCAGAAAGTCCGATTTGCTTTCGTATGCCCAAACCAGACCAACTCTACCTATGCAAGGAATGTTGCTACCGGAGTGGAACACGAGCTACAACATGGACTTCCGAAACTGGTATTTGGAGAAGAAACGCGATGTAGAAGTCCTGGAACCTGACGATAGCAAGGCTGTTGATCACAACAAGGGAGACTTGAGCAGTGATGCAAACAAACGTAGCTATGCTTGCTTTAACAGTTCTTTGACGCAAACGAATGTTGGTAAAGCATTATTTATTGTCAATGTGAAAAAGTAAGATTGGACTCTTCACTGACGTTGCATCCTGGGGCGTTGCCAGTGGTGGGGGAGAAAGGCGCGGTCACACCCTCCAAAGTTTGGACGACAAATAATGATTGTGCGTACGATTATTCCACTGCTTTCACATAACTTTGTGAAGCTGGAATTTCTACTCACACTTGCCTGTGAGTTGCAGCACCAGATGGCCCGCCAGCAATGAGTGAAATCTCTTTGACTTAAATGACCTTTCGTTTTAAATTACTTATACGAATGTTTTGTACGCCTAATTAATATTTGTAGTTTAAGGTTAGGCGTTGTGCTCTATGACCATCCGATACAGTGAACGTTGCTGCATTTCTGACTAAATAGTGACCAAATCACACTTTTGAATAACCCAAAAAGCCTTGAAAAAACAACAGTGTCCGCATTTTTTGGGGCAGTAAAGGAGTCCGCCACAACAAAATATTTGAAAACTACTGATCAAAAGCCAATATATTTCTTTCTAAAGTTGCTAAGTGTCATTTTGCAACAAATTCTCTACTTTGGATACTTTGAACCAATTTCGTTGATACAACAGCTATAGGGGGAAGGTACCTGCACAATCCATTGGTATGAATTAATGTTCTTGACTGTAGAAGTCCTGAAATTAGGGGCGGATCCTGGTAGTCAGGTTAGGGGGGCGATTTCAGTAATATTTTGTAGTCAAGTTTCATAACAGCTTCGCTACTGTAAGAGGAATGAAGTATACTTCACCACACTGCTGTGACAAAACAATGGACGACAAAATGGCCTTATATCGTAGAATACTGTTTTCCGAATTGCAAAAATCAACTGGATCCGCCCCTGCCTGTAACCTGACTATAATCCCGGTTATGGAAGATACTTTTCATCTTTTTCCAACAAAATGAGGTTGATACTTAAAATCAATGGCCAAAAATGTCTAGCGTTTATTTAAAGTCTTGAGATTTTGTTGTTGAAGAAAGAGAAGTTTTGAGGTGCTTTTGCAATGACTGTAAATGAGTTTTCTCAATCTAACGACACAGTGATGTAGCCTGGAATTTTGATTTGGGGAACCTAAAGTCTGGGGACCTGCAGTATTTGTTCCATATAAAAATCAGTAAGTTTTCAGTGAAAAAGTGAAGAGAACGACACAGGTCATCCGTTGTTTTTCGAACCCAAACAAAAACACGTCTACAGTACGTTTACCAAAACCTGTACGTTTGTCAAGTCCTGCAAAAAGATTAACGATATGGGCCATACAGTAGCTCCGTAGAACCCCCTTGTACATCTGTGTTATCACATCACATCAAACATTACTAAATTGTTCAAATACAAAGATAATGCAACTATACCCATCCTTATAGCAGTGAAGGAATCAGGAACAAAGCAGGAAAAAACGAACGTTGGTGCACTAGTGACCACCCAGCAACTTGAAGAAGATAAAGAAACCCTTCCACAACATCGGGAGAACAAGGAAATGACAAATGCTATCAAAGAGAGGTACTGTAGTTAAAGCACGCAAAAGAACATTGTTCGTCTTGCAGTACATTCAGGGTCTGCAGGCACGCAGCCAGGGCGCAGTGCCCCCCCATTTCCAAAATGTTACACCAAAAATTTTCAGGTTAATCAAGCATTTAGCGTAAAAGTCAAAGAGATACTTAGTGCCAATCAAAGCAACTGACTGGGGAACTTGTTTTTATTCGAACTTGATCAAAGTACTGTATGTTTTGCCAATTCTCTGTGATTGATCAAACGTTGTGTATAGTGTGTGTGTTAGGGAATTTATATCATGGTTAACCTTTGCATGCGGTTTAAGCTCTATGTGGAAACTGGCGATTATGAAGCACAAACTTGTATCTAACCGTCTGTAATCATTAGCCGCAAGTTAAAAAAGGGAACAACGCTTTTTGCAGCTGTTTCTGGCGTACCAGCTTGCTGTATCCCACGTAATGGTGATGACAGCTTCATTTCAAAACCATCGCAAAAATTCCTCTTTGATGAACGTGGCGAACTACAAACCAGTGTTTTACATTGTAGCGGCAGATATGAAAGCACTTTACCCCAGCTTGTATAGAGACACTGTGACAAAAGCTCTTGAACGTGCATTGGAGAAGCATTCCGACTACAGCGCCAAGGCCCGTAAAATCATCGTCGAACTGAACAAAATTTGCCTGAACAATATGGTCACTCAATATGGAGACCAATTGTACATACAAAAAACGGAATCATAACCGGTGATAACCACTCAGTCTCATTGGCCAACATTGCTGTGCATTAC
>JGI24158J21664_10002685_pt1 | contig 21818 bp, 16 predicted proteins | sample Ectturendosymbi3_FD_21664 | JGI IMG/M metagenome (IMG submission 21664)
CGACTAGATAACCTGAGGGTTTTTTTCGGTCTCCCAACTGCAAGCTTGGGAATGCTTTCAAGTGTTTACAAATGGCGTTTGTTTTTTATTACATCGCACCCGCTTTTTGCAGTAAACAATAAACAATACAATACAATATTAATTTTTCGTCTTACTCTCGCTCTCAGTATGCATGGGCTGAAAATGCCGGTCTTGGCCAACACACTTTTCGGCCCATAATTTTCTTTTAGTCAACATTTTGAGAAACGTCACTGCAGCTTACTTCGTTTTTTGTATGACACACAGTTCTTGACGATCTCTTGTTTCAAATGGTTGCCATGTTTTTATACAGAACAATGGCCAGCGATAGACAATCTGAGTGTAGCTTCAGCCCTACAACTTTCTAAGCCTGGTCTTTGTAACTTAAAACTTAGTGTTACATTAGGGGGCGTGCAAAAAATTCTTAAGTCTTGAGTGCTTTTGCTGCCAGTTGTGCTTTAAGGTCACAATGTTTCGCTACGATTGCATTGTTGCAAACTTCGCAAACCCTCGCAAAAAGGCTTATCTTGAATCAGCAGGATAGGCAGCAGGCACTGAACCAACTTTTAAGTTCTGAATCTTGCGACCATGTATGTCGAAACTTTTGGCAGCTTTGGTTTACCAGGAAGTTTTTTACCAGACATTACTTACTAGTGCAGCTGAACCACTTGGAAATATCGCGCCGTGGGATAAAAACATATTATACCAATGTTGTCGTTAACCTAACGCGCTCACTAAGCACACAAGCAAGTCATTGAGGCTTCACCCATCAAGCCATGAACTATTATTAAGGAGCTGACCCCTGAATAACAACAACTCATAAAAGGAGCAATGGAAAAAGGGGAATCTTCTTGGCTGTCAGCCTTGCCAATTAAAGCGATTGGCTATGCACTACACAAACAAGAATTCACAGATGCTGTCTGCATGAGATGTGGATGGAAGGTGAAAGGCATACTCACCCACTGTGCTTGTAGAGAGACAAACTCTGTGGATCACAGCCTCATATGTAAACTGGGTGGCTACACTTCAGTGAGGCACAACTCAGTGAGAGACTCTGAAGAACAGATAATGAGAGAGGTCTGTAGGGATATTCAGACCGGACCCACGCTTCTGCCAATCAATGAAAATAACTATGAAAGAACAGTCAACACTGCTGACAATGCAAGGTTGGATATCTCTGCGAGAGGACTGTGGAATAGCTGTGAGAAAACTTTCTTTGACATAAGGATCACACATACTACCTCACAGTCTTATTCTGGGAAATCCCTAGCAGAGATCTACCAAAGACATGAAAAAGAGAACAAGAATAAGTACAACCAAAGAGTGATTGACATTGAGAAGTCTTCATTCAATCCCCTTGTCTTTACAAGTGGAGGGATGGCACCAGAATGCAACAGAGCCAACAAAAGACTAGCAGAAAAAATAGCTGAAAAACGCAGGGAGCCATATGCGTCTGTCATCACATACTTAAGGACAAAGCTCAGATTTGCCCTTTTGAGGAGCACCCTTGCTGCAATACGAGGATTTCGAGGCAAGCGAAGTGATGTCCACCTTCAGGACCTCACGGACATTGACTTCAGCCTAATTACTAGGCCCACAATCATATAAAGCTGAATGACAGTGTCAATGACGTGACACCGTTAATATCTGTGAAATAAAATGAGTTAATTCACATAAGTAAGTTATGACTTTTTGTGAAAATCTACCTTAGAACTTCTCTAACTTACTAAACATATTTTGTTTTAAGTACCTAACACTTATTGGAATAATGTTTGCTGCTAATATTACTGTAACCTGTCCATACCCTTCTTTCTTCAACTTCGTTTGGTGACACCATGCATCTGGCCGGAAAAACTCTTACATGCAACCCACCCCACTACGGTCTGAGGGTAATTTCATATTTCTTCATTAATTGTGTGTATGAACTTTGTTTTCTTCCCTTGCTACTTGTTTTTGTAATGAATTGTGTTAAAACGCATTGCTCTCTGCCTCATAACTCTTTATTGCTGCTCGCTTCCTTCACATGTGTGCTTGCTCCACCTGCTCATCTGTACATGTGTCACCTCTTCACCCATTGCTTGCCCACCACCATCTGTGTTATGTTGATGTCTATCGTGTCTTTTTTTATTGTATTTTCGCTGTATTTCTGTTTTTTTCTGTGCATGTGCTTCTTTCTTGCTTTTGTTACTTTCGTTTTTTTTCCGTTTTGTGCGCCCTCTGTTCTTCACCTTACGCTTATGTAATATGGATTATTTGCGTCATATTTTTAACAAGTTCAGGTTTTTTTTTTTGAACATACTGACAATTTACGAGTAGGCTAGCAGCAAATCAAATGCATGAAGTACATAAAAAAGCTAGTTACATCTTTTCTAGAAAACGTTAAATGTTTTCTTTTACTTTCCCTTATATACACAAATTGAAACATGTAGATGATACATTCAAGGTCTGATGGTTTTCTTTTCACCTCTACCATTGCGTTCATTGCAATATTTGACTGCTAATTTAACATATTTGACTGCTAATTTAACATAAAATTTTCGAAGAGGGAAAACTCTGTTTGCAACTATTGCCGTAATTTTAGGCTTTTTCTTTGTGGTGTAGAAAGGGTGAAGCGCTTTGTGTACGTCCAGTTTCGTTGCATTGTCAACAAGCTGAAAAGGATAGGCCTGAGCAAAATTTCGACTTTGCCCCCCCCCTGGAAAATTTCTGCGGACGCCCATGTACCCATGTATATGTATGCAGATATTCGTTGGGTCACTGATTGATTTCTGCATCGTTTCAGCTGTTTTTCTAGTGTAACTTTTGGTATAGGCAATTGGCAGCAGGCCTTATTCTGAAATTTGGTTCTTGCCGGGGCGGTTGAGGTTAACGCTCTTGCCCAAGGAGCGCTACGGCAATTCACTCAGTGGCCGTGGGTCGAGCACCCAACCTTCGAATGAGAGGCGGACACTACCATTGAGCAAGCTTACAAGGCCCTGGCGCCAGAACCAAGACCAACTTTCTTTGAGAGAGAATGCAATCCCAAGTGCAAACGGCAGATATAGGATTTTTGAGAATTCTAGGTGTGACACTTCGCAACAAAGTGCACAGCTGTGAAATCGTTAAGCCGTGAATGTCGAGACGTTTCGCCGAATAGTGCGATCCCAGGTACAATGGTTCGGCCATGACGTGACCAGAATGCTGTTTAAGAAATATTGGCGAGGAGTCCTATCAGTGAACCTTTCTGCTGGGCACTAACCGTTCACACGTTTACACAGCGTTCGCGTTAATCGTGTGACTTATCAGTTATACCTTTGTCTTGAATGCGTTTTTCCGTTGTCATTATTTTGCGTGTATTTACAGCCTCCCATGCTATTACGAGAGAGTCGGAGGTAAGGTTGCCAGACGTCCTTGAGCGCCAAGGACTTTCCTTCAATTTGCTATCAAAACTGGTTTTGCACTTGGAACCTTAAAAACATTTTGTTGTCCTTGAATATTTTCCGGCGTCTTTGAAAGTTTTTGAACAATTGTGAAATCGTTCATTATTGAATTACTGATTATACTGAACAGTCAAAAATAAAGATTAAACAATGCAATTGAACATAATAACGTGCAAGTTTCTTCCATCTTAAACAGTTACGAGGAAAAAGTAGCCATTGTTATTCAGCAACCTTCGTTTGAAAAAATGTGCTACACCACTATATCTGAAAAAGTATTCAAAGTAGGCATGAAGTATAATTTGAAATCATAAACGACAAAATCATTGTTGCCACAGGCTTCTCCTGCAAAAATCAATGGATTCACAAAAAAAATTCACTAGATTTAAGATTTTTGCGTCGAAGTTCGCAGTTTTGCTTGAAATGATTTGGTTATTTACTTTATCACCCAAAAATCTTTCCATCATTTGCAAGTTTCTTCAAATGGATGGAAAATATAATAACAACAATTTTCAGGCTGTTTTCAAGAGCTGGAAACGACACCACTCATGGAGTATTTTAGACCAACCAACCTATCATTTCATTGAGTATTTTAACTGCTGTGTTCCTGCAAGGAAATTAAATAACCGTCATGGACAATATTGCAGCAATAAACAGCACGGACGTGAAAACAGTAAGAAACTCAAATTAGAAACACTTTTTCCTTCTTTTGGTGCAAATATTTAAACACCGATTCACGTAATCAATTGTTTACGAGTTAAAAAGGGCTGAAAACTCTGAAAAAAAACAACCAGTCTTTTTCAAAAACACTTTGCAAAAAATCGCTAGATTGCACTGAAAAATCATCAGATCCCTAGGTCAGTCTAAAAATCACTAGATCTAGTGAAAAATCACTAGGCGTGGCACCAGTGGACAAAATGTCCTTGAAAAAATTGCAGGCGATCTGGCAACCCTAGTCAGAGGGAGTCAGTCAGTTTTCTGTCAGCTCTCTTTCGGATGTTCTGTTTTGTTGCTAGGAGTTACTTCTCGTCACCACGCTGAAGAGTAACCCGCATTGCCGTGTGTTAAGGGGTTGCCGTTACGCGGTCTTAAAGGTAACGCAACATCGAAGGCAACAAATCATACGGAGTCATCTCACAAATCACCTGCCTGCTTGTTGTGTCTCAAGTAGCCGGGAGCCCGAGTAACGCCTTCGCCCTCTCACATGTTAATCAGAATCACTGATTAAACTTATGTATTTGCAGAGCGGGACATGTCAACAATCTTTACTCAGCTTAGCCATACGCTGTTAAGATTTGAGTTTCGGCGCCAGTGTCACGTTTATCCGTTTCCAGTTCGTAAGCATTGTTTTACCACATTTTGTCCAAACAAGAAAAACCCATAATGCAATCGAACGACTGATGAATATATTTACGTTGGTTAAACCAGAACTGTTTACTGCCTGTTACTGCAATAAAACTGTTTGCATTCTATACGATTCGTCCAAATGCGAATCATACAGGCAGTAAACAGTTTTATTTGAGTAAGAGGGTTGGGGGCGTGTAGTTAGTGGGTGAAATAAATGTGATGCTCCAAGAAAAGCGTTGAGACTGCAGTCGCTGTAGTGTAGACACAATTCCTTCAATATAGAATTGCATAAGAGGTTAGGTGCTTGATGAACGTGTTTTTGTGCGCAACCACTATAGCTCACAAGGCACACCGGATTAACCAAACGCATGTGTGCATAAGTGAACGCAGTGTGCTAGCTCTTGTCAGAGGTGCGTAAACAAAAATGATTAAAATTGCAATCTTCGCAATTGCAAATACCAATGAATCAGTGAAGGCATCTGGCAAAAAAGTGGAGGAAAACTCTTACCTTGTAGTGGGACGAATGACTTTCAAAAGAACAGTTTTTCTTGTCTGAGTTGCAATTTTCGCATTTGAGGATATATCCAATTTTGAAATGTGATAAATTTTAGCAGTGGACGATGGCTTTGAACTGTTGACAGTTTCTTTCAATCCGACTTTGGCTGTCGGAGTTACCCTAATTATTGTCGGTCGGTTGTGCACACTCGTTTCGCCAACCAACTTCAACGCTTTTGTCCCAGCGCTTGTCACAGCGCTGCCGGCTTCTTTGGGGAAAACCCTTTGTTGCGTTATTACAGCGTTGTCGGTGGAAACGTCTTTGCGAACGGAATCATGCGAGTTTGTAACAACCGGGTCGACCTTCTCGAATGCGTCTGATGTATCAGTGCCGTAACCTTCAGAGCCGTGGTTGCTTCCTGGGGAGGTTAGCGGCGACTTGATGAACTGACGAAAGAAGTCTTCATCGTCATCATCGTCGTCGATTTCACTGTCAAAGTTATCCCACTGGTCGCCAAACAAAGACCAGCTTTCACTTAACTCTTCCCCACGGTCGTTGAGCAAATCTTGTCCAGACGAAATTGCGTGTCGATCCAGTGAGTTGCTGAGATAGCAGTGGTCCTGGCTGACAGAACGCAGAATTAAGCTGGAATCCAGTGTTGCACTGAAAAATTAATGCAAGTCATAGACGTTTTATGCCAAAATTATTCACAGCTAGAAGACCAGCGAATGTACAGCAAACATACGTCTGAGCGCTGGGAAGGCACCTCTAATTTTTCATGTTATCAGTATAGTTTTTATTCACGAAATCGTTCCTTTGACCTCAAACACAACTTCTGTTATGCAGTGATTAAAGTGCATTTATCACATACGTAATCAACACGATGACATCCAGTGTAAAGGCAATAAACTAATAGTATTCCTTATCTCTGATTAATAGGAATTGCGTAATTGGCCAGTAGAATTTGAATGACAACGTTATTTGAACAAACGACTAAAACATCTTCAGTATTCCGTCCACTAATAGTTTTTACTTGTTCAGGCATTTCCACTAACTGTTCATCTGTTTCATAAGTCAGGTTGTCTGTGCATAGCCTCCTAACCGCTTTTTCGATGTCGTATGTGTTGCGCTAAAACAGGGGTCGGCAACGTTTCGAGTCGCGAACATAAACAACTCTGCAAGGTTTGGCGGGCCGTACTAATTTTCCACCAACAATGCCGTTCCCTTTGCTGTTTGATGTTGTTAAATCTTGGGAATTTAAGCAATTTTAATCAGATTAACCCCTGATTTTCACAGTTCATAACGAAACCCCAAAATGCGACATACAAGAAACCGCACTGTACTGGAATGTACTGTAAGTAGTTCCGGAAGTATTCAATGTCTAAGAAGTTGCAAGGAGGGCAGATTCATAAAATATAATACTACTAGGCGGGCCATACAGTTACTGCAATTTGGTAAAGGGCTGCGGGCCGGACGATTTTGCCTGGCAAGCTAGATCCGGCCCGCATATGTTGCCGACTCCTGCGTTAAAAGGTGGTTGTAAAGCCTTGTGAAATGGCGCAAGAAAGCAACATAATTATAAAACACTGCCTAGCCCGAATGGAATGGATTAGATTGAAATTTCGAATGCTGTTTATTCTAAACGTCAGGAAGCTATATTGCATGCATGCATATGAGATGGCTGATTAAAAACTGAGTTTGTGTAAAATCGCAACAAGTGTACTATTGAGTTTTGACGTAGGTTGAAGCAGCAAGGAACTAAAAGTTGATTTGAAAATACCGCAGATAGTTCAGTAATTGCTGGTCAGCAGGACAGAATAGTTGTGAAACGGATCTGAAGTTGTATTAAAAAATGTGGTTGGCTACGTCAGTTCGGAGGGGGACGTATCGCGGGCGTAACGGTTCTTTTCGGTATCCAGACAACCCCATACTTCGTTGCCGAGTCCAGGAGACTGCGACGCAATGACCAACCAAAGCTTCGCATGAAGCAAGGTCTGCATTGGAATTTTGGGACATTTAAATAGCTTGTTAATTGCTTTTTTGCTATAATTGCAGGTACACATTTTAAGGAAATTTCGTGTATATATATCTGAGCTAGACTTCATTGCATTAAGTGGAAAGGTGACACTAGTAGTTGCGATAGAGCAGGAGAGGCGTAGCTCCAGCTATCGTACAAAATACTCCATTGCTGTGTGATAGTTTGCGTTGTGGTGACAAATCCTTGATGTCCGAGGTTAAACCTCGAACGAGATCAGACAATTTGAACAGTCATAGGCTTGATCAAGGAAGTGAGTGGCAGAATAACAGTTATTTTCCAAGTCAGTCGAAGGCGGAATTCCGTGCGAAATGCAGAGGACAGGAATGAAAACAGAGGTTTTTGTTGATGACCAGTGTTNCCTCTAAGGTGCGCAACCGCGCAGTACCACCAGACAATTTGCGCAGTGCTATCTCATTCATTGTAAACTTAATACGGTATATATACGTCGCATAGCCCTTTTAACATTGGGAACGCTTCACTGTTTGTGTGTCTGCATGGTTACGTAGTTGCATGCGCTTCGTGCGCGACAAAACCAACATTCGCTCATTGTAGAATTTTCTTAGAGGGAACACTGTTGATGACAATAATGAATTGAGAACAATGTTTTTGACAGTTTCAGGCTTTCAGCAAAGCGCTTTACAAATTTAACAAACAACAATTGCTATGGACTTGGAAGGACAAGTACCGGCAGAATTCGCCTATAACGACAGTTCACCTATAACGACGCTTTTTCGTCGGCCCTGGCATAATTCCATCTTTTACGTGCATTCCAGTTCGGTAATAACGGCTTCGGCTATATAGTCACTTCGCCTATAGCTAGTAGCTACGCTTTTTGTCGGTCCCCGCAGTATTTTGTTCGTTTATAACGTCAGTTGCAGGTTTCCTTTACAGTTTAAAGCAATGGTTCTTAACCTTTACAAACTCGCCGAACACCTACGTTGTTCTCAAAGCTTGTTTAGAACCCACTTTGTTGTACAGTGATGTGATAATAGGAAACGAAAATAGCAACAAGAAATAAAAATGGTTTACTGATTAGGTAGGTTACTGAAACAAAATCAGCCAAGGGTTCATACATTGTTTTGTCAATGTTATTTTCTGTTTTGTTTTCTGGCAACAATCTGGAAGATTCGTGGCTTTGTTTCAAAAAGAGCAGTCCCCATTTTGTTTTTACAAGTCTCTTCCGTTTTATGTTTTAACACCCATCCGTATAGAAAACGCATGCTCGTAAAAATATGCTGTTACGAACGACGACAGAACAACGAGGGTAAATTTGGTGATGCGCGGGTACCCTTCCATTTGGTATGGCACAAAAAAGCATGATTTGTTGTGCTGAAGGTATGCTTTCGAATCTCGCTTTCCTGAAGCTCAATGTTGTCATCTGTGTGTTGATAGCAGACATAAACAAAGTAAATGGCTACCATATCCATGTTGGATACTGCTGTCGATCAGGAAAGTAGTACTCAAAATATCTTTCCAAATACTGTCAAAGCTTTCATGTGATTAAGGGCACCAAAAATGTCGGCCAAATAAGCCAGGTGAGAAGAAAACTTAACCCCTCGAAATGTTTTAAATGCCAGTAGTTGTGATAGTGCAGAAACTTGGATAATTCTGCACTCAAGCAAAAAGGCGACTTGTCACCTTTCCCCGAGGTAGCCAACAAGGGTGTAGTAGGGCGGGAACGCGTGGTAACGGCGTTCCCACACCTTTTTCATTATTTACTTTAAAACGAGTTTGAGACTGTTTTAAAATCGCTATTTTTTGGGTGCGTTCCCACGCCTTTTTTTGTTAGCACTACATCCCTGGTAGCCAGCGAACTTCAGAAGGGAATGGAGAAGGACTTATAAGAACGTCCGTTGTTCAAACAGCTGCATATAAATGCAATGATTGACAGCGCGTCCTCACACGTGATTAACACTTGAACAATTTTGAGAGGGTAAGCGTGTATTGCTGGCAGCATTTGTGATACGAGTGGGTGTCTGTACATCATGCAATGTGATATGTGAAGGTAATGTGTGGAGCATCACTTTTAATCAAATTATTATAAAAGATAGCCAAACTATGGTGAAAGTTATAACTTGCTAAAAAATAGAAATTATTGCACAATATTGCTTATTTACGACATATTAAAAGTGGTGTGACGTGGACGATGATATCCTCCTTACACTCGACACTACCTACAACATTTAGATATCTTTTTCCTTGCTATAAGCTGATGAAGGGAATAACTCCAGCGATGATAGTCTCCGCGCACCGCAGTATGTGCGGTGAAGATACGCTTCAACACTTCAAACAAGATGGAATTGTTGCATCACAGAAATGAAGTGATTTAATAGCACAGTAAAGAGTGTCGTAATTAGCTTGCTGTGATTGTAACCACGCTTTTAGTCAAGCTTCATCCAAGATTTGCTATGCTGTACCTTTACTTTACTTATGGCATAGGCAGTTTTGCGCTAATCCATGGAACTGAAGACTGTTCTATCTTGACATATACAGTAGTTATTAATAAAATATAACCAAAAACCTTTAATTCAGAGGACCTCTGTCGAATTCCTGAAACAGCTCCGTCGAATCCCAGGGTTCGATCCAACCCAGGTTAAGAACCACTGGTTTAAAGTGTAAGCTCGACTATGTGGAGTCACCACACAGACCGAATATGACAGAGAACACACTGCAGTTCAAGCCGAGCGGCCAATGGTTGAGCCCTGACAGGTGTGACGTAAGAATGGCATCAAGTATTACGCCATCAGCACTAGCAGCAATGAATGCAAATCGTTACATGAGTCATGAGTTTTACTGTATTGGGGATTTAACGACTGTGGTCATTTTTATCGATATTTTTGCGTAAATTGTCTAGAAGCAGTATCCCATTATGGAAAAAGTATAACATTGTCATTACGCTCAATATAGCGAAAATGTTACGAAAGTGGCAAGTGGCAAAACATGCGAAAGATTTTGATATCCCACAAACGGCGTTGACTACAATTTTCTAAAATGAAGATAAATTTCACGTCTCTTTTCAGATTATACACAAAAACACGATACAGTAAGGGCAATCCTAGTCAAAGAACACTAACCCTTGCCAGGCTTTGGCATTGAACTGAAAAGCCATTTCAGGAACGATCGGCTATAACGACAGTTCGCCTATAACGACGCTTTTTTCCGGTCGCATGAAGTGACGTTACAGGGCAGTTCTGTGTTAACGAGTCAAAAGCTTAACTCAGGGGCGCAGCCAGGAATTTTGTTCGGGAGGGGCCAGTCACTGACGTCGTCAGATTTCAATCCCATCAGACGGTTTTGTCCAGGCCCGTAACCAGCTTGGGACACCAGTGGTGGTGAAAAGTTTTCTGAAAGGGGCCGAATTTTTTCAAACTCTGTCCAATAGTTTAACTATGCCCAACATATTTTTCAGGTGGGCGAAAAGGTTTGCAGGGGAGGCTTAGCTTCCCTTCCCCCGTGGTTACGGCCCTGTGTCCAATGGTTTTAATGTATGTCCAACACATTTTTACAGGGGGACCGAAAATTTTCCTATCTAGTTACGGGCCTGGTTTTGCCCCGTACTGCTGCGTAGATAGGCTAGCAACCGTTGAAGCGTTGAAAATGAACGTTTATTGTTGCTGTTGTTGCAAATAAGTACAACAGCGTGTGAATGTTTGAGAAAAGACACAATTGGAGTGTCTCCATAAGGTTTAACTCGCAGCTCATAGTTTGGGTTATTGGCTCAGTGGCTATGAGAGGGGGTCCAACATGTGCATTGTTCCGGGGCCCGACAGCTACAGAAGGGCCTGAGACAGAAGAACAGGCCTGTAACCAGCTTCAGACACCAAGGGGCGAAGAGTTTTCTGAGAGGGGCACAATTTCTTTAAACTTTGTCCAACACATTTTTCCAGGAGAACATAATTTTTTCTAGGGTGGCCCTCGCCCCCGCTATCCCCCTATTTACGGGCCTGCTGAAGGAACGATTAAATGTTTGTTATTAACACATTCGGAATAATGCAGCGAAATTTATCCCGCCCGGTGATAAAACTGGTATCGCCAAAAAGATTTGGTAAGAAGTGTGATGTACTTGATGTGAATTGCTGGCAGTGAATTTTCGTGACACGATGTATAGATAATAATTATTTAGCAGTAATTATTATTGAACTTGCCTACTTTGTTGAATTTAAGACATTCACGATTATTGTCCCAGTGTGTCCATTTAACTGAATATTCCTTTACGTCTTTCATTTTTAAACATTTTCAAACAAATCTTTTTAATAAACACTCTAATAAACCAAGTTTTAAACTAAGAGATACTTCAAATGAAATGCCAGTTCACAATAAATCTGATCTAACAGCAGTAGCTCTCGATTGTTGCGCATATGTGTAAGATAATAACTGAAAAGTAAAAATTAACAACTGCAGTGTAGGACGCAAATGCTTATAGTGCACCGCGAAGATGTGCTGTGCATTTTGCTGATTGTTAAAGTTGCGCCGCAAGCTGATACTGGCTCAAATCGAATGTGAGTTTAGGATTAGCGGACATACCCATAAATCTTAATATTTCGAAACATACAGGAGAAACTAACCACTTACAGTATTTCGACAATGCTTTAAAGCAGTGGTCGCCGCCATGTGGCCCGTGTTGCTTGTATGAATTATTTCCAAATGTTTGTATTAGCTTGAGAATAATCTTGACAATACCAGCTACAGTGGCATCTGCTGAAAGATTTTTTGCTCTCAAGACTAACGAAGAAGAGTCAACACCAGCTATTATACAAAATCACCATGGCTGTGTGTTGACCAGTAATGGTTTGCCTGCTAATGATTTTTTATATTTGCGCTCTGAAATTGTAAGAAATGTGATAGTAACAAAGTTTGTGTGCTGCGCTGACAGTGACCTGCTGTACATTTCAAAATTGAGACCCCATATCACTACCTGGCATCGCATACCCACTAGCCACAATGCCAGCCGTGCTGTTAGAAACACTGCATTGTTGCATAATTGCGTGGTGCGCTTGGCGTTGATCATGTCTTGACCAAGTATGTTTGTTTCTATTTGGTTCGGCAATACTTCATGCAAATAATCCTCTCAAAAATGTCTCCATCTGAATTTGTACACCTTTGCAAGAAAGCTGCGCTCTTGCATTTCATTCAGGCTACACGTCAGCTCGTGTTGTCCGCATTAATTAGCGACTTTGCTAACGAAGTTGAATGCTTTAGTCACATAGTTTCGCATACAATCGCAAAAAGTCACGTTAAACCTTGGTCATTGAGCGAACACGACACTACACGAGTCCAACTGCTCCTTCCATTTGTTTTCTAACAGTTGAGATTGATATAAAACACCAGCGAAAAATCTTAAGAAGTTTTTTCGGGGGGACCTCTTCGGCCTCATTCTGGCTGCGCCTCTGACTTAACTCACTGGTAAATTGGGTGGCAATTATGTTTGCTCAATTACTTCTGCTCCAGCAGAAAATTGAGGCTGGCTGTTGCTTGAAATTTCCGTTTGCCCATTTAAGCGAGTTAATTAAACAAAGCTCGAAAGAATTCAGAAAATGCATTTCCATTTTGGCACAGGCAAGCGCTTTACTGAAACCAGCTGTGCAGAGCAAGGAAATAGGACCGGAAGCAGAAAGTGTACACACTAGTATAGGAAAATGCATGCAAACTATTTTCAGCACTACTGCACAAAAGGGAGATGTAAAGCACACGTGCAAAACGACAAATACATCAAGCACTACCCCAAATATCAAAAGCAAGCCAATCTTATCTATTTTCGCAAGTCCTTAAGAAAATGTATAATACCAAAACTACGACGGCAAATCCAACACCGAGACCAAATAAACCAGTGGTTCTCAACGGCGGTTCCGAGGGCCACATGTGGCTCCCAAGCACCCTTTGTGAGGCTCTCAGCAGTCTGTAATAAGACCTCTAATATTTTGTGCAACATACTTCGTTCTGCAATGAAACAAAAAGTGTCAATTTGCTTGTGTAAAAATTCTTTCAGTGCAGCTTTCTAACAAAATCGTAGGTCCGGATTTGGCTCCCTTCAGCGAAAAGGTTGAGAACCACTGAGCTAAACTTTAGTTGTGCGACCAAAATCAAACAACGCCATTAAAATCGTAGATAATGGCAAAACCGCCTGTCAAGCATCATTAAATCTCGCATAAAGCATGAAATATTTTTTTCTAAGTTTGGCCTGAAGGCCCAAGACCGAATAATACAAATTAACATCGAAGTATCAATTTCCACAGGCCTAGTGTAACAAATTTGGTCTTTATGCCAGCGCACTCACTTTATTGTCTTGGAATACAATCTCTTGACGGCAGAAAAGCCACCCAAGTTAGGGGCTGTTGCAGTAACAACATGGTCTCGGGAAAGGCCTGCAGGCCAAACGTTCGGATTCTCTGTCAGCAGTTGTTTTGCGCCGGTTGGAGTTGCATGCAAACATTTTTAACGAATTGGAACTGGATGTGGATGCTACCTAGGCGCAGCGTGACCTTGGTCACCTTGGGCAATAGAGCTTGCGTGGCTGCAAATGACATAGCTGAAAACGACAAGAGCAATTAATCGTGGACATCCCAGCGCACCATCCAGCCGAGTTCGCCAAGCATGCGGCTGATGCGGCGCTGAATTGTATCGCTCTGATAGTAAATGTGCTGTTCCCAATTGCTGGTCTTCGGTCGGGATGTGCGACTGCGACATTCCTCTGGGTTTGAGCTGTGGAAAACGTTCGGGGCATCGCCTCCATGGCGTGTGCGGTTTTACTGGGGATGGCGGAAGATTTAATCGGTGACAACCACAATTACTTCCCCGTCAAACACTGATCTGGCAAGCAAACCAACTTGGCAATATGTGGCGCACAAGAAAACCAGTTAATGCCAGGGTTGCCAATTAGCGGATTTTCCGCTAGATCTAGCGGATTTTAATCCTGTGTAGATGCTAAATAACTGGTCTGGCGGCCTGAATCCGCTAGATTCTAGCGGATAATTGGTCTAGCGGCCTATACAGTTGGTCTCATTCAAGCGGATTCTAGCGGTATTTTGCAATTTTTCTAGCTTGAAAGGTCTTTTCAGACTTGGCAACCCCTAGTTAATGCTATTAGTTGACGTTTGTTGCAATTAGTCACAGGCTGAATGTACCCTCCCGTTTATTGAGGCCCGCGAATTTTGCTAAATCCTTACCAGTGCGCCTTTCCCTCTGATTAACTGAGTTTTCAGCAAATTTTCTCGACAGCTTGCAAAGACGGGAAGCTTTTTATTAATTGCCTTGCTGCGCATATCCTCTGGATATTTGACATTATCGATGACCTGTCATTTCCCCTCTGACATCAACCGACAGACACTGGAATAGCGTGCTGATAGGTGAACGTGACAAGCGCAAATACTGTTAATAGACATAAATTTTACTTTTTGGTACTTCGTAGCAGGAACTTCGACCGCTTGCGCATAGATTAAATTCACCCTGGTCATTTGCGTTTCAACTGATTTAATTGCAGTCACTTTTACCTTTGCAACAAGTCTTCCTTGAAGCGTTTCACAGAAGTAGGGCACGCAGTTGTTAAGTCTTCACATGGTCGCTTTTTGCTGTTTGCAGAGGTATTCAGAAATTTCATACTCCTAATGATAGCTGTAGTTTCTAAAGAAAATCATTATTATTTATAAATTGCACTCCGTGGCTTAGGTCAGTGCTCTTCAACCTTTTTTGTTACGGTGCAGCCTTAAAGATTGACGAACTCATGCACCCTATTTACTTAAACACTTAAAATCATGCACCCCATTTACTGACACTTCCCCCGTGTCCTCCACCTAATTGCGCCCATGTCTGTGAATACCCTGGCCTAAGTAAGCAAGTCCCCTAATTCAGTAACTCAGCTACATAATTCAATTGATTATGGCTCATTCTCTGTCGCTTCTGATCACAAATAATCAATTTATTATAACAATTAGTTTGAAATGATGTGATGTGATGCTTATGCACCACACTTTAGAATGTGCAAAGTATCGGTTAAGTCATTGGTTCATTTTTGCTAACAGAAAGTTTTTGTAAAAATTATTTGTTTAGTGTGACAAGTTTGTGATGCACCTTTGCGAACCCTTTCTTAGTGGTGCACCCCACGCATATTTTGGTGCACCCTGGGGCGCACCGTGCACACCGGTTGAAGAGCGCTGGCTTAGGTTTTGACGATTACTGTGTTAAAAATAGGTTTTGACGATTGGTGTGTTAAAAACTTGCACAGCATTGTAATGTCTATGCAAGCAAAAGTGCAACTGAGAGGCTTTATCATAGGCACAACGTACGCGAACGGTCCAAATACCACCAGCTCGAAAAGTTAAGCCACCAGCTGGAGAATTTTCGCATTTTCTTTTATCACTTTGAAGATAGTTGACAAAAGATTTCTATCATTTTAACTACTGGAATTCAGGTTCAGTACGTCGAACTCTTGCAAAATATGGACGAAGTGAAACAACATGAAAAGGTAGTAATCAGAGCACGGAAGCACGCTAATTAAACATCACATATCTACAGTCCAAAAACATTCAAAATCGCACAACGTTTAGCTCAGTTTGGAGAAACTTGATGTATTCGCACAAAACCCCAACATAACTTTCTGGAAGCTTTGTGCTTCGAAAATGTGTATTATTTTTAAATATTCGTGTCGTTCGTGAACTTCGACACCAAACGCTACCAAAACGTCTACCATTTCTTCAACGCCAAGACCACAGTTTGACACAGCTTGTAGCATTCGTTTTCAGCATGCGTAAAAAGCGTAGGCTGAGCCAAGTAGTTTGTCTGTGTCTGCCAGCAAATTGATTGGTGCGTCTTGGAGATGCCTCTGATACAATGAAAATTTAACGTCTAAGGCAGGGGTGTCCAAAGTTTAGGCATGGGAGGCATTTCGCTATTCGTAAGTCTTGGCGGGCCGCAGTTAATAACTGTTGCCCGTAAAGTTCGGCTTAAGCTTTAAGATGTAAATTTCTTTGGTTATATCAACAGGCCAAGGCAGCCATACCAGTACGTGCAGTGCACAATGCTTTAAGTCTTAAGAAATAATGATTATTACGTAGCAGAAGCCTGTATCTTGGGCTACGAGGTTTGGAAGCCCGCTGCTTTTGGGTTAGTTGCACCACAAAAATTAAAAAATCTCGGAAATATCTACTAAGTTTTCTACATCATAAGCAATGTAACTTACAGTAAGTAGGTTATGAGCCCAGACGAGTGCCGCAGAAATTCTTCCCATGGGCCGCATGCGGCCCGCGGACCGCACTTTGGGCACCCCTGGTCTAAGGCCAATGTTTTCCACTTTTTCCTGCATTACGTAGCGGGAATGGCTTTTAGATAAAAATGATGCAGCCACAATATAAGTTTCGGAACATTTCGTGGTTTTACGCTAATTACAAATCAAGCGCATATTGCACTTGAGACAGCAACTTTGTTCCAAAATTGGTGATAACATATTTTGTCTCATATCATTGATGGTAGGCTATCATCTTCTGGATTGCTATTACATTTCAGAATCTCAGTAACGTTTTTGAAGTCTTATTCCAACCCCATTGCCTGTTGTGGCTTTGAAAACTGCCCTTCTTTTAATGAACTACATGAGGTTGGTAGGCTGCATGGCCTTACAATTAATCGCATTGCCTACATGGCCTTGGACAGTGTTGCCACTCTGTTGTTATGGAAAAGTACTAGGTTTCATGATAAAAAACACTAGATTTACAAAAAAAACACTAGATTGCAAAAGCAAACGTACAAACAGTGAAAATGCCCAGAAAATGCGTTGCAATGCTAACCATAGACATTGTGCAACTCATTGTAAACCAGAGACAAAGAAAACGGGAGATAGCAGCAATGTTTGTGTTTGTTTGTACAGGTCACTGAAACTTTAACAGATGACCAAGTGACTTGCAGCGGTCGCAGCTCAAAACATATTATATTGTCTTGTGTAATTTAAGATACAATTAGGTAGAATTTTTAGCAAATTACAATTGCACTAAATCAAAAGGTCTCAATTACTGTTACAATTACACAGAATTGTGCAATTAATTACATTCAGCTCACTCATAAAAAACACTAGATAGCCATAAAAAACACTAGAACACTAGATGAAATGAAAAAACACTAGATCTAGTGGAAAAACACTGAGTGGCACCACTAGCCTTGGAAACTGTCTAATGGTTAGGAACCCCAGAACTAGACTCTTCTTCAGAAGTTATCGCTTTAAACACATGCGTTTTCAGGTGCCTTGCGCTAAGAAAATTTGAAACTACTCCACTAGATACGAACTTGCAGCCTAACCATTTTGATTTTACAAGCACATTGGGTCATTAATGAAAGCTGGCTATTTTGGACAGCAAACGATCCAAAATGATTTTTGCTGAAAGCAACCTTTTTTTCTTCTCTTTTTCTTGNTTAATATGTTTGTCAGTACTAGGGCGTTAACAGCTGACTTATAGCTTTGTGAACAGGGCTTAACGAAGTTGTACCAAGTGCGTGCTGCTTCAAGACCTTTTTACTTTCTTACAGTACACACAAGCGAGAGCAATTTTTAGTCCTTAAAAACAACGTTTTCTGCAAGTACCTGCTAGAAAACCATAGTAAACAACAAGCAGCGAAACACTGGCTGCTGACCTATATCAACCTTTAAAATGAGAAGACTGCCTATATTGACTAACCAGTTTACTGCATGTTGAAACTAAACGGAATATTGAGTGCGAAAACAGAATCCTGTGTGATGAAAGCTTCCAATAGCAGCGTCTAGTAAGCCGCAACGGAAGAGGGCAGGTCGAGTAACTGCAGGCAAAGAGACGCGAACGCAAAAATCAATAGTGGATAAAGTACGTGACGACCGGACCAAGCGATGCGGCTTTCTTCGGTTGAAGCCTATTGCTGCAGTGGAAAGTAGGCTCATCGGTTGTTTTGGCCACATTATGTTTGGTCAAATCACTTCAATCATGGTGCAAATTAGGGTCCCAAATAGGCTAGGCCAGAAGTGGGAAAACTTTTCCTCGTTGAATGCCGTCTTTCACTTTACTGGGAATCAGCTAGGCGGTAAGCCCGCAACTTACGAAAGTACGCATGAACAAAATATTAACTTTTGCGTGTGCGACTTTGGGACTTCATACTATCCTTTGATTGCAGTATGACGTTTGGCTCAGGCTCTTACACTGGGTCGGGCAATTCTGCAGTAAACCCGAAGATTCATTTTGAAATAGTTAAACCAACAACCACACAAATTGAAAGCGAGGAAATTGTTAAAAGACGGCAAGAACTTGAAAAGGCCTTACTTTCCCCATTCTTCAGTTAGGCGGTAGCTGTGGGCTAGTTTGTTCAGCAATAGTTTTCGGTGTTTTTGCTCTAGAGCTTTACACTAAATGCTTGAAGTCGATCAGTATATGCTTTAAGGCCATTAAACTTTACTCCACCGTTTGATTCATGGGTGCTTGTTTAGATGCATATCGTTGATTTACGCATTAAAGCTTCACTTAATCATTGAAAAATGCTCAGTTGCATAGCTCCCACTCCTTAACGGTCGAAGCCGACATCAAGGTTGAAACGAAATTTATGAACTTCAAAACCAGAATTAGACAACTTTCTCCCCAAAAGTCTACAAAAACCAGCAAAGAGTTTTCCAGGCAATCAGTATCTTACCACACGATGGCTAAACGAAAAAATCCAAGTACCACATGTCCTGAAAAACGTTTTTTTGGGTATTAAAAACAAGGGGCAAATGTTGAACTTGCAAATTTTACAAAAATTCTTTTTCAGCCTATTCTGAAAACAAAGATCTCATGATAAATTAGCACATTGTNAAGGAAGGTAACTGCATCAAAACTTATTTGACGAATCAGCGTAGTTATGAAAAGCTGAAGAGATATTAAGTTTTTTTGGGTTTTATAGCACGAACAAACAGTCGCTTAATTAGCACATTTTATTTAATTTAAACTTGCAAAAGTTTTGCTCCGAAATCATAGTAAAAGCAATCAGCGTTGAGTAGATGTGCCTTCAGATGTTTAGACAATAAATTGCTGTACAAAAATTTTACAATTTATCAAATTTAAATACGGTACTCTCCAAACGTGCTAGGCTAAACGAGAATCGTCTTCTAGTCAACTGCAATTACAACGGATTGATTTCGCACGTATTTGACACGGGGAGAGGTTGATGATCCACTTTCAACATCGTACTAAGACTGTCCAGTTCGCGCAATATATGAGGGGTAGAATTTTCCACTTGTTCCAAAAATGAGCTCCAACCCTTCAGTTTGCTTGTTTGCGTTGATGTTTTCAATGTCATAGTCGATTTGTACAGTCAGCCGTTTGTATGACTTTACTACTCTAAATCCGAACCTAGCTTACATCATCGAACATCTTTACAGTTTCGCTTATGGCATTTGCAAACTATTTTCTGGTTTTCACCCTACATCACTGACTACTGCGCTAAAAATAACTGCAACAATGAAGCTATTAGGAAGATTTCGGCCGAATATAGGCTACATCTGTTAGCCAAATCACCCGACGAAGCGATGAGATCCCGGCCATGCGAATCGGCGCTGCACAAGTGATATATTGGCTCGGCAGGAAGGTCGAATGGTTGTTGTGAATCGGGACGACGAAAACGGGCGTACAATCATGTGACGGAGATAGTTAGCATGCCTTTGGGCCTGTACAGTCCGCTATAGCATATTAGCTGGCAGTTACAAGACCTGGCTCAAACGACGAAGAAGATTGCAATTGGAATGAAAGACTCATTACGGTGCAAGTGAGAAATGAAAATACAGTAGACAAACTGCAGATATCGTTACGGCGTGCATGGCATGCTTTTGGAACGTCGCCATTCTGCATTTAGGTCTGAACAGGTCGTTTTAGGAAACGTTGAACATCTACGAGGTGTTTCCCCTGATTGTCTGAGCAGACACAAAACGTCATCCGTGTACCCGCATTATTTGAAAAGTACCACAAAACAAATCTAGGTCACGAGACTGTGCAGTCAGAGAACTGACACCACACGTGACGACAGTGACGTCATCGCCACAGCCTGACATTTGAGCTTGTGTTGAGCGCTTTTTCTTTGGCGGCACGCAGCGCAACGCCGCCCGGCACTGCTTTTCTCAAAACAGGGCTGCGGTGGTGTAAACAGCATGAAGGAAAGGGAGGAATGCGTTGCTATTTCGGTCGATCCTGCGAGGTGCGTTGGAGCAGTCACATGGTGTGCTTGCGAACTAGGATAAAGTTACGATGATTGTGTAAACGTTCTTGTTAATTGATCCTTTCCATTGACAACTGCTGGGTCTTGAGAAGCTACGTCACGAACCACACCCTTAGTCAGGCTCCGTCAGTCGGATGTTTCAGTTCAGCGGTCTCCCAAACATTTGTCCGAGAGATACATAAAGCCATTGCTAGAGCCATTGTTATGACCTAAAAAACTTGATGATATGACTTAATTTTTCGGAAGATGTGACTTTATATGCACAAACAAAAATAACTGAGGTAGAACACACAACAACTGTACAAAGAAGCATTGCCAGCGAAAATAGGCATAAGAGATGGTAGCCTATGGTTTGTTGAAACCCCACTAAAATAAGCAGCTCAAAACATGAGCAAAACATATAGTTTGGTTTGAAGCAAAATGAAAGCATGCATAGATTATTTCTTTGAGGCAGCAAGATTGGTTTCATTGGTTTATTTCTTTGGGGCAGCAAAGAACATGCGTTTTTAGGCAGTGCATTACATTTCATCCAAGTAACAGGGTTCCTCTACGCTATTGCCAACAGTCACATGGTGCTCAAGTGGGTTCAATGCGCAGGATGCAGCTTAGACCTGGCGATATAGTAATTTCACCTGATATTTTCAGATTGTTTATGGAAAATATAGCCATATGACCTAACATGGAAACCCATGACTTGTTTATAACTTTTGTTATTGACTTCGTAGGGGTGCGACTTTTGTTTTAAAATATGTTTCACAGTTTCCTGAGGCACAGAAAAAATATAATTTTTATGACTTTAAATGGCTGTAGCTATTGCACAACAGTTCGAGGGCCGAACATAAATCCCGGTCCAAAGAAACAATGCCAAAACATGGATGTTGTTTAGCAGTAAAAGTATAGTTAATGTGACAGGTGAAATTGCCTCTTTGATTTTTGCATAGTGGGAAAACGTTGCTTCTGACGGGTTACACCTAATATTATTGGAGACCTCAGATTGCAACAACATAACAATTAAGCCAAAGTGCAGCGCTGTCATACTTAGCTACCGGCGCGTAGCCAGAAAATTTAATAGGGGGGGGCAAACAACAAGCAGTCTCATTTAAATATTCGATGCCCCTTATTTTTAAAGCGTCATCCATAAAACATGCATTTTTCTGGCGCTTTTTTCTGTTAATGCTTCATACATATGAAAGGCCGTCGCCAGCGGGGTGGCCAGTGGTGCGCGACCCCCCATTTGAAATCAGTGCCCCCCATTTCACGTTTGGCCCACCGGTTGCTGCATACATCCAATGCTGTATTTTAAAAATGTGGCCCC
>JGI24158J21664_10002688_pt1 | contig 21799 bp, 13 predicted proteins | sample Ectturendosymbi3_FD_21664 | JGI IMG/M metagenome (IMG submission 21664)
AAGAAGAAAGTCGTCAAATGCTTTCGCGAATGGCTTTAAGTGATACACTGCCTTGGCTTTCTTGAAAATTGTAGCCGTTAGGCAAACATTTTTTTCCAACACCCACTCCACACACCGGCTTTGCAGCCTTCGTCGGGCATTTAATTTTCTTCAACCTCAGGCAATCTTCACCGAAGTGAGTACGTGCTACAGTACAAAATGCATCAATTCAATCATCAGTTTATTAAGCAAAAACTGTTCTAATGCCCAAAATTTTACCTCGTTGCACATGCGCTAGACTCCCACGCGACTGTAATTAACGTTACACTAAAGAACGTCCTCCACAAACTTAGTCAAAAACGTGGTTGGAACGGGTGAGTCTTGCAACCTACGACAGACCATTGTATCCGTCCATGGCTTACACACGTACCTGTATGTGCGAACGTGACGACGTCTTTGGACCGGGGCTTTTTATGAATGTAGCCATTGTGTTCTTTGGTTGCGCAGCGACTTCGATCGATTCGCAGTTACTGAAACAGAACGACACAACCAGTGTGTATGGCCCGTTCGTCGATACTGTAAATCCTCATACCATTCGTTGAATACCCGGAATGCATCTGCTGGCCATCACTGAACCAGAAAAATGAAGCATCATATGCCATTGTGACATGACAAAGGACAACATTTTTGACCAGCTGTGTGATATCGCTGAAGCAGGTTATTGCTGTGAGGTTGAGAATAAAAGTAATGACTTTACACACGGAGTGACTGAGTTTTCAACTGATGAAACTTACAAATACATTTTCAGGTTGACATTCTTCGAATTAGGGTTCCCTAAATAAACAAAGATTAATTCTTCAAAGTAACAGTTCCTGTAATGACTTAAAACTTATCGGCATTGGACGTAGCGCTATACAAACAGCGTCAAAAAAGAAAAACATCAAATAGAGTTTCTCGTCCTTTTAGTCTCGATAGGTGCAGCTCAATACCTTACAACAACGTGTCAAGTGGCAAAGTGTAGGACATGATAATCTTTCTGCAACTTAAGACTCCACCTGTATAAACTTTTCCATTTATGAATTACATTCAGCAAGTTTTTTTCTTCCACCCAAAACTCGTTACAGGTGGAAATTCTGCCTGAAAACTTGCTTGAAGTAGCTTGTAAATTTTTATGCAAGTGTCAATTCTTAAAAGCAGGCAGGGATTTTTGCTTCGTGCTTTTTCTCATAATTCTTTCAATATTTTGAAAAAGAATTCAGCATGGTCCATTAAGAAGTAAGACAACATTTCCTAACAGCTGAATCTTTTATCATTCGAACAAATTCAAAATCTCACATTAGTTTTGCTTAAAGTTGAAACCCAAACCATTTGTAGCAAAGTGGCAGACAAACCATACAGCCCGCGAGTCATCTGCAGGTTCTCGAAGTCAAAAGCAATAGCTCTTGAAGATTTCCTGATAGTGGCCTGTGTAACCAGGGCAAAAACTTTATAACACATGTATATGATAACTGGAAAGTTAGACATGCTTTTTTGACCGTTGTTCCCAAACAAGCGTGTGTGCAGTCCAGGGCGCAGGGGTATGTAGATACAGTAATGCTTCCCATTACCACGGCGTAGTAGGAACTGCACGACAACCAACTCATCACAATTGAAACGCCGAATAATTATCTATTTCTGACTACACCTAGGGTCTTACAAAGTAATCGATATCGACCCCCGGGGGCAATAACAATCCATGGGTCGGCAAAACGCCTGGGGTCAAAATGGAGCGATCAAAACTTGAGGGTGAAAACAGTTTGTAGCCAAACACTGCCATTTCTCTGTTAAAATGAAAAGAAATGGAACGTATCTCTCCATAGTCTAGTCTAGAACATGTTTAAATTTTATTTGTAGTTTATATCTTGATTTTATATGTTGCACTGAAATATGTTGATGATACCTTTCTGTCCAGAAAGTTAGCAGAATAATTTCTATTTGTTCGTCACATTCATTTGTTGNGACGACCCGGTGATAGCACTTGTTTTCATTGCACGGGTTAATAAATTTCAGTTTTGTTCTACCCATCAAGAGAAAAATTACTACCGGCATCTTTTTGTCTGGGAGACGACGAGAAATCAAGGATTCCCTTGAGGAGTCAACGTGCTAAAATGTTTGAAGAACCTAAGTCTAAATCAGGGTTGCGAAAGTGCGGTGGNGACCTCGCGCCGCGCGACCAAAAACTTGGAGTGCGCGAACGTCTTTTTTACCTTTTATACTTCATCATGCATCTGAATGCTGTACGGTAAAGCTAACATGTGTGCGCTTCTAAAAATTTCGGTGCGCCACTAACATTCACTGAAAACTTTGCACCCCCGTTCCGAGTACAAGGCCATCCGCTCACAGAAAGCGTAAAACATTTATGGCAGGGTGCGAAATGTCGTTCAAAGATATTGTGCAGCGACGGTATGACTTGATTTAAATCATGAAGCCAAAAATGAAAGTTTCAAAAACTTAATTAATGGCCACATCGCGCAACTGTTAACATACTGAAACAAATCAAGAAACTTTGCAGTCCTTGTGTGCCCGAACGCTGGTCGTCTGTGTTTGAAGAGTTTTGTGATGTTAGCTGCACGGCGGAGCTCTGGCGCACGAGTAAAAGATTTATGCGTTTTGGACAAACAAATCGTTGATTCGATTACAGGGCAGTTACGACATACGGTATTATGCGTTTCCTTCCGCATCAAATGGTTTTTAAACAATGCAGCATCAACTTGACCCGCATGTATATATCGCAAACAAGCATCCGTGACGTTAAAATGGACGCTCTGCAATACAACTGCAACAGGTTATATTTCCTGTTTTGCAGGTAATGGCCAGCCCCTCTCCACTTATTAATGTTTTCCACTAAACAAGAAACAGTTTTTCACAATAAAGTGCAACAGTCTACCGGCATCGCGGAAGAATGACAACACCTGGTAGTTACATTTCCATCAGTGCAAGCAGAAAGGTACTGTTAACATCCGCAATAACGAACGGTGTGATTTTGCAATATGCTGGTTTATTTTCGCTGAGACATTTCGCTCATTTGTCCCATAACAGTATTAAAACTTGACGTGACAGTATTCACTACCCTGCCTTTCACGACATTATGACCGAATTGACTTGATTTTTTTCGGTCATTTAAAAATAAATTCAATCTACGTCCGCAAAAATAAACCCAGGTAATATGTCGACGTCCTTCGCAAATAAACTGCGTTAAACATCCATGTAAGCCAACAGTAAGTTCTGGTCAACTGCATAAGTCGCGCGTTTTGGTCCTGGCCAAAATGTCTCACAAAATTTGAGGTACCATGCTGACACTCGTCAATGCCACACTTATCTTGTGGGCATTTGACCTCATTGTATGGTGCATTATTCTAAAAACGCCTAAGAATCTTACGGTGACATTTTTCAGCAAAGCTTTGACAAATTTCTAGTCCTGTCGTTTTGAGTATTCATTACAGCTGTACGCATCAACAACAAAGAGAACTAACCGCGAAATGATTACCTGGAACAGCGTGGTCCAACCATATTTGAGCTACGGGTCATTTTACAAAAACGTGATAACTCGCAGGCCATTTGCAACTAAATGATGTGTAAACAAACATATTCACAAGTTTTAAATTGAAAAGGGAAAATGGGTGAGGGAAAATGAGTGTGCCATTGAAATTATTACAAAATAGCATTAAACAATTTATTACAAATCTGTATCAGTACGATGCCTGTGGTTGAGGCTTTTCTGACACTATCGTTCCTTTAACAATACCAATATGCTAGTGGTAGCAAGTCGGAGAATATAGTCCGGTGTTTCGTCTGCCATTTGATTTCTGTTTTCAGAATTGACTTGCTTCATGGTAGAAAATATTCCCTTCCACACGTATGTGCTTCCAAACGTCGAGCGCATTTTTAGTGCGAAATCTTTCAGTTTGGGGAACCTACCTTTGCTGACTAATTTCTAGAAGCTCTCTACAGTCTAAACCAGTGGTTCCTAACCTGGGGTAAATTTACCCCCAGGGGTAATCTTCCAAGGGAGTTAATTTACTGAACCATAAATTGCAGGAAATGTAATTTTTATAAATCATTCTAAACTGTAAGAGTTTATTAATTTTGTATTGTTAATAAATGAGCACCACTGAGTATATTGGGGGTAAATCTGGTAATTTATCTAATAAAAAGGTAAGATATGTTAAAAGGTTGAGAACCACTGGCTAATCTAACGCCATTAACAGTGTACATTACCATTATTAACAAATGTCATTCTTGTTTTAATTAAAATTCCCTCCTGTAACATACACACAACCAATACTAAGAAAGCTTGCGGGCCTAAGAATTCTGTCCGCGGGTGTCCCACGGGCCTGTATTTGGACCACACTGACCTGGATTAATAATAACTCAGGTGAAAAACGGAATTAAGAGTATTTGTCCGTCCGGAGACGTTAATAAACCAAAAACTCTGTCAAACTTCCGGAGATTAGATTTTCAGAAATTCTGAACACGGAGTACACGAATTAATTTGTGACCGCATGTGGTAAAAACTACGTCCTCGCCATTGCTTCACTTCATCTCGACCCGACTGCCCACCACGAAGGATTAATTCAATAATAGGAAGTGAAGGGATGTGCCAGTACTTAGTGCGCGAATGGCCGGGACTGAAATTATATTCCTGGATGTTTACTATTTAATGCGCAGCGTTGAACGCNGAGCTTACCTGCTGATCACAGGGAAACGGCACGCTTGATCTGATGCCGTTCGTAGCTGCTCGCATCAACCTTTTCCTGGCGCAGTGGCAGTGAATGTGACATTAAAATCATTCTTTTTATGTATTTCTAAAAGTAAACTACTCACAACAATGAAACAGTATTTCAGCGCTTCAATTACAACTGGTTGAAGTAAAGCACCTGAAACAATCCAGAATCGGACAACTTTACGCCTATTTTCTCCTCTGAATGTGAACGGGTAAACGCAGGAACTCGCTGAATTTATCGTTTAAAAAGCATGAGTGAAAAAGAGACAGAATGTGGTTTACCACATGTTCGCTTTCGCTTAAATTCTGCTTTGTTTTCAAAAGAATAAATGCTCAGACGCAATCAGCTTCTGTTGCGAGGTCAATCTGTGTTGCGTCTGTGCATGCAGCACAGCTCTGACATTACTTTTTCCTTTAAAAAACTTACTTCCTTGTTCTGCGTACACCACACGCTTCATGATACCACCTAGAAAGCCTTTTCAACAGCATCATGTTGATAAACAGATTGGTTTCCAATAACAAGCGTGCTTAGGTTCATTTATAAGTGCACGCCGGTTCTAAGTCTGATTCTGTTACACTTCTGCTGCTGGAAGAGCTTGCTCGCCGGTAGTCCTGAAATAACTTTCTCGCTTCAGCGGGGCGTCCGTGCAAACGGCAGGTTCAGCTGTGGGCTTGAGGCAGCGCTTGAGAGCGGTATTCGTGAGAAGGGCGTCGAAGTGTGTAAACAGGGGACAAGAGCGCGAGTGTATTGACATATGCTTGGGGAAGGATCACTTTCAAAACAATGGGCGTGGCGCCGTGGCGCGAACCAAAGGGGCCCGCAATGGATAGCCACGCTTCATTTGCCACAGTCCTCTGCTTTGGGAAATCGGATATTTTATAGAATTGGACTAAAGTCGGTGATTTAAAACGGCTCGTTGAGCTTAGTCAATGGGGAAAGCCGACTACCGACGTTTACGAGATTCCTAACCCTAGCGTCCAATGGCGTTACTAGAGGTTTGCTCCAGTGGGTAAAAAACGTAGCTGAAGGGGATCCACAGGCCACCTCAGGGTTAGCGAGCCCACTAACCAACACTCAGGAAAAAACTTAAGAAACGATAGTGAACACCGATGTGGATGTCCGTACGAAAACACCAAAACGCCGGAAAACACTACGAAAAACTTTCGAAAAACACAAAAAACAACCAACTGAAAAGCAAAAGAATAGTAAATACCGAAGTATGAGCTACGTGGGGGCCGGTTTTAACAGTTAGCTTTCCCGGAGGGGCGATTGGTACCCCTGCCCCTCGTCAGTTACGCCACTGCTAGCGCCGTGGTCACTACGCCCATGACTCTTAGTGTTTCATTGCATGATCCCAACGTTTTTTATAATCCAGAGTAGACAGTTGTCCCAATACACTGACTTGGTCATATCAGAGACGACTTAACATCAGGCCCGTAGCCACGGTAGGGCATGCGGGGGCAGTGCCCTTCAAACTTTGTTGTGCCCAGAAAAATTTATTTTAAAACATAATGAAAACAAAAATCTTTCCCCCTTAAAAACGTATTTTGCCCCCTCACAAACCTTAAAACCTGGTTACAGGTCTGCTTAACACCAACGCCACATGGACTTCACGAAATATTTCAATTGCGGGTGCATCCGGTTTGTTTGAAAAGTACACACCTTCAGTAAAAGAAACAAACAAGCAAAAACTACAATCCTTGTGTGTTTCTACAGTTACTGCACTATAGTAATTAAAAAGCATATTGTCAATTTTATTGCCCACCATACTGAAACGTGAACGTTTGCGCAATGCTGGGTCAGAAAATGCAGCCGTTTATACCCCGGGAGCGAGGAGAGAGCAAAAACTTGGCTGAATTTCCGCATTTCGTGAATTCAGCCAGACATTGCTAATTTCTCAATGCAATCAAAATTTTCCTTAGTAAAGAGAAAAATAATTGGGCACCTTGCCAGGTCATGCCTAGCACTAGGGATGCTGTTAGAAAATTTTAGTAAATTCCCAGTTCAATTTGAGTGGCGCACTTTTACAAAGGTCCACTGTTCGCATGAACAAACCTATTGAGAAACTGCACGTTTTTTGCAAACCTTAGACAAGTACGCTTATCACAGCAGTTTTATGAACGGCCCAGATCGCTCTAACCACGCGAAAAAATGTCAGGACTATCCCAGTCCATGGCCAGGTTTCGGTTGTTGACAGAGGTCAGTCACGTTCAGCGACGGGTTGAAGGTTATCACCCATCTTTTGCTGGGGGAGCACCTGCGGCAAATGGCAGCGGGCCCCCTGGCTACCACACTGGAGACGGCGCTGGGATCTCTAAAAACCTGTTTCTTGCGTCTACAATGAAGGTACCGCAATTGATTTTACATCATAAAAGTATCTTCGAGTTTCACATGCACAGGATGCAAATAGCTCAGTATGGTTAAGGTTTTGGGGTAGAAAATCCTTGGGAAGCACTTTTTTGGTACGGGCGTAACAAACCGTAAACCAGGGGTATGGAACCTATTTACCATCACGGGCCGCGCGTATTGTTGAATATCGCTGGCGGGCCGCAAAAATACCGTAATTCCTTATATCTTAAAATTTTACCCTGGTTTTCCTAAGGCAAATAAAGAGAGAAAACTATGACAAGGAGCGAGAGAGACTTGGCTTTACTTATTGTCTAAATGCATCTGCTTATCATGGAGTTTCGTTTGACGCGATATTGTGTTCTATCTTGGGTAACGAAAATTCTGATACAGGTTTGGCACTTGAGATCTCTTTACTCACTGTGCCGTAGGCCGTTTGCATAACAGAACGGATACATATTAGCATGCGAAGTTCCTACAAGCTTGTGTGCTTATGAGGAAGATACGAGCGTTACAGAAAACACGCACTACAGCAAATCAACACATCCGTAATGGAAGTGTACTTGCTCATACACCAAAAGCAGTCATAGAAAAGTTGAAAAGCAACGACATCGATGAGACGTGAACTGAACCAGGCGTACAAGTTACACCTGAGCTGGCGCAGTGGCCGCATTTCATATTGGGCTCTTTTTTGCAAAACGGTCTTTCGTTCAACGCAGTCTGCAATAGTCAAATACTGCAACAGGGGAAAAGTCCAAAGCATTCATTATAGTGACGGAAAACAGAGACGGCCAGAACGCAAAGCACATACGGTGATGCGTGCGCTTTGAGGTTCAGTGATTACATTACGATCTTCAAACATCACAAATCTGGGTTTTCAAATGGATATTATTTGGTAATATTACCGGGTTGGGGAACATCTTAAAGTTTCACTGTAAGTACAACGGCAGACATACATATATTTTACGAAGGGGACACGCTGTAGTGCTAAGACGGTCTGCTGCAAAATTTGTAAAAGCCCTCGGCGTAGAGTCACTTAACCACAGTAGAAGCAACCCAACTGCCATTTTTCCGCCACGTAGTAAGAACGGCTCAAGAACGATTGGCGCAGCAAGTTCTGATCACACGCACGCGAAATCGACCTAGACGCCGGACGAGGGACAAGAGACGTGATTCCATCTGTGACTTGGTTCAGTAGCGCCGTGGTGTGGTGCTACCAGACACAAAAGCTTAGGCTGTTGCCCGCCAATTGTCCCTAGACAAAAAGGCAAGTTTGAAAATGAAGGAATTTTCCATGTAGTAAGATAACACAGGGGCAGAAAGGGCGTGCTTAACATAACCTAACTGCCCTGAAAATTCTAAAATAACTTCCAGCACAGATGAAACAAAAAACGGCTCAAAAATCACAAGAGTTCGGTTTCCTAGCATTGCTTGCATAAATAAAAACAAAAACTAATACACACAGACCAAAAACGAAATGTTGCACTTTTGGCTTAATCAGTTATGCCATGTACCATGTCATTGCTGGTGCAGGTACATTTGGCACCCGCAAAGCAAAATCTTGCAGAGACCAAGACACTACCCTAAGTAAGCTCCAAATTACGAACCCGTGTTTTTTTGTTTTCAGGTTACCTTGACGCGTGCTTGCCAACTATTACACGTTATAGGCCCTTGGCACATTTGTCTACCGAAATCACCCTCCGGCTGACATAAAAAAACGTGAAAAGGTTGTGGTTATCTCATTTCTTTACGAAAATAAGCAATTGTTTTGAAAACCATAAGTTGTTTTTTACAAACTTGAAAAAAATTCATAGCGGGATGGCATCAAAAGAAGCGAGCTGGTTGACTTTTTCCAGGTTTTTGGAGGTGTGGGTGGAAGCGTCGCAGAAATTTATAATCCACACAGGTCTCCAGTGGAGAGGTTATAACAATACAAGCTACGGGTAAAACGAATGTTTCTTTTGCAAAGCATCTTACATTTGAACTGATCCTTGCTAGCATTTGTCGTTACAATTTTTTGCAAAACGCAAGATTGTGCCAATGGAACGAAATCATCATGTCGGGCGTCATTGTCTGTACGAATGAACGATAAACATAGCTTTAAAACCTTAGCATTCACACAATATTCAAGACCCAGAAATGACGCAAAAACGCGAGAAAACAACGTTTTGCATGAATGTACAATGATTTAGAATTTAGAGAAGAGACACACAAGATAGAAAAACAGTCTATTGAAAAGTAGAAAATGTTTCCGATTCGTAGCAAGCTTGAACCATCTTGCCGGTTCTAGCTTTTCTTTATTCCCATAACTTTAGATTGTGAAAAACAGCATTAACGTTGATTTGCCATAAATGAAACTCCAGCTCGCTGAGCCTGGAATGTGTTAATCAGAACCGAATCCCTTTTTCGAAGAGCTCGCCTGCGCATTCAAACGATCAAGTGAAAAGCACAGGAAGAGGCCGAATGTCTGTAGCAAAACGTTTTTGTGTAGAGCTTTTCACAGCACTGCTATGTCACGAGCCAGTCAAAAAGCACCACGTACGACTGCCAACAATCGGCAATACGCTTTTAATTGAAGCTTTGCCACTCGACTCTTTATGAGTTTATAGCTGCGTGCGCTCTTGCGGGGCGGTGGCACAGTGTCCCAGTGCAGATCCAAGCCACTGTTGTGAGGGAAGCAAATTTACGACATTTTCAACCCACTCGTTTATCTCGTTATAGTTCAAAAACTTCCACATTAAAACCGACAGTCATAAGCAACCCTGCCTGTAGGAAAATTATACTTCTGCATCGTTTCTGTGAAGACATGTCTTTTATAGGCTTTGTTGGCGAGTAGAGAGCTTGTTTAAACAACCAAACACCCAGACTGGCATCTTAAACTTGTTCTCAACTAATCACATCATAATCGCTCGATAAAATTAAACTAAATCCGTAACAACAAAACATTTTCATCCTTTGCTTATGCAAGCTGTCCGCACACCAGCACCAACGAACGTAACTGCAAGCATACACTGAAACAGCCTATGATAAATAAATAATTAACTCTTATCCTTACCTTACTACATCAGACGAAATTAAGTCAACACAATGATATGACGTCAGCTGTTTATTGTGTCACAATGATTCGAATGCTTGCGTCCCCAAATTCATGGAGGGTAACAAAACAGCCATTAAAAATGCAGCATAGTGCAAGTCTACGCTGAACAAAGTACTACAACTTGTGCGATTTCCAAAGGATTGTCGAGTAAGTGTGAACTAGATGCGCAGGCTTTAAGTTTGAAAACACGGAGCAGAAGCCAATTACAGTGAAACATGACGAATAATTGGTCAACACAGCAGTTCAATTCTGTGTTGGCAACGGCGAACGCACCATTGATTACACTCGTGCGGGGCGGTATACGTCGCCCAGTTCTCATGCACAGCAACAGAAAGATGACATTTGAGACAAATCATGATGAAAAAATGCTTGATTAATGGTTATGGATGCGTACTGTTGGTTTGAGTGCTAAGAACAATCACAAGTATTTCCAGACTAGCAGCAGAAAGCTTTTACAGAGCACGAAACGGAGAAAAAAAGTGAACACTACTGTTATCCGCTAAGACCAAAACATAACCGAAGTTTGAGACCACCGCTTCTCGTTTTTCGTTTTTTCAGCAGTCTGAAAATGCAGAAATTAAGCAGCTCGAAAAGTTGTGTGAAACATTTTGTCGGGCAACACAAACCGCGATAAGATTTCTCGGGCGTGATTCAACTTCCAACTCGCGTGGCTGAAACGCGGAAGACTTACTTCAGTTATTGATAGGTTCTGTTCTGTCACACAAAGCAACAACATCACAGCAGCAACAATACACAGAAAAAGTATATGGATAATACTCACTTTTTACACTACAAAACATCTGACAAATTGCATCGGGCTTATACAGTAATTAACGTCAAAATGTCTAACACAACAGGTCACTGCAGATTATCCAACGTCGACACAGAACACGCCACAACGATGAGTCACAAATAATAAGATTGATTAAATATACACAAAACCTTAAAACAAACGGCACCATCGAAATGGCAAAAAGACTTAGCACTACTACCGCAGATTGGTCAGAGGAACGAAAATAAACAAACCACACAGACCTAGAAATGTATGGAAGTCGAATTACAGCAGTTCAAATATTGTGTTTAGCAAATCTTGAGGTTGATGCTACGAATCACAACAAAGCTAAAAGTTTTTTACTGATTTTGCCTACGGCGACGACGCTGCGCCAAAAACTGTTACTGGAGAAATAATGTAATTTTTTCTAATCAAACAAACAAGAACACGTAACCGTTTTTCTAGCGAGATTGTTGTTTCTCCCAAAAAACGTGGCGCGTTGGAGCGGGTGCAACAATCTCCGTTTTTCTTGCCTCCTAAAAAATCTAATAGTCAGTTCAGAAACAATGCGATGCTCCGCTGGAAAAAATGTTCAGGCTACATGGTCCAATCTCAGATTTCAGTCTAAAAAAGTCAGTTTTCTGTTGTGCTCCGCCAAAACATCATCATTCACCCAATTCTAAGCGAACGTTCTCTGGACCTATGGAAAAAATGAACGGGAAAACGATTGAAAGTATTCGAAATTTTTGTGGACAATATTTGTCTGTAAATTTGCAAACAGAACCTTGGCTGCCAAAAGTCAGTCGTATTTTATTTCGAAATGTTCCTGTATTCACCGCATTGCCCAAGATATTTTCTGCTGGCAAAAAATTAAAGGGCCATGCTACGAGACATACAACAACCAGAATTGTCGACCGAAAGGCTATTACCTAAACTAGGGTAGGTTTAGACCAGCTCTGTCCAACCCAAATGGCTTACAGAGCCAAAAATCATGTCACTGCCTTGACCAGAGGCGCACATTGAATGACATATTAAGGAGGGCCGCACATTGAATGGCTTACTTTGATCTTAGCAAACCACATTGAGCTTAAGCTAATGTACTGAAAGCGTTCGAATCCTAATTGCAATGGTAACAGACGTGGTAAAGTGGCACTCAGACCTCCTGCATTAAAATTTCAAATTGAAGATTATGAAAATAAGGACAGGTTGTCAGTATGTAGGATATTTTCACTACAGCGAACACCTAAACCGGGCCGCACAAAACCTTCGACTGGGCCGGGGTTGGACATAGCTGGTTTAGACACAGGCGCTACAATGGACCCTGAACGAAGTAGACCTATTATATGAGCGCGAGTTATTTTACGATGAAAAGTGATTGAAAACGGGATGTTCATCCATGAAATAGTTGACATACCAAAGACTATGAAAACTCAGCAAAAAACAACTGAAGAGTTCAACGTGAGAATCATTTGAATAGAATGAAGGTTTGAAAACAGCTTTGAACGTTCCCTTGGTTCAAAACCCTCAAACATACACGTTCAACTTCCACAAAGACAACACTGCATAAATTTGCAAGTCGTCGTAGCAACGTTCAACACGCAGGACATAGACAAAAATGAATAGGAAGCGACCGGTTCGTTGTTTTGAAGCTGAAGACGGTTCTCAAACTCCATTTGGCTTTTAGCAAATATTGGAGGCAGTTAGTTTCGGATAGAACAGGTTTTTCAGAGGCAACAATTAAAATTACCACAGGAACTCAACGCGGGGTTGTTAAACTTGACAGCACGCTGAGCGCGATAAGCTTTGACACACACACTGCATATAAAACTCCAACAGTATGATATGTTGAAAACAACGAGTGACGAACCACCGCGTGAGGAATTGCACAAGGCAGGGCAATGACACAAGTTTTGTCGCCGAACGCGCATCAAAGACTGCAGCGAACGAACCTATCTCATCGAGCGACGAGCGGCGCGCCATTATGACGTCTTGCAGTAGACTTCCAGCGCCTTTAAACAAAGCATGGTAACAGCATCACAATTGTCACAATGAGATGACAGCACTTGACACTGGGTTTACAAAGGAGTGGAAACGCTTAACGGGACAGGCGCTGATTTCATTTTCCAAGATCTGCTTGCGCCCGTAAGACTAGCAGAGCGGGCGAATTGTGATGGGAAGTTCAACTCGTTTACCAACATTTTTGATTCTATTTCAACGGAAAACTTTAAGCAATGCTCGCTGTTCAAAAATCTCCACGGAGGGCCGGACAACCCGAAGAAACCACGTATCGTTAATGTTGGGAGAAGGTTTCACGAAGGTCAGTAAAATAAAATCAGTTCGTAAGTTTTTCTGCATCTTTCCACAAGCCAACAAGAGGCCCATCCTTACTACATAAAGTGCGTTGAAGAAGAAATACACACCACGGCCGTAAATCGATTTCCAATCAAACTCAGACAGAATTGCGACAATCATGCGTACCTGCTTCATATACAAGCAATGGTAGTATATTATGGCATTACGGCAATCTAATCTTATGCGATGCAGAGAATTTCCAAGGCTTGTAACAGTGCTGCGAGTGTTTTAGTGATCTTCCCACCGTGAATCAGTGGAAACAAGCAAATGTGGAAATATGTTAGCAAATATGGCAGCATTAGTATTACCGCACAAAAGAATCTCAAGTGGCTCAGTGATAAAGCGGCGATAAGCATAAGACAGTTTTAACGCCGCATGCGGCAAGCAACAGTGCATCCTGGTGAAAATATCGTATACCGCTACATAAAGACGAATACACAAGGTGCCTTGAGCAGGCACTTCTGCAGGCAAAACTTGGGTGACCTGCTTCTACCTTGAATGTAAGTCGGAAAGCGCTTTGTATGCCTACTGTCCACGTTGAAGCGAAAAAATCTATTTTGTGATGCTTTCAAGTTATCAAAGACGCCGGTGGGAAAACGACGCACATTACTATGAAATGCGATCACATTTATAAAAAGCAGCCGTGGTTTGCAGACATTAAGCACAACATTTAAGAAAGTTCAGGGAAAGTGTCGGGCGGAGACTGCAGCAGCAAATGACCAGACAATCGACGGTGCACAGTCATCAGCTAAGGGCCACATAACACGCACTGTCGGAGAACAGCGATGCAAGCGAGCCCTTCTCCAGTGCTTGCTATAAACAACGCGTCACTTCCTGCCTCCGGTCACGATTTTCACGGCAGCACATATCTGCTTCTTATCTGTTGCAGAGGCGCTCTGGCAACAGCCAGTCAGCAAATTCAAACACAAACACGCACGCTTGCCGGCTTGCGATCGTTCTTCGCAGAACAGTTTGAAGGCGGGAACGATGACGTCATGCTTCGGTGAGCGAAGTCAAAGTAAGTCGGCACTGCAGAAAAGAAATCTTCATGCAATCGGCGCGTCAGGGAAGTTGGCAGCATGCAAATCCAACTTCGCGTTAGTACGGCTCCATTCGGGAAGCTTCGGTGAAACGAACGACCGTGACGGTCCGTTAATGGCGAAGTTCGAGCGGAAGAGCTTGCGGGAGCAACGGCAAACTAACAAACAAAACCGGCAGAGAACTGACGCTACCGATTCCGAGCATTACCACGAGCACCAGGTTCAACAGACTTGCCAATGCAACAGCCTATTATCGCTGAAAAAAATCACATTTCCTTTTTCTGTTTGGACCGATGCTCAGGTCGTCAGGGACAAGACTTGTCCCCGAAAACCGCAGCAAGTTAGAACCCAGTTCAGTGGACGTACCTCTCAGGCAGACCCATAACCACGCTGCTGTTAAATACCTTTTGCTGATGCGCAGCAACACGCCTGAAGGTTTACTCCAAACAAAACGAAGGGGTGAGAAGCGCATGAGGTGAGTGTTGCACAAATCCGAAACCTTCAACAGTTCCCATGGTGATAAAACTGACAAAAACAAGACATCGCTTTTGTGCTCGAAATCTTGAACACCGCACCCACTGTTCGAAGAAGCCCAAGACTGAAGCTTAGCGCTTAACGCATGAGTAAACCTTAACGCATGAGTAAAGTTTAACGCATGAGTAAAGCTCAACGCACGAGTAAACCTTAACGGATGAGTAAAACTAAACGCGTGAGTCAAGCTTGCGGATTTTCTCCTTTTTTATCAAAGTTACATCTAAATGACCAAAATAAAAATGACTTGCCGTTTCTGTTGGTAGAATTGATATTTATAGCACATGCATTTGGTCAACGACGTTGGCAGCTTGTTGCAGAACGGAGTTTTTTTTTATCCGCAGCGAAAGTACCAGGGGCGGGTGACAGTAACGCCACGACTTGCCAGTGAACTGCAGCGGTTTCTAAGTTCTGTCAGGCAACTCAACCATTGCTGTCAGGTTTTCGCAAACAGCCTGACGGGGATGAGAAAACGATTTCATTCCCGGTAAGGCCTTCCTTTGTTCTTAGGGTATTGCTCGCTTGTGCACCCGAACTGCTTGACTTGAAAATCAAGAGGTTGATGCCGCGGGCAACTGCTCAACGTTGCAAAATGTATCCGCCGAGCTCGAAAAAAAACGCACGCACGCCCGAGATATTACGCAGCAAGTGACGGCACGCGGCCTTGTTAGTCGACGCAAAACCGAGCGCATCGTCGATACGCAAAAAGAAACATAGTGGAAGAACGGATCAGTGGTACGAAGAAAGCCAACCGTACCAAGTGATTCGACATGCTTTTTTAGTACGGCATTCTCAGCATGCGCTACGTTGCAGCCTTACTCTGCCTGCCTGACTAAACCTTTCCTGACTCACGTTTACAGCTATAAGGACGCCAGATCGCCTGATAGCTCACCTTTCGTCTTCGGCTCGAGCTTCCCAGGCCGACTTCATGTCCCGGATGCTGCCGATTGCTCCAGACTTCTCCAAAACCGCGATGTCGTCCGACTGCGTCCTGCAAGAGGTCGGAAAGTGAGTGTTACGCACCTCCTCGCACTTCAGAATCGAAACTCGATGCTCCAAGCTAGTCCCGAGATTAATCAAGGTGTATTTGCAAACTACAGCAGTTTATAAAACGACCGCACTTATGCAATTCATGATCGCGTTTGACAACCAAAAACAAGGTTCGATAGTTAAGGGTGAAAAGGACTGATCAACCAGACACAGGAATAGCTACCTCTTTGAAAAGCATCGCAATTCGAAATTTATCTTCAAAAAGTGGTTCTTAACCTTTTCTTTACCACACCTCCCTTGATTATTTGCCCTTCCGTTTCAAGCCCCCCTGTCTATGAATATGTTGTAAAAACAAATGTATTGTTTGGTAAATTTATTGATCAAATTCCAATGCTCTACAGCGCTTAAGGGCTCGTGCCCCCCTGGAAATTTATTGACGCCCCATAGGGGGAGGCGCGCTCCCCCGGTTAAGCCTTAAAATGTCACAAGCCTACAGTACACCGCGGACAAGTCGCGAGTTGTTAATTTTCAAACTGCCTAAACTCGTGAATGAAATCACGAATGTATCAGGCGTGACGACTATAGGCTTTTGCGAAGGCCCTTGCTGCGCAAATCGCAACAGCAATGAGCGCTGCGGCGCCTGGAATCCGCAAATTTTCGCAACCAAACGGCACTTGCAAATGCCTTTGCCCAAATTTAATTTAACGATCTTTTGCATGAATTTGCTTTTGGTCAAAGCAGAAGCCTAAAACTTACGTTTTTTGACTGCTTTCGCTGCTCCTGCGTTCCCACATCTTCTTGACATCGTTCACTTGCCCCTCACGCACTTCGTATTCATCTTCATCGTCAGACGATGACGTTGACGACAAGGTCTCAGCATCGGACAGGTCTGATCCAAAGTCGGACAAGTCAGAGTCGGACGCTTCCTTCACGGGCTGCGCCTTCACGACGGATGGTGATTTTTTCACAACGATTGGCGTTGAGCGCTTGGGGGATGAAGTTGCCGGTGACTTCGCCATGTTTTCGAATAAGCTCTTTGCCCCGTTCACGCCAGCTTTGGACGTGTGATGCGGTGAAGTCCGCAAAACGCTGCTGGTCTGACTGTCCCCGTTGCCTTCGGACTTCGACATGTTTTCGAAAAGGGCTTTGGCGCCTTGCAGTCGGCCCATGGTCGACTTGTCAAAAGCTTCGTCCTCTGCTGCGTTGAAAGCGCTTACAGCGTCTGCCTTCTTACTCTCCCACATCGACAGCATGCTTCCGAGTTTGCTGCCATTGCCATTATCAACCTCGCGATCTTCGATTTTGTTTTCGGTTTCTCTCTGAGACTCCGTTGTCTTGGGAGTTTCGAAGTTCAGCCTGGCTTCCCCCAAGCCCTTATTACGAATCGACGAAATATCGCTCCTTGGTGTCGACGTTACCGGAGTTTTAGTCTCCTCCAGTTTGGTCTCCCATATCGCCGTCATACGGGCCGTGTCAGGCGTCGCCTGAAGGGTCTTTTGGGGCTCGTCATCTGTCGACGTGACCTTCTTCGGACTTGCAACGGCCTCGTTTCGTGTAGAGCGGGTCGAGGCCACGCGATCGCTGAGAGCCGGTCGTTGACCTCTGGACTCAGTTTCAAACTTCGATGGTGATGAGTCGTCGCTGTCCTGTGCAAGGAAAGAAAGTATCTGCTGATGCACCACCTACCCAGCGGAGTTAAGAGCTTTTCTCCTTCATTCCTTATACACTGCGTCAGGAATGGACGCAACAAATACCAGTGCACAGGTTTCTCTATCTTGATTTGGTCTACTATTGAACCAGCTACAAGCACTGAAAACGCACCGACTGTTAGACTACACACAAGTATCAATTATGGCTGACGCACAGCTTACATTTTCCCATTTGGAAAGATAACTTTTAGTTTCACGCGCGCCGCAGCACTGCAATTTGAAGAGATGCACATTTACAAACACATCCCGTTAATGAATCTTCAGTCTTGCAGTGTTCTGCAAATTTTGATTCTTGGGGACGCGTTTGATCTTAATTAATCAGTCGGTCTTCTACCGTGCAGTGCATCTGAACTGTGTTTGTCCCGTAATGCTTCCCTAAACCCTGGAGTGTCATTTATTTTTGACGTGCAAGAAACATTTTTGTGAGCACCATTTCGAGCATGGTTTCCTCTAAGTCGCCTTTTCTTTGGCGATTTTCAGCGCTAACGGTGTGTTTTTTCAATATATTTCGTGAATGTTCAAGCTCAAGCTTCAAATGACAGAAGCAAAAGCAAGAGGTCATCAAACCCGCGCATTATTTTTTGAAAAACTCATTGAGTAGAACACGACAGCGCGACAGCAGATTTTGTGGAACCACGTGCTTGCCGCTGCGTAGCGTCACTCTGGCAACGAAACGTTTCTGCCGGTTGATACAAAACGAAAACATGTTGATGACTAATATGAGACCTACTTAAAACAAGTTGGCCGCAAACGATCGCAAAATCAACGCGCGATGCATCCCAACAAGCGTTTGAGGAAGTTGCGGCCGCCCATCGAGCTGATGTGCCACACATGCGCAACTTAAGTTTTCGCCAATAGTTCCACATGGCTAGTTTGCCACATGCACTCGACTTGTCGAGGTGTTCGCTGAATAAAACGACGAGACGCTATTCTGACAAAAAAAAAGCAAACAAGAGAAAACGATTTGCGCCGCCTTTTGGACAACTGAAGATGATGGCATGACTTAAGCTACACGGGGTGCACTCAGATTCCCTTTAGACGCCTGGTAAATTATTCGCGATAACATAAATATGCTAAAACCTGGTNTTCAAAAAAATGCGAACTCCATGTTGTAGAGATTAGATGTGGACAAGTGTTCGAGAATGTTCTTCACCTGGAAAGGTCAGCTGATTCAAACAGAAACAAGACATACGCAACGTTGCAAAACCGCACCACCTGACAACTGCATGGCGTAATAAACAAAACAGAACGGAGCACAAGAATTAGGCCTGCTTCCTGCCATAGTCAGCATCTGTTCCGTGAGGTGCCTCAGCAGCTACTCTTAGTTGTTGCAACCAGCGACNNAGCGGGGCAAGCGACTCGAATGATGCTAAAAAATAGACTAACTTAAATGCGCAAAAAATGAACAGTAACATGTGTTTAACAACAAGCAGGTGAAAACAAAATCCTTGCCTGTTTTTTTTCAGGTGTGCGTTTTTGCATTTGCATACAATGGAAGTTTACTCGTTGGATTCGGTACCAACCATTTGTCGACTACCTATGACGAGTTGACCCCGCATATAATACGCGTTTTACGAAGATAACAAACAACACAGTACATCATACGCAACGCCAAGAGAAGCCTTGCTTGTAATGTGTCAACGCTGCAATGGGTGCTACGTGGAGAACTACTCCTAACGAAAAGTTGTATGCATCATTCAGCAGGTAACCTACAAATAAGATAGCAGAAATTGACGATACGTCGCGAAAGCGCAGAAACAAAAACAAGGATCTCAGATTCAACCGAAAGCAGAATGTAGAGCTTAGGTGCATTAGCGCAGCAAAGCCAGCAGCGCTTAGTGCTGCAGAAGCTAAATAGGCCGTCATTAGTAGTGCAGCTAACGAATTAGCAAACAATTGACTGGTCGGTTCACTTTCCCCCAAAGAATAAATCGGCAGCAGAAGTTTTAGTTTGCATTGTGACAAACTGATATCGACTTGGCTGCTCTGGGGAGGGAAGAGCACTGCGATCACCGCGTAATCCAAAGCTGTACGTGACTGGCATCGCATGGGAATGACGGCTTAACTGAGAAGCCATGTGACAGCTTATGCGCATTTGAACATGCTAGATGTTATAAGATGAAGAAGACACCGAGCTCTGCCACCAATTGCTCAGAGCTACAGGTCACTAAAACAGTATAAAAGCAGACACACTGAATGTTAAGAATGGCACATGGAAAGTATGGCGGGTTCTGGGAACGAAACTTTTTTTCCAGATACTGCTGCAGTTTTTAAAACGCGCGCATTCACGCTTCAGGTGATTTTGGGTGATTTTGCTGAATTCTGGTCAACAGCACACAATCAACAAGTTCCACTTGCCAGAAAAAAACATTTTTGTACTTGCACGTCGCCAAAGCCGGACGCGAATGCTTTCGTTTTCTTTTTTTAAAGCAAACACTCGGAAGAAAAACAACGTTAACTCACCGAGCCCAGCCACGAATTGCTGACGTCACTGTCGCTGGAGTGGCCATCTGAGAAGACGGACTCATCATCGGAACTTGAGCTTTCTTCTGCCCTGTACTTCAGCACAACCTCGCGCAGCCGCCTCTTCCTTTCAGCCGATGACAATTTCCGGAATCCGGTTCGGGAAACTGGACCGCTGTCCGACATGCTGGTCTTCCGACGGTGGAACGAAGTGCCAGAAATCGGATTCGAATCTGTCTTTTCTAACTCTGAATGATTATTATCTGAACCAAGACGATTCGCTGTTGAGCTCGCGGCAGCACTAACGTCTGCTGTAACTTCTTCAACTCGGCGTGCAACCGACCTTGCCGCAGCCGCACTGCTATGTGAAACAGATACTTCTGTAGTCGAAGCGCCTGTTTCCTCGATCAACAACCGAGTCCCAATGTTCGCGTCGAGGGCTTGTGACGTCACAATGCCTTTTTCACCCACAGAAGCTGCATGTCGAGCTCGTGGCTGTGACGCATTTCCGGTTCGGTTGTTTCCTGCCGAGCTCACTCTTTCACTTGGCGCGCGCGCCGGTCTGCTACCCACCGCACGGTGCTCGAAGATTAGATCGTGCTTGCGACTCGGCTCAACGCCGGCGCTCGGCACCATCGCAACTGGAACCGATTCCGAAGGTGAATCGGAACCGGTGGCGAATGACGAGGGTGTTTTGTCGTGGGGGGAAGAAGGGCTGTGTTGATATTTGAAACCTGTTGAAACCACGGTCATTCCCTTGCCTGTAGGCTTCGTTGCACTAGGATAACCGCTCGTGGGTGTAGACGTGGCGATGCGGTCATTACCGGACGTGACGCCTGAAACACCTTTTGATGAAAGGTCAGTGTTGACCTCCGCTTTCCAGCTGGTCATATCCTTTCCGAAATTGAAAGGGTCAGTTTCGTGAACTGTTACAGTCTCTACAAACGTCCCGGGGGATGATTTGCCTGCTGGCCTCGAAACACTCAATTCGACAACCCCGGGCTTAACTTCTGCTGAGGAAAAATGAGAACGCGGCTGCTGGGAGGGCGTGANCGCTGGTTTGACTGGCGGTAGTCCCGNAAAACCGTTCTTCAAGCTTTCCGCAGACCCTTTCGGCTTGCGCTTATTGGTCTGGGACACTGCGGCCAACGTGTGCGATTCAGCGCTTTTCTGCTTCTCATCCAGCGATTTGTTCACCTGACGCTGTTTTTTATCCTCGGACAGGTTTTTCTTTGCTCTGCTTCTGCTGCTCGACCGAGTCTTGTTCGCGTTGTTCGTCGTGAAGCTGCGGTTCTTGAGGGTGTCGATTTCTTCCGACAAACGACGGAAAGTGTCGATCGCCGCGTCTGCGCTGAGACTTATAGCAGCGTCGACATCGCCGGAACTTGGCAAGTCAGACGCAGATTTGTAGGAACGGCCTTGTTTGGCACAACCAGCACCAGACTGTCCAGACGCTAAATGATCCGTTGCACTGCCTGCGGCACGTGACTTGCTTAGTTCATGGTGGAATAAGTTCTCTCCCCGCGTAGCAGACTCCTTGGTCTTCGATGTTCCTTCTTCGACAGGCCCAGACTTTGGTTGAGAGTTTTGTTCTGTGCGCAAATAAACATGCACCAATGATACACCTTTTCACAAATGTGCTGTTTGTTATTTTAGTATCAGTATCAGTATCAGTTTATTTAAGAACAACCATAAACAAGCATCAAATCATGCAACAGAAAACAAACCACATTAGAACAGCGTTTATTTTGTTCCCA
>JGI24158J21664_10002689_pt1 | contig 21799 bp, 11 predicted proteins | sample Ectturendosymbi3_FD_21664 | JGI IMG/M metagenome (IMG submission 21664)
AAGTTATGATCTAAAATAAACAAATTAATTAATTAGCTAATTAGTCTAATATTTTTACTAACTAACATCACAACTTTTGAACCCGAAACCCCAGCAGATCATCCAAAGTATCAAAAGACTCAGATTGTAGCCTAATTTCCAGTAAAAACATCAGCGAAATACTACCACTTAACAGTTGGCGCCCAGGGCCAGGCAAAGTGGGTCTATTTGGCCTAAAAGTCCTCCACTTATGACGTCACTCACAAAAAACCCGTACCCCCCAAGCAAAAAATTTTTCTTCGAGTTCAGACTAGAAGACTTGCTGCGTGTTTTGAGACTTCTACCAGGTCTGTAGAGCATACTGGACCGGAGAATACCCACACAAAGCCACGTGCGTCTAGGCGTTTTTTTTTCGAAAATCCCTGAAAGCAGCCAGACGCCAAAGTGTTAAATTTCCATGAATTCCCAAGATTTAACAAAAGCTAAAGGAGTAGAATTGTTGGTGGAAAATTAGTACAACCTGCCATACCTTGCAGAGTTGTTTTGGGCCCGTGACTTGGAAAAGGCTGCCGACCACTACTACACTACAGTCTATCTTTGAAAGATATATGAAAAACTTTAAAGTGTTATCAGGTCACAAACACTGTGCTGCTTGATACTTCCACGGTATCTGTTCTGGCTCACACTGAAAAGTAATTACTAAGATCCTTCGCAAGAGCATCAAACTTTCTCTCCACAACATGTTGAAATACTATGTGTGGTTTGCAGTGAAGTTTCAAAGAAGATTGGCCAAGCATTTCAAAAGCCGAATCTGAAGTTTTTTTGCTTTTTTCTGTTTCTTTCGCATCTTCATAGTCTGCTATCTCATTACCCCCTGATTCTGACATAGTGCTATAACCGGATGGTGGCAGTTCATCATCTTAGCTCTTTTGGTCTCGTAGTTTAAAATATCAAATGAAATTTGGTCACTTACCTTGATATTTGTGTTCTTTGAGTCGTGAATGCCAAAAATATCGCTACAGCTTTGACCACAAGTTCTGGAGTACCCTTTCAGCATGTGACAGTAGTGATGAAAGCAAATAGTTATAAATGATAAATCTTCACCTTGAACATTGCTGTGAGACCTCCATTTCTCCAGTTCAGTCTGTTATGCAGTTAGTTCATTTAAATTTTTTAAACCAAACTTCTGTCTATACCACTTGTAATGACACTAGTTTCCAATTATTTTTCCAATGGAGCAATCTTGCATTTTTATGTATATTTCTTAGAAAAGATGTTAAACCCTTGTGTCCAAATGGAATTTTATAAATGCGTATTATCCATATCAAATAGTTCACTGCAGTACTTTGACACTCCATGTATTCCTCAAGTTACTCATTGGCACTGCTTTCATAAACACCAAGATTTTCCATTTGTGAATTCACAGAAAAAATTACATTTCTCATAAATGAAAAGTATAGGGTTGCTGGTGACCCATGTTATGTAATAGTGCAACATTTTTTCCAAGTGCATGTCATACAAGCCAGCAAGGTCAAAAATGTGGCCTGAGGGCCACATGCGCCCCACAAGATGTTTCCATGCAGCCAGCGAACTGATTAGCTGGGCAAAGTCCAACTGTTTTTATGTCACTAACGAATTTGTGACATCGTGTATACGGCACATGCAGTCTTGCCACGTGTAAATTTTAGCCCACCAAATCAAATGCGTTACACACCCTTGATGTAAACACTGATAAGCTGCGGGCACCACAAGCATTAGTTTTTTTTTTATAAATGTATATCAAATAACTGAGCATCAGTCCTCAAGATTCCACCCTAGGAGCTGGTAGATTTCATGCTTCTTGCGTCACTTTACAACTCCATAACTGAAATATGTTTCTTCTGTCACTAGCAACCCATAACTAACCAGGCGATTAAGCTAGAGAGCTGTTCAAACCCTGAAGAGATGTAGCGAGTCTTCTAATTTGGATTTCAAAATTGTTTTGAAAGTTCAGGATTTTGAGTGTTTGTGGGTGACATCATAAGTGGGGTAGGTTTAGTCCTTTTTTAGGTTTTGGTAGGTTTAGTCTAGGCTAGGTAACATGAGCCAAAATGGCCAAAAACCTACCTCATTTATGACGTTACCCACAAAAAAACTCAAAACGAAAATTTTTTTTTCATTGCAGACTCGAAGACTTGCCGAGTCTTTTGAGGGTTTGAACAGCTCTTTAGAATAATTGACTGTCAAGTTATGGAGTTGCAAAGTGGCATGAAAATAGCAGCTTAATGCATGATTTTTAGGTACAATATATTTGGACACGGCAGTGAATGTGTTAAGAGCCATTTAATGGTTAATCAGCCAGATTCATGTTACAATTCGCAATTGTAGTTAATGATGCTAGAATTTTAGATTCATCATCTATGCCAGGGGTCTCAAACTCAAATAGCCCTGAGGACCAAATGAGGACTTACAAAGTAACACTGAAGGCTGCATTATGATGCTGATGCGACAATGATAGTATCTGAACCTTACTAGAAACAGCTTTTTCATCATTTCCTGTGAAAGGTGTCATGAATTTAGGCAAATCATTTCTAGCCTTCTCAACTCTTGCTTAAAAGGTACACTTATGCCTTTTTGGATGAGGTTAGTGGGCCCTGGGCCCCAACTGCAAGAGGGAAGTATTTTGCTTAAGTTTTTATTGGAAACTAGGCTAAAATCTGGGTTTTTTGAGCCTTTGATTGGCTTTCTAGCATTTCTGGTCCAACAGTAAGGTAAAGTACCGGTAAGACAATCTCTTTGGATAACTTTTATCCAAGTTTAGGTTTCTTGGCCATGACTCAGAAACCTTATAAAGCCAGTCAAAGGCTCAGATTTTAGCTTCCAGTAAAAACTTGAGCAAAACACTTTCCTCTTGCAGTTGGGGCCCAGGGCCTGATGACCTGAGACAAAAAGGCCTAAACCTACCCCACTTATGACGTCATCCACAAAAAACTAGAAACCCAAAACATAATTTTTTTTTCATTGCAAACAAGAAGACTTGCCAAGTCTTGAGGGTTTGAACAACTTTCTAGCACAATCAACTGGTGAGTTATGGAGTTGCAAATTGGTGTGAAAATATGGGATTTACAGCTAAATCCACCTGGCAACAAAGGTGTCAAGTTCTTTGTTATTCATTAAAATACTTCAATGCATATATTAGAATAAAATGTTGCTAATGCAAGCAAAAAGACTTTTACTGCAACTGCTTCTGTCTGTATTTGTTGATATGTAATAAATCCAAGTATATTACCTTGTTAGGTTATCATCAGTTGTGTCATGCTCCATTGATAAGTACATCGGTTTTAAATGAAGACATGCCATGGCAATGTAGAACATGTGTCTTTGCTGCTGTGGCCAGGCCAGGAGGTGCTGAAACTGAAGGATTTGCAGGTAGGACTTGATTTCTTAATAATGTTTAGTTAAGAATACTGGTAAATGACAGTATATTTCAGTGATTCTCAAAATTTTCATTGAACGGAGCCACATCCAGATTTAAAACTTTGTTGCTTTAAATGATGTCATATAATTAATGTTAAAACTTTGTTACTTTAAATGATGTCATAGAGTTAATGTTACAAAATAGTGCTGGAGTAACAATTAAGAAAACATGATTTTTTTTACAGTAGGCATCAAATCTAATTGAATTTTCTTACTTGGTACTAAAGAGTATTGGTATAAGAACAAAATATGTGAATCGCAACTTCAAAATTTTATACCTTTTTTTATTGGTGCTTAAAGTTGGGCTTCTGAAAAATGTGTGAAGCAAATTGAATATTCTGTTATCATATGAAGCAGTTCTCATAGCACTTCTACAGGTATTTTTTTGGATTCCTTAAATCTAAAAATGCCTGTCTAGCAATTTTCAACCATCTCGTGTGATCAGAGGCTGAGAAATTGGGAAATAATAAAAATTAAAGCATGTTCATTGAAGCCTAACTAGCAAAAATAGTGTTTTTCAAAGTGATCATAACTCCACAAATAATGGGAGTTTTTCAAAAAATTTTTTGCATTCGTAATTTTTCTGTAAGATCTACAAGTGTGCCAAATTTTATTGAAATGCAAAACAACTGGTGTAATTTTTGAAATAAAGTTCTTCATTTGGCATGGACTGACCCTATAGCAGAAAAAAAATTGTTAAACAAAATATTAGAGGTTTTGTAGAAAGAACTTTTCTGCATTCTCTCAATGGGAGTCGGGCCGCGCTTAACTGACTTCTCAATTTAATCTAGTATTTCTCAAATCTTTAATACAGGCTACCGTAATTCAAAAGACTCTTCTGTGTTCTCTCAATAGGGAGTTGGGTCGCACCTCGTGTATAAATGTGACAAACAACTTGCGAGGTGCAACAGTTCTCAGATAAAGATCCTTAATTTGTTTGAATTCCCACACGTACTAGCTGCTTGGACATCAAAAGCAAAACTGCAAATGACATTTTAGCCGAACATAACACTTCTAAGGGATAGAAAGAGCTGACGAATTGAGCAAATTGGCGAATTAGATGAACAGAATTATACACAAAAGATAGGGGTTCTGCCGGGACCAACGTAAAAGTGACGAATTGACGAAGTGTAAACGATGATGAATCAGACAAATTCTTCTGTATAAGAGATTGTTGGGACACCAACAGTGTTCTCGGTTATGCGTAGTTTGTGAAAAAGGAGGCCTATTTTTGGGACCTGCTTCAGACGTTTTCTGAATGAATGATATAAAGCGGTTATAACTGTGGTTATTCCTTGAAAAATCACATAGTTTGGCCAACAAAAATAGCCACTTCCTCGCCCCACCAAAGATAAACACTTTTTGTGTGATACCCAACAATTGTCGCAGGCAAGCTTGCACATTTAAGCAATTGAGACTTTTGGGCTATCCCCTATTTGAATGCCCTCCTCCACACGCCTGGTCTGGATCCGCCACTGGTTAGTAGCCTAGTTAGCTAGTAAGATTAGATTATAGGATGTTCCATCTGAATTTATGTAACAAAGAGATACTGGTATGCAACATAACCAACATTGGTGACTTTTCGCGAATGTCAAAGCTTTGTTGTGCATGGAGAACGTCGTCGGTTGTTACGGCACCAGACTGGAAAAAATGTTTTAAGGCCTATGCTAGAATTTTTGTTTATGTGAATGCTGTGATGCCTGTTACTTGTGTAGATAATATTTCAATGAATTTGGTGATCAAAGAAATTCGGCTTGCGTCGAATAAATCAGTTTGATGTGAAAAAATCGTCGTCTTGAATGGATCTTTTGGAGAAGGGGTGCTGGAATGGATCTTGCCTGGGACGCACTGGCAAATTTAAGATGTACAAAGAGCAAAGAGAATATGTTTGTTTACGTTTAAACAGAGTGTGCCACAGTTGATTGAGCAGGATGACGTCCTCATAAGCTATGAGGGGGCGATCTTGCCTAGGCCTCTGGAATGGTTTAGGCCGACCAAGGCTATGATCAGCATTGAAGGATTCCACTTCACCTGTCTGGTCAGCTGCGCAGGCTTAACGAAACGTCACTTCCAAAGGCTAGTACCTATCGAATGCATTCATTAGACGTTCTAATGCGATTATTCGAACATCAGTGACATTTCTCCACAAGGGCAAAAGCAGCTAAATCTGTCGATGAAGTGTTTTGTCATGGTATAAAAACCGTATACAATTAACCTAATATTTCACTGGCCACTGCAGCCAATCAAATAAAGAAAATAAGCTAATAAGAATAAACTCCATTACGAGTAGGAACAACTGCTGTACGAACCACCTGTGTCGTCGTGCGTATGATTAAACTGCAGGAGCATTTTCTTACAGTCGAGCGCACAGAGGTATGAGTGGAGGCATACAGGTTGCAGTTGTTTCAGATGGAAACACTGGTAAGATACAAGCCTCGTCACGTGTAGGCTGCTTCCTTGACTCGCGTGGGAGGCAACTACCTGCAAAGTGCTACAGGGGGTTGTGCAGCTAGAAAGCAAAATGGAGGAAGCTATAACCCACAATCACTGTCCCAGGACAAACAGAGAACAGAAACACTAATTTCTGTGACACAGACAGTCATTTAATACACATTTATCCGACAAATTCTCGAGAAGAAAAGGTTTTATTTTGATCAAGGTCCAGTCGTGTAACTACAGGTTTGAGCCTGGGGGGCAAAGTTTAGCTGAAGGGGGCCCACTAGCCAAAACTTAGAAAAAGGTTAAGAAATGATAGTGAATCTCTAGATGTCGTCAATGTCCATCCTAGATTTTAAAAAAACAAACGAAAACACCCCCGAAAAACGCAAAAGAACAACAAATTAAAGAATACTAAATATCAAAATGTCAGCTAAAGGGGGCCCAGTTCCTACAATTAGCTTGCCGGGGGGGCAGCTAAAAATTTTATGCATTCAATATTTTGATATATTGTAGTAACAAATAGAGCTAGATGGAGATCAGCATTTTTAATTTGATCCACGGGTTTAATTTTAAGGTCAAAATATAGGTCAGAAGGTCATCACCCCAAAATTTAACCAAATTACAAAAATGATGTTAGATTTGAATTCCTGGCTTTTTCCCCTTTTCAAAGATACCTTACTTTTCCAGATTGGACCACTAGTTCAAAAGATACGGGGTTTTGAAGTTCGGTGCCCCCCCTTATTTTCTCTAAATTTTCAAAAAATTAACCCCCATATCTCGGAAACCGATCGTACGATCAACGAAAAATTTTATATTTGAGGTTTGGGGGCCGAAACCAACATGTATGCTAAATTTCATTAAATTCTGAAAGGGTAGGATTCAGCCCATTGGGTGACTTGACATGAAATAACCCTTTCCTCATTTTCTCTGGCAATATCGTTTTGTTCATTCAAGTCGTTACGCTTGCATTTCTCTACGACAGGCCTACATCATAAACACTCCAAATGAATTCCATGATCTGAGCAAGCAATGTGCGAAGATCTTCTATCTCGACCGAATTTCATCGTAACACTAGCCCCATCCGTGATTGTGCTCACAGTGCCCGTGTCCAAGCTAAGATTAAACTTTAAAGTATTTTTTGAACTAGCTTGATTGCTTTTTTAGTCTTCATGCTTCCTTTTACACGAAGCATACCAAGAGACTGAAAGCTTTCTCCATAATGCAGACTCAGATTCCTGTATGAAGGATTCCTGACTAAAGTTCTCCAATGATTCTAACAATTTCAGGGTCATGGAGTTCATCGAGCATCCATTCTTCTTGCTGGTAACAACTTTTCCACCGAGAATCTTGAGTGTGTTTTCAAACTCTTCTAATGCTATTATGGCCGCTACACGCGCCACCCTACCTCGATGTTATCAGAATTACTAGCGTTTGTATGCAACAAGTCCAGATTTTGTAAAATATTCAGGTTTGCTGTTTAAAAAAGCCGAGTTTCAGGTTGCAGAAAATGGCCAAAAAAACGTGTATCGGGTTTGGGAAAATCCGGGCTGGAAACACCAGGCACAGGTTATCCAATCTCACCACGTCTTAACGGGTGAGTTTTTTAAAAGAAAAATGGACCGAGGAAGTTGTTTTTGGGGTACCAGCAGTACCTTGATATGTGCTTGGAGATGTAGGCAGACAGGTCACACCGGTTGTAATTCTTTTCAAGCACTGCACTTTCCTGCACTCAATTTTATCAAAGGAGGTGGTCTTTCTGATCCTGTGGGCCACAGCGCAGTTTTCGAGCCAGCCACGCAGTTAGATTAAACAATCATCTCTCTGGCTTGGCAACACATTGATTGTGTTCAGCAGGAAGATTCTCACTGAATTATATACAGGAATAAATTCACTACTTTAGAACAATGTGTCTTTATTTGCGCGTATAAAAACACAGCCTATGCTAACAAGGTAGTGGCCACGTCATTTTTCCAAAAGTTATCTGAGCCACGTAAGTAAAATGGTTGAGATACTCTGTCCTAAAGTGTGCTTAAGCACTAGATCTTCCATATAGATCTAACTAGTGGCTGCCATTGAATTTTTCACTTTTGAACTAAAGGAAACATTGACAATGTGCATTGCAGCTGCAGCCATGAGAGCAATGAAGCTGGCTCTTCCATATGACATCAATTCATTAACCTGGTGGAAAACGCACAAAGTCAATTCTGAAGAAGTATACATCCTTTTTTTCATTTCATGATCGTGATAATTCATGTTTTTTATGTATTTATATAAAAAAATTTTACCACTACATTCCGCTCAATACACTCGTGCTAAGTGTTTCAGCTGCTAATGCCTGTAGTATGAAAATTGACCAGAGCATAAGCCAGGGGTCGGGAACCTATGGCTCGCGAGCCAGATGTGGCTCTTTTGATGGCGGCATCTGGCTCACTTGATATTTTAACACGATTGTTATGGATGAAACTTTTTCTGTAATTTTCCTACAAAGCCATTAGCAACGCCATGGAGCACCAGAAGTCGCATTTACAGTAACAAGCATGTTATTAAAGAGAAAATTCAGATATTTACCATTGTTTAAAATTGTTGATTTTGCTTAAAAATGCACACCTTAGTTAAGTTAGTTCCATTAAAGTGTTGAAAAATATTATATGGCTCTCACGGAAATACAATTAAAAATATGTAGGTTTCATGGCTCCCTTAGCCAAAAAGGTTCCCGACCCCTGGTATAAGCGTTTGATGGGTGTACTTGCCGAGTGGTTAGAAAAGCAGAATCTATTGTCGGAACTAAAGTGTCAGTCAGTAATTTGATCTAGTGTAGTGTGATAATAATTTTTGTCCCGAGACAGTGACTGCCGCTGACCTTGTTTCACTACGGTCCCGTCACAAAAGCTGTCGATGTCAGAGTTGCACCAAAATGCCAACATTCGCAATGTGTTTCATGAAATCGAAACATTTCAGTTACAGACCATGCCCATAACATATTTGTTTCAGGTTTATTGCTACTGCGGAGGTCCTGGCGATTGGTATCTGAAAATGCTTCAGTGTTGTCGTTGTCAGCAATGGTTTCATGAAGGTAACCATTCTGTGGATCTGTTCAATTATTTTTGTGTTGGCACGCGATGAAACCCGGAGCATCCCTTTCCTCAAGACTTGAAATTCATGGTTATCCCCAATAAGCTCTTCTGCGCAGTATTCGAGGTTGCTGAGTCAATCTACCAACATTTGGTTTGAATGAGGAGATGAAGTTTCATAAGCTTTTAGTTGCACCACAGTACCAAACCTTGACGTGAAAGCGGACAGCTTAATCACTAACGCTATTTTCAGCATCATGTATGTACTGTTTTTCATTAACTCTTCACCTGGAAGTGCATCTCCAGTCTTTTGTTATTGAAAAAAATGCGCAGAGTCGCGTTGCTGCACCACAAACTTGCGTTATGCTTGTCGAGAGTAGAACTTGCCTGTGACGCCATTGGACATGTTGAAGATCCAACGTTTCAACATGCGCAGAGTTGCTGAGTTTTGTCGCGTCAGCAACATTTGAAAAATGCCCAACTGAGAAAGCGTGACCAAAGCGTTTTAACCGACCTCCTTTTAGGTTCAAAATTTCGATAGCCTTTGAACAAGTTTTCCCCGTGTGTTGATGAATTGTTGTTTTGTATCCACTGTTTTTTCTAATACCAGTTTGGCCGTGATTTTTCAGCGTGCATTCAATGTCTGGAAACGCCGATTTTATACGGAGATAGATTCTACATATTTGTTTGCGCAATATGCAATCACGGTGATGAGTATGTGAAGCGACTACCCATGCGCTGGTGAGACGTGTTTTTTTTGTCACTGATCTCCAACTTATCGCAGCGTTTCAAGTTCAGGTACGGAATCGTGTATAGTCAACGTTATTGCGGATGTTCAGCAATTCAAATACTGATTATCTCAAAACTAAAGCTCGCATTCAAGCATACCAATCGTAAATATTCGCACCGGTTGGGTGCAAACGGTTTGTCCAAATCAACAATTCTTTGCTCGAGCAAATGCTCCCTTTTGCTTGCTCTTAGTGGAAGCTGTCCAAAACATTTTCAATGCACAATTTAATTGAATGTAATGGTTACAATTTATTAAAATTTTCTGTCGAAAAACGATTCTGCCATATTTGTCAAGCAAGAACGTTTCGACTAAGATGAAATATAAACATGTTTGAACATGACGGGGTGAAAACCCAACGCGGTTGAAGTGATTCCTTCACAGGTTATTTAAGGAGTAAAGTTCATGTTAAACATTAAACGCTAGTTCGCGATGATCCCGAACTACGAATGGCATCTCACAAACTGTACAGTAGTGGAAACCGCGCTTGGTAGTCTTTGCTTGTTGCCGTTCCCATGTTTTTCACACAACTTAAGGAATTAATAGTGCTTCGTCTAAAATCAAGCGAGGGAGTTTGAAAGTTACTGTTTTTATGTCATGTAATCATCCGGTATCGACAAGGTTCGGCTGAAGGACAAATGGCGTATTCACTCGCTTGTCTGCAACCGAACATTTTTGCTGGACAATACAAAACCACGCCTCGATACCAGAAACTTTAACATCCTGTTTGGTTTGAGATATCTGAAAGAGCTCTTAATACCAATTAAGTATGGTGTGACGCCGTCTAATGGCTTATCTTTATTGCCAAGTTCTCAACGGCATTAACATGCAATTTTATTGTGTCATTAGACATGTTTTTATATACTATCCAGTACACTTGTACAGATTTGTTTTAATCCGTAGGACCTTTCTGAAACGAATGTCAAACAAAAATAACGTTAGTTACGGTTAATCGACATTGTCAAAGTTTTCCACCGTATGGTTGCGAACCACGAGACAATTTTTGATGGGTTTTGAAGCTATGATGTTCTGGCTAAGCGACCTTTCGTGACGCCAGCAGTACGGTTCTATGCATCTTGTCATTAGTTTACTAGTAAACCTTTTCATTTTCTGGACTGTTCAATAGTCACGATTTTCCAGGGTTGATGTTGTTCACCTTGTTTTGTATAACATAACCATTACGAAGACAGTCAAATACTACGATTTCCTCTCGGTTATTATTCCATTTTTCGCTCAAAACTGGGAATCTTTGCAGCTGGGTGAAGTAAGTATTCTTTATTGTGATAAACGTATGTTTAATTCGTGCAAGGTAATGGGTATGACTAAAAACTTCCGTGAAGGATAACTTATTTGTTATATTTTGGAGACTCGAAGAATAAAAGAAAATATCCTGATGTGTTGGAAGAAATTACAACGGATAATTGAGAAAAGACATAAAACATGCTCATGTCGTTCTCGAAAGTAAAGTGTGGTGTCATGAAGTGAAAAAATGCCACCACCGCAGCACCTAAACTTTTCACGTTGAACTACGAACTTTCCGGTATCAGGTTGTTCACAAAGCAATGGAAAGTTTCCATTGGAAACTTTAAACCCTCCGACTACTTTTTACTGGTAATGTTTTATCTCTTTGTTTGCAACACATGTTGCTTGGTTTGCGTACATTTTACCCTGATCTTTTACTTCTGCATCGACTCTGGGAAATTGCGAACATGTTATTGTTAGTAATATCATTTTCAGTAGAAAGAGTGAAGTGACAAATACTCGTTTTTTTGCAAAATCTTGCATTGCGTTGTAAATTTTCTTGTATCGTGTAGTGTCGGCAAAATAACGCTGAAAGCGACTATTCTAAGCGAAAAAATTGTCGGTTTGTAACGATTTCTGCTTCTAGTGAGATCTTTTGTGAACGTCGATTGTTTTTTTGCAAAACCAGTATTGTGCTGGCAAGTTTTGAACGAGGACCACCAAAGTCTGCAAACGCTTGCTGGAGCGGTTTTTGTTGAATGGTTGAAACATCCGTGAACACGTCATAACGCGTTATATTTCTGAAAACGTTTTATTGTTAATCGGTTTGTCTGCACAGTGTTTATTTTCGTTTTGAGTGTACAGGCACTGATTTTCTGTTCTGACGGTAACACTGTTATGTGAAAACGCTGTTTGACACGGTGTTAGACTTGTAAAATCAGTTCATAATATCAAACCAAATACAAAGATATGTGATTGTTGAAACGCTGCTTTTAGTCTCTTAACAGCTCTGCTGTAGCAGAATTACTTTGTCTTGTTAGACGACACACTTCCGCGTAAAAAGAATTCTGAATTTATAAATACGATAAGAGAAGAAATTCTTATTGCGTAAGCCATTACAATTGCATTTCAATATTTGTCGGTGGTGCATGACTAATGCTAATTACCCAAATAAGGTATGTCGAAACAACGGATTTGTCTGGTTGGTATGGAGCTAGCTATTTTAGATAACGATTGCTGCTTTTTCCAAAGCTCGTGCATGAGGCACCGACGAGGAGCCAGCTGAAAGACAGAGTGCTGGAAACACTGCAAAACAACAAAACAAGGTTTGGCTTCCTTTCTTCTGTCGTTTGGCTTCTGTTCTTCTTCTGTCGGTTCGAATCAATTTTTTGTTTGGCTGTTCGTCGATCAAGTAGGTTTAGATCAGTGTTTCTCAACTTTTTTTGACCATGCCCGCCTAGTCATGTCCGAAGTCCAGAGGTGGCCACGGATCCGGAGTCGAGGTAGGATTTTACGTTTTCTTTCGGATCCGGAGTCACTTTCTATTATCGACAGTAGCAGGAGTGCTCTTTATAGATGTCATTGCTTAAGTACAAACATTGCTGAGTTTCGGTTGAATCGCTGGTTGCCGGGGTTGGAACAGAATGTCAGATCCGGATCCTGATTTTAAAAAATTCGGAAACAGGAGCAGAATCGCAGCCTGAAAATAAGACTGTGGCCACCTCTGCCAAAGTCATGGTGTCGCCCTGAGAAATATAAATTTTAATTCACACGTAATCCGACATTGAAACTCCATTCTCAAATTGCACCACTTACTTACATGTCAATTTGACCCACAGTGGGATGTGTACCTACGTTCGATGTCACTAGTTTGTTGGCAATTATAATAATCTGCCGAATGATTAACCGAACGTTTGCTCTGCTGTATCGTAGCCACCATTATTACTGCTTGTTGTAGGTTCCAGTGCGGCAGCGAAAGCAAGAAAGGAAAAATGAGCTGGGGTCTGCGCACCCGTTCTCCCCCTTCGCCGCCCGCAATTGCTCTTCCAAGCGGAGTCACTATAAATGACGAAACCCTCGAGTCATTAGATCTTCGGCACGGCTCCATTCTGCTAAGGTTAGATGATATAGTTTCGCCTGCGGTAGGTGTGGCACCTCAGCAGACATTGAAACGAAACCTCGTCAAATTGCATTTGAAAGAACCTAGCTTGCCATGTGCACGAGGTTCCTTTCGTGTTGATTTATTCAGTTGTGTGTTCCGGATCTGAGTGTTCACTTTTACTTACCGTCTGCCTACTCACTTTTGTGTTAGCGACTCTCCGACACCGCTGAAGCGTAACGCCCCAAGGGACGAAGAACTTTTGCTCCCAAACAAAAAGTTTCGGGATTCTACAGAGGTGCGTGTTTCCTTTTAGTTTATTTGAAAGTTTGTCGTATGTGACATTCTACATCTTTTGCGTTTGGCTGACGTTAACAAATTTTACGAAAAATCTTACGTTTAAATCGTGCACTAGCATACAGGATAGTGGTAAGCAACTGTCCGGGTAGTGAGTAGATTACCCCCGCCCGGGCTGTTTTTTCACTGAAAAAGCTGGCTAAAACACCCTTTAAAACACTATCACGTAAATGTCATGCATGGCAGGAAACTTGAGTTTTGGAAAGATTTTCTTGTTAATTCGGTCTGCGTGCTTTGTCACACTCAATACTGCTGACCGAAAATAAATTGATTTTGCAATGACAGACTTGTCATAATCAAGTCAGTGCGTAAGTAGTATAAAAGAATTTTGATACCAGAGATATTTCTCATGCGCACATCCTGTCTTAGCATTGCCTGAAGCATGTGCACATTGTATACATGCCAAGCCTTTTAATGCAAACGGCAGAATGAATAGCATGACGGACGCCTTGACAGTTAGCGATAGCAGAAACAGATACCTTATAAACCTTAGATTTAGGACACTGCATACTGGCCAATATTGTTTTTTATGTAACGCAATCACCAAGCCATATACTGTATCTGCAAAGCAAAAAAGAAAGCAGCTTCACCTTGGGTTTTTATTGCTGCAAGTGTCTCATTTTCCTCTTTTTGTTTTAGAGCTAAATGTAGAACTTGACAAACGTGTGCTATTCGAACGTGGAGATCTTGTTTTACCAAGGAAATAGTAACTGTTTTTGAGAAATGTTCTGGCCCCGAGTCGTGGCCCCTGACATGGTTCCAACTATGGAACAAATCGTATCTTACAGGCTGACTGAGCTTTTCAGCGGTGCATGGCAATCAGGCTAGGGCTGGGGAACATCCAGGTAGATTGCAAATATTTCTCCACTGTGGCAACTCATGCAGCTGAACTTGGCCCCAACATATTTGCTATGTTTTTCTCTGGGACTGTCTATGGCGTGCCAAAGGTGATCTACTGATGTTTGGCCAACGCTGTATAAGCAAATCACGGCAAAACTCATCCACCCATTAAGCGAGATATGTCTTCACGAACTTCCTTCTATAAAACAACCGCTAAGGGTGCAGTTGCTGTTAAGGTGTATTCATACGATATAAGAGTAAAAAGCGTACAACGCTTTGATTTCTACGCATGAGCTGGTATTGCACGGATAAGGAAACTATGATAACTTCTCTATGATAAGCAATCCTGCATTGTTTACGTTGACAAGAATGCGCAAAAGTCAACGTCAGATATGTGGTGCCGCCCGTGCCGGTATGCCTTTACAGCTGGATGAGCGTCTTCAAAGAAACAAACACTCGTGTTGTGCGCACCCACCGATTGGTGGCTGCATTCCGTGATACCGACAAAAGACTAGATAATGATGTGGCGGTACGGAAAAAAGAGAACAGCATTTTTTGTGTTTGCATTGGCAACGTTTGCGCAGTGGTTGCTCCTTATCCCACGTTATGAATACATAAAATAATAAGCTGTGCGTTATCTCTATTAACCTGTGAGAAGACAGAAGCACAAAGGCTTGCTTTGCGTTATTCGATGTCAAAGGTATAACCAACAGAATTGAAAACTGGCAGTTGCATTCGATTAACGTCTTGAAACAATAGTTGGAGGAGGTGATCTTTGTTTAATGAAAATACTTCAAACAATCCTTGCAGGAGTGGATTTCTTCAAACGACCACAGCGGTTCTTTGCGTGCGGACAACATTTTTGAAAGGTTTGATTTCTATTACGAAATATAATAAAGATATTAGATGTTTGGCATTGTTAAAATCTAATTAAACAAATGTTTGTTGTTGTTGTGCGGAGTGATGTTGGTTTAAGAGGCCTGGAGAAAGGAGGTTTGGTCTTGTTAGGAAAGATCTACGTCTTTTTGTAAGTTCCAGCTGTAAACCTAGTTTTGAAGCGTTTCATGCCAAAAATAAAAGTTGCGGATTTAAGCAGATTTTTTTAAACGCATTTAGATGATTGTCACCCAAATTGGTGAATGGATTTGTTGGTGACCTTAGTCTTATCATGATCGTTTTACTTTTTTCAGAATGTCGTACAAATCCCATGTCGGGTCGAGCAAATGGTCGGAGTGCCTTTCAAGGTAGATGTGTTTACGCTGACGCAGTAGATTTTGATTTGAAACAGCTCGTTTTTTTAACCGTGATACAGTAGACGCCGCTTAATATGACCACCTTGGGACCAGACCATTTTGGTCATAATATCCGAATGGTCATAAAAACCGAAGCCGCCATAACCGCACCTGAATCGACGCTGCAAGCCACAAGAAGTCCAAATACCGTCAAATTCATCGTTTAACCAAAGTAACAGTGTGACGTTGGCAATAAAACAAGTACAGTACTGTAACAGTACAAGTCACGGTAAAACTAAGTACAGTATGTAACAATATGTACAAGCGGTGGTACAGTATAACGAAGTGAATGGAGGAAATGTTGGTCATATTATCCGAAATTTGGTCATATTAAACGGAGAATTTTAAATGGAGAAATTCCGGACCGTACCAAATTGGTCATAATAACCAGCTGGTCATATTATCCGTGGTCACAATAAGCGGCGCCTACTGTATTATCAAACGTAATCCTTGCCCCAACTCACAGCTGACAAACTCGAATGACTGTTGCGTTTCTTGCACGTGTTCATGTTTCAAGCCTTAGCATCACGCGCGAGGAACTGGGTCTGGTGGAAGAGACATGTCCAGCTTAGGTTGTGAAATTGCTTCACACGTTTGTGTATTTCTCATATACAGGTGCGGTTGTAAATTTCACAGTAGGCTTGTGAGCTAATCAATCAGAAAAGTATAAGTAAGGTAATTTCATAGCAGCTTTATTGATCCGCGAAATGACTGCATTTGAACAATATGTAATGGCGCCTGTAGTTCTTGCCAAAATAATTGCTTCAGGACGTTCGTCAAGAAGATTCTCCTCAAATACAAAGAAGGTCATCCCCGGAAAATTTACCAAAACACACTGTACTCATTCACTGAATATTTGATTACTGAAAGTGAAAGTCACTATTGGCGAAAAGATTAGACCAGATCAGGGGCGGACCCAGCCAGTAAGTTTAGGGGGGGGGGATTTCAGCAATATTTGTCAGTCAAGTCTCATTACGGGTTCACTACTGTAAGAGAGATTAAGTATACTCAACAGCACTGATGTGACAAAACGATGGATGACAAAATGGCCTTATATTGCGAATGCTGTTTACCGAATTGTACAAACAAAATAGCCTAATGGTGAATAAAATAACTTTGTAAGTTTTAGGGGGGGTGGGCGATCGCCGCAATCGCTGGATCCGCCCCTGGTCACCAGGTGCAATCATTCAACACTGGCCGTTAGGATGGCTAGTCGATTCCTTTCATTTCATAATAATTAACTCGTGCTGATTTTTAGTAGGTAACACCTTCTCTAAACGAACTCTTCTGGTGCCATCTTTTCTGATCTGCTTTTTCTCATTTTGCGTCTGCTTTATTTCAAACAAAAAGTCGTCAATAGCACGTCACCATGACAACAGACAGGAAGCTGGTGACATTTTTAAGTTCTACCTAGTTATTTTCGCGGGTCAAACTGAAATATAATAGCTTGACAAACCTTGCAGTACTTTACTACAATAAAATTTGGTGTGGCAGTGTGTAACTAGACCACTGCTTCCATCAAGCAACTTAGGTTCGACGCTGGTCATTTCTTGGCATGGGCAAAGTCGGAGTCCTGCAATAGGTTTGTATTCTTTATTAATGCACTTTGTGTTACGTTGCAATTTCTCGTCGCCATTTCACAACACAGGCTGTTGTATGCATCGTATTTAGGTTTACAATCTGCACGTGACAGTGCTTGAGCTTTTGCTGGCTTAAAAGTAAAGCACGTAGCTGGCTTGAGCTGTGGTCGCCGCTACCTGTCATTGAGTTACCTGATCTTGTTGGCATCTACACAGCATTGTACTGCGTAGTGTTGTAACTGCGAACACAATATACTTAATTCCGAAGGACACCGCTCTAGATTTTAGGAATTATCAGCTTAAGTTGGTATTTTTTATGTTTGACCTACATGTCCCCATTTACTGTGTGTATACTGGTTTGAGAGGTTCTCATTTGTAAGGACTTATAGCATAGCATCGCGGTTCAGCCAATCCCCAACTGTGACAACTGCAGATCAATCGAGTAGTTTGGCTGTGGGCCATAGTGGCTTACCCTCGTTGGCTGCAAAGCAAACGCTTAATCGTCAACTTCGACTTCCACGTATGTATCGAGTTTGCGGGCGGAAAAATAAGTCTTTAATGACCTTTACCAAATTATAGCAGCGTGCGGGAACTTTGAGACCGATAACAGTTTGGACAGGAATTAAACAACATTGGTTTCAATCGGTGTGAGCAAGTCTGACGGAACAGTTATAACCCAACGCTGAAAGTTTTTGCGTTGGGCCGTGGCCGTGTCATTTACCTCGGAGCAAATAACCTTCCCCGTCTATGTCGGCAGAACAAAGTAAAAATGCTGGACATGAAGGTCAGGCCGCAAGTGCTCAACTGTCCTGATATCATTGCTATTGCGTTTAAATTTTACTGAATGTGGTGCGGAATAGTTCAGCTTTGATTTCAGAGATAACGAATGTACGACGAAATCTCAAGTAAACTGTTAAAAGGAAGACAGTATAATTGAAAAGGTTCAGTACGCTCGCTTTTTACTCATTTCGATTTCGAAGTGTCACGAGTGGTCTGCGTGCGCCCCTCTCCGCTTGCAAGGCGCCGTAGGCCACGCAGCTACTTTCGCAGTGAATGCTGCACTAGTGGCAGGTCAGTGGCAGCATCGCGCGAGAAGCTGTCCCTTGCACCCATCCCCCATTAACACCAAGTACGTGGCTGGACAGGCCGCAAGTACCGTTTTTCAAGCCTTCGGTTTGACCCGACCGGGATTCGAACCCAGCCTCGCAACCAGTGGAGCGCGCTCTATATCCCGAGTGTAGCTGCCAGGTGTTAATTTCTGAAGCAGCGTAGTTCTACTAACTGTTGCTTCTGTCTGTTTTCCTCTGATCATTTTCTATGTGTTAAGAAACATTCTACCTGCCAACTAGGTGTACTGAAAGCGGTTGAAGCAGTTTGCTTCCTAGGTATGTATATAGCCTCACTACATCTATTCTTAGTTTTATCCATCCACGGCCTACTTACGATAAGGCCAGATATGTAACATTTTGCAGGCCGCCACCAACAGGCCGATTTGGTTTGTTTCAAAATCCTTGTAAACTCGATCACGTACCTTTAGCTCGTGACTGTAACAGTAATTTAAATAGCACTATTGTTTACGGGAGTATTTTTTAAAGTTTACCATGCTTTTCTTTAATCTGCATAGTCTGAAAAATAATCCAAAGCTAGAGCATGTAAAGATTCAGGAAAATGTAAACCATACTTTATAAAACCACTTAAGCTAAGTTAAATACGGACATTTTTAAAACAACCTTAAGCAAGTAAAATGCAACACACCTCTGTGCAATTGCAGTGGCGTAGCCAGCCCAAAATTTAGGGGGGTCAAAATGCTTGATTTTAGGCGAGCAGCAGTATTTTTGTTTGGGACTCCGCTTCTCAAAGCACAAAATGACTAGATATGGTAAAAATAAGATTGGGGGGTATGGCCCCTGGGCTCCCCTGGCTACGCCTATGTGCAATAGTGCAGACGTTTTGTTACCAGTGTGCCCAGATTTGTTGTAATTTATGTCAGAATGTCAGCACAAATCATTTAGCGCCACAATATTTAAAACAGCTTCGTGAGTTGTACTTAATCAAGTGTGGGTGTGAAAACAATGCCGTTACTTTTCTTAACAGCACTGATGAAGTTCCTAAACGGAAGAGAGGCCGCCCACGAAAGGACCAAGCAATTTGTTCCAAACCGTCTATGAGTCGAGGTCGGCGGCCTGTTTTTGGCCCACCCAAGCTTGAGAAGAGCTACCAGCAGACTTTGTTAAACAACGAAGCGTCTAGCCTTCTACCTGTTGCAGATCCGCTTCAAGAAAATGGCTCGTCGGTTGCAACCACTGTCAGTGAAAATACTTCCATTTTCGGGTATGTGTAATTTAAAAACAACTGAAATTCGCACAGTTGTAACTTGCGTTGAAATCACCTTTGATGGGGGTATTTCTGCAGCAGTCCCTGGCTGTTCAATTTTCGATTGTAGTCCTGGGGTTGCTAAGTTGCGTTCGTTGATGGATGCCAGATACATGCAATTCTTGTTTGGTCATTGTTTCTAGAGATAGACCGATATATCGGGCCGATATTTGAGTTTCTCCGATATATCGGTATCGGGCCGATTTTATTGGCCTCAGTAGGTGTTGACAAAACGCTGTTATATTCCTCACGCATCCAGACAACTTGCAAGAAAGCACAACGAACCAAGTCAAGACAGTTATCTTGCAGCAATGCCAGCAGGTTCGTTTCCATAAACAAGCAGACAAGATGAACCATGAAGCACGCGTTGGCCGTCGCAGCCGAAACAAAAGCATCATCATTGATCAGATTAATTAAAAATCATAGCAAAATGGTGAAATTGCTATCAATACGAAAAAGTTTAGCTCATAAATCCCGATTTTTTAAGTTTTTGAAAAAAACATAAGGCATAGAATACACTATATTTTTGATAATGAAGCAGAAAACGTGGTTTAAAAATTTTGGAAATATCGGTATCGGCTATCGGTCCATGGATGGCCGATATATCGGTATCGACCCTAAAAAAGCCATATCGGTCGATCTCTTTGTTTCAGCAAGCAAGTTATGAACTACCTTGCGCAGACAAACCAACCGAATAATGAAAGCAAAACTTCGTAATGCGCTCCGAATCAATGTATTATCATAGCAGCGATGGAGCACGGCACAATGCAATAAACAGTTGTTTACGGAGAGGCTGTATGTGCCACGTTTGTGTTACGCATACGCGTTTAATAACACAACTGAGAAAAAGTACACTAGGCTGTGCAAGTCCATTGTTAGGAGCCAGTTGGCTCAGTACTCTTGAGCATCTGCCTCACAGTTCTTGGGTTTAACGTTCCATTCACATTCCAGCTGTTGCTGTCAGCAATGAACCTTACACCTAGCTGAGGTAGGCCTAAAGCGGCTTCCTCCTCCGAAGACATGTATGTGATTTCTGTGGCATATATTTTATTTATATTACGACTATGCCATTAGTCTCACCAGGTTGTCTGTTCAACAACGAATATTTGCAACATTCAAAAAGCTGCATGACAAAATGTGTTCATCCAAACACTGTAGTTAAAACAAAAGTCTTTTCTTTGCTGACCTGGCATGGACTCTATGAATGTGAAGTAGGTACGCTGCAGTATACTCGATTCCCTTAGTGTACAATCAATGAAGCACAATGAATGAAATGCCTATTGTCTTGGCAAAACTTTGAAGTGAGCCACTTGCTCATCCACTCTCAAAAACTAAAACACGAAGTTACTTACAATTTGCTAATTTTAGATATATTCAAGGTGTATTCCATGAATAACAAACTTTTATTTATACAATCAGTAACAAAGAAGTGTAATTTATTAATACAGTATTATCGAAAAATGTCAAAGCTTTGTCCAAATTTTTTGAGATTTTGCCTAAATTTTTGACAACTCAAAACTTTTTGTTGTTCGCTTTCATCACCCTGTTTTTCATTATATTCCGTAATATTTAACATTTCATGGCACAGCGTCTTCGTTTCACGCGTGCACTGTTGTTTTATTGGCCTTCTTTCCGTTGCCAGGCGTGAAGTCAGTGAGGAAGAACTTCGACGCACTGTCGCTAGCTGTTACAGCGCGGAAGGTCGCATCGCCTGCGGTGAAAGATATCGAGTACTGGGCAAGCGAATCGTGCCAACTGCGTGCGGCTCTCGAGTCGAGTACTTGATCGAGTGGGAGGGCTTCACAGCTCAGCAGCTCCACGAGTCAGTGCACGGCCGATAAGGGTTTTCGTTCCGAAGCGAGACTCATTTTTTCTTCGCCCCAGCAGCAACGAAGCAAAATTTGTGTGCCTATTTTCAGCGCTGCCTTCAGCTTTGAACACTTATCAAGTTCTAACCTGCGGCGAATGCCACTGCCTAGTGCTGAATCGCTACGGTCCACTGGGAGTTTTTGTATTCCTTTTTCTGGTGGATTTGTTTTAAAATGCAACGTTTAGTTTTGATTTTTACGATGCCAACCCATAAACTATCATGTTCGTTGCTTTTACATGCATTTTTCTCGATTTTAGGTTGAATTTATATGGTAATATTGTTTCTATTTCAAATTATTGACGGACACGAAGAATTCGTTACGCTACGTCGCGTCTTCGGGCCGAAAACCTTCTGCAATGATCGATTTGCACAGTCGTCCACTTTTGACATGGCCACTATTTTGCGTCGTTCACTC
>JGI24158J21664_10002690_pt1 | contig 21798 bp, 12 predicted proteins | sample Ectturendosymbi3_FD_21664 | JGI IMG/M metagenome (IMG submission 21664)
TGCTGTTAAGAGATCGATTTAATTGTTAAGCGTGTGGAGATTTACCATGTGCGCACTTAGACACTTTCACCACTGTTTTTCGTTGTAAACTGTTTTTTGCACCGGGTTCTTAGAAAACCTTCAATATGAGATAAAAAACTCTCTTTTGCTCAGAGAGTAATGTTTGCCATTCAGTTTGGTAACTTCGATCAGAGGTATGTCTTCAACCTTTGTAATTCTCTTGTAAATGTCTTTAATCTTGATTTAATCGTTTACCGTTCCGAAATTGAGGGTGTGTAGTGCCATGCATGAACCTTATTTTAGACGGAGTCATTTCTACAATTATATATCTAGGAGGATTGCAAGGAAGTTTGACAGATTTAACTAAAGCAATAATTGCAAGGAAGCACTGCACGGAAACAGATTCAACTGAATTTAAGGAAGCAATTACAAGCTTAAAGAGATACAAGGAAGTATTACAAGGAAGTATGGCAAGGAAGCAATTGCGAGGAAGCAAATTTAACTGAAGTAATTGCTTTGAGACAAATGGCAAGAAGTATCACAGTTTTAATTTGTAAGAAAACCATGTTTTTGATATGCCGAGACGAATGTCTCGTGGCACAACACAGAAAAGCAAAGACAAAGCAAGTGCATCATTTCCAAAAATTTTAGATTAGATTTTGCTGGAAGAAAAGTAATAATCAAAAATCAAACATTTTATGATTTGCGTCAAATAAAACTTTTGTTGTTTCAATTATAGGACTTGCAACGGATAAAAGCTTTTTTGTCCAGACGCGTATGTCTTAAATCTGGTATTTTGGAAGCGTTTAATTTCAATTGCGAGATAAATTCAAACGAACCCAAAAAGTTTGACTAAGTCGAAATAAATGTCAGTCTTTCAAAATTTCACTGCTTCGCAAATGTTTCTTTCCCGTAGTCGAAAGAAACCTTTTCAACGAGTAACTTGACTGCAGGAAGTATTCGACGGAAAAACAACAAAGACAAAGCAGAAAACCATTTGCGCGTCACACAGAACTTGGTTTGAAATCCTAGTGCCCGTTTGCATCAACTACTCGTGTGCTAAAACACAAAACAATAAAGATATTTTTGGGCTAGATTTTAACGTAGTACAATAACTCCAAATCATAAATGGTGCTTCGCAAAAAATTAACAAATACTTTTATCCACATGTATGCGGAACGTTGCCAAAGGTATCAAGAAGAACATTATTTTCCCCGATAAATTTGTAGTGTCCCAAGTTTCTGTCACTATAGTGCATGTAGATTAAGGTTGCCAGACGTCCTTGAGCTCCTAGGACTTTTGTTGAATTTTCTGATCAAAACTGGTTATGTCCTTGATCCTTCAAAAACATTTTGTTGTCCTTGAATATTTTCCGGCGTCCTTGAAAGTTCTTGAAGCTTAGTGGAATTGCTCATTATTGAATTATTGATTACATTGAGCATTCAAGAATCAAAGTCACTGAACAGAATAACGTGCAGATTTGTTCCATTCTTAACAAGTGTGTGGTAAAAAGTACACTTGTTCAAGAAAAATTTTGTCGTCACAATAAGTGCTAAATCATTATCTACGAAGCATTCAAAGTAGGCCTGGAATAAAATTACAGTAATCACAAAAGGACAAAATTTCCTTAAAAAGTTGAAGTTATCTGGCAACCCTGATGTAGATTTTCTGTAATTGACGAATTTTCCGTCGTTTTCTTTGTCAAAAACGTCAGCCCGGTAGGCTATAGTGAAGTCCGCTAACGTTTTCTGATGTTTTTGGGAAACAGTTTCATCACATGAAACTGAATTATATTTTACAACACGCTTTAAGTTTTCGGAGCAGTGAAGCTTGTAAACAGGACAAACATTGCAAGGAACCATGCACAGCAAAAGGTTGCAAACCTCCCCAGAATTATAAGGCTGGCACAGATGTCCGATACGTTGCTCTCGCTTACGGTTTTTCCCCAGAATATTCACCTCGCGGTTGCAATGTTTCATAACGCAAAAATTTCTGAGTCATTCTAACAACGGAAGAGTTTTTGTCTGACACAAATTACCTATGTATATTAGAAGTTAAACACATATATGGCACATACTGTTTTTTTGCTAAGTGTTTCGTTGGAGTCTAACTGATAATCATGTAAGTCAGGGGTCAGCAAACTACAGCACGCGAGCAGCATGCGGCCCGCGACGGCGTTTTGTGCGGCCCGCAGGGCAGCCACAGGTACATAGATAGTACATGTTTCGAGTCTATGTTTAAAGTAATTTTGTCGATTAGATCATAAATCGCGATAATTTATTCCGTCTATGTGTACTCCAATGTCAATGTGAAATAAAACAATACAAGATTATGTACGTAAATGGTAACTGAAGTAGACAAATGTAAAAATATGCGGTCCCCGGTAGCAATGAACTTTTCAATGTGGCTCTCTGTAGAAACTGTTTGCCCATCCCTGATGTAAGTCATCACAGTTTCAGGATAATGTTAGGCAAACAGCAATGAGAAAAATGATCGCTCTCATCAAAAAAAGTAAGAAACAACATTTCTAAGAAATGCAGTGACAACTTTACCTACTTTTTGAGGCAAGCGTCAGCATTGTCTTACGCAAAGCAAGTGTTGCATCAAGCTTGCAAAGCATATTGCAAGCGAAAAAGAGCGAAAAAGTAATAAAAGCTGAGGCTGAAAAACCTATGGCATGAAATATTATCTAAACGAGGCATTACCTTACCACAAAATATGTACCGCTACAGAAAAAGAAATGAAAGAAGCAGAACCTTTGTAATCATCTGTCATTTTTTTCTTTACTTCGCGATTCTTTTCACCACAGGGAGACTTTACAAAAACTATTACGATAAAAAACAGCTTGATCCCATCTTCATCTTTTATTCTAGATGTAGACGTACATTGTTGTTAGAACTAAGGTTAGTTGTTGTTTACTGAAAAGTCTTGTGTTTCTGTAAATGCCACTATGTTTGCTAAAAATTTTGGATGGCATGTTTTAAATTCAAGGCGCTATGTGCAAATTACTCCGTATTTTGTTTAGTTTACAGCGAAAATTTGTGAAGCCCCTCCACAAAGAACACATTCTTGTAGAAGAGCTTGCTAATACAGCTCGATCCTTGTGTGCAGTGAATAAGCTTGAATCACCCAGATCTATATGTGATAATGTTTTTGAGGAAGAGTCTGCAGACATAAATTTGTAGGGGAAAGGATATTTATATGTAAAAATTAACTTTCAAACCGTCCTTGTAAGCTTCACTAGCGCTGAGTTCCTTGCTGCAATGTATAAATCTAGATACAAAACGCTTTATTTCACTGCATCTCGGAGAAGAAAGTTGTGGACCAACCTGAAACGATTTTACATCTGCCAACATCCGAAGCATTGCAAAAGTTTAATGTTCTTGTCAAAAACACCAGAAGGACGAAAACTTCCAATTTGTGGAATTTGGAACATGTGGTGAACCATACCTCAAAATCGTGAAGTTTTTTACCAACTTACATCAGATGTTTAAGTACAGTACTCTGAAATATTGAAATAGGGTATGCGCGATCGGATGAGATGGTATTTGAGATACTTTGCACGTCAACAAAGACATTAGTCTACATGCGCTTTGCTCCTAGGGCTTTTTGAATAAACTTCGAAAACGCTGTAAGATATATAAGCCTGGTACTACCCTACTAAGGAAAGAGGCTGGTATTACCAGGCTGGTACTACCCTATTAAGGACCAGGCTGGTACTACCCTATTAAGGAAAGAGGCTACTTGATCAGATCTTTACGAGGGAAAATGCATAGCGCTATTAAAAGACCGACTAAGCAGCACACATTTGCAATTACGAACTAAATTTAACTTTTAGAACACAAGTAGTAGTAACTGTAGAAACAACAAAAACCTGCTAAGTACGAAACGCTTAAAACTGAAACAGAAAACAGCTTCAAAACATGAACCCTCTCTGGTATAACTAGCTGCTATTCAAAAGAAAACACCACACATCGAAAATCAGTGACCACTGTTACGATTCCATAACTAATTATGATGAATGCGGATATTAAAAAATTGCGCAGTTCACTTTGGTTTTAGTTGGCACCGGCCCCACGCTTAAAAAACTGGCCCGCCCCGCGGCCCGCGCCGGAGCTACACACGCAGCTTCAATAGAAAGTGTAAGCTTGCGTAGGTCAGTAGGCATAACGTGGGGTACCCTTCGACGCGGAGCCCGATTGGAAGCAATCAGTCCTACCGGCTAAATGCCGGCCCTGGCTTTGTTAGTGTCATAAACCCTATAATGACAACAATAATGCTTTGTTAACGTCAAACAATCAATGATCTATAGTTGTTGCAGCAACCTAAGTTTTATCCCACGCAACCGGCGCAGCACTTTTGCTCTTACATACCACACGGCTCACAAAAATGAGTTTTGGGCGACCCAATAAGAAGTGCTGAACTACCCACAATTGGGCCGAGGCCCACAGTTTGCCGACCACTGGCGTACAGTGTCATTGGTTAAATAACTGGATTTCTCATTGGTGCAAATGTTGAGTTTTCATTGGACAACTCTGGTGCAAAATACACCAGATATTACAGGCGCGGGTTACGAATACGATTTTACATAATTGCATAACTTGGAAACCGGTTATTCTATTCTTGTAGAGTTAGAGGATACAACATAGGCCTACAACAGTGGTGCAAGTGACGGGAACGCAACGGTGCGAACCTCTCCCTTTTGCCAAGCTAAATGTTAAAATCGGGCCACAATTCAGCTTATATTTGGGTATTCAGCATTCTTTTGGTTTTCAGTAGGTTTTTATTTGTTTGTGTTTTTCAGAAGTTTTTTGGACTGTTTTCCAGTCATGTCGGGTTTTAGTACAGAAATCCACGTCCGGATACATTTTTATTTCTCATTTTTTCTGAGTGTTGGCAAGTGGGCACTCCACGGTGGCCAGTGGGCCTCTTTCAGCTACGTTTCCCATTCTAGATGAAACCTCTAGTTACGCCACTGGTCTACAACTTAATTTTCCTGAATAATCGTCAGCTTACCAATGGTTGGCTTAGATAACAGGAAAGTATGGGTCGTGGAACAATCAATTTCTTTGACGTATTACATGAAAGGGGAAATGTGTGAAATCAGTTGTTGGTGAGTTCAGTTCTGATGCGTCCATATCCCGTAACCAAAGTCATAGGTGCGGCCAAGGGGACAAAGGGACTATGTCCCACCCAAATTTTTAGCATATCTTGTCGTTTTGTGCTTCGAGAGCTGGCGTCCCAAACCAAATAATGTTGCTCGTTGAAAGTCAAAATATTTGGCCCCTCAAAAGGTCCTCAGTCAGATTTGAGGGTCCTCTTTTTACCAGCCCCTCCGGGCGGGAGGATACGGCGGTCCTTCCTCCGGCTCTGCTTCGGAAGAAGAAATAAAAGGAAATGCTCACGCACCAACATTTTGACAAGGATCGTCCATTTTCTGAAAGCAAGGTTACTTTGTTCACTCACCTGTTAAAGTTTGCAACGCATGGACTCTTGCTTACGACTGTGCTACTTGCAAAAATTGGATCAGCATTGGCGAGGCTAGCGGCAGTGCAGTTGTTCGACGAATCTGCACGTTTTTTACGGCTTAGATTGTCAAATGTATGTGGCAGTGTTTTGTCTCTTCGCACTTTCACACTTTCGCCATCGCTCTTCGTTGTATACTTTTGCTCTTCCCATCGTGTTACTAGAAAAACTTCAATGCGAGATAGAAACTTTCTTTTCTGTAAAACTCTAAATACGTATAGCCGTCGGTTGCTCAAAGAGTAATATTTATTATTTCTTTTGGTAACTTCAATCCGAGGTATGTCTTCAATCTTTGTAACTCCCTTGTAAATATCCTCTATTACTTGATTTACTCCCTTGCCGTTCCGAAATTGAGGGCGTATAGTGTCGTGCATGAACCTTATTTCAGACGGAGCCAGTTCCACAATCATTTTTCTAGAAAAAAAAACACTGCAACAGAATGCAAGAAACTTTTACAGATTTAAATTAAACCGCGAGAACCTTCTCGTCCAATATTTCGAGCGTTTTTCAAACGGAAGTCTCATGGTCATAACAAAAAAGAGAAAAAAGCATAAATTTCTAATATTTCTAAATTATCAAAAAATTAAGTGCAACACAACCAACCCCATTATATACAAGATTTCAATGTTTATTATTTTATTTCTTTTTCATGGCTTCCACTATCCTACCTACCTTAATTTGTTTCATGTTGCCCCGATAAAGACCTTTCCTTGCTCTAAAATTGGCAAACATTCCCATGATTCGCTTGACTTCCCAAACTTTGCTGTGTTAGAGAGCAGCTTCGAAGACCCCCCATGCTTTGACATAAAATTCAACATCTCTATTTAGCGGAGAAATTTATGCAAGCTGCAATGTTATTTATAGTTGTTGTAGATCCATATGTATTTTAGTGTTTTGTGCATTCCTATTCGTGATTCGATGCAAAGTGCTTGTTTGCGAACAGCTTAACAGTTGGCATGGCAGCCTGCTACCCTACAGCACCGGGATTGGTCGCTGTTTCCGGTTGTTCATGCAAACGTTCAACGCGGTTGATCTACGTCATTCTATGCTGAGACGTATTACGTTGCGTTCCTCTGGCTTAAGGTTACCGTGTAATAGATAGTTCTTTCTGTATCAGAATATAATCAAATTAGCGTGAAACGTTAGAGCTGCTTGCAAACAAAGTGGCAACAGCCTTTGTATTGTTCACTTAAAGACGTCATCTCGCTTAATCAGGTGACTAACAAGCACTCCTGCAAAAATTAGGCTCACCCATTAGCTGGTAGGGGGCCCTCAAAATGTAAATTACATCAGCTCCCTCTATCGCGATCTGTAGATACTTATTCACATTTAAGTTGTTGCAAAATTTGCGTGGCGGGTTGTTTTAAGAGGTACTTGATGCAAGCTGCACATTCCTGAAATAAACAAAAAACAATACAAATGGAAATTGAAGAAATTCAATGCACACATTCTTATTTCGACTATGATATATTTAGCATTTTTTTTAATTTTAGCTGCTTCATAAACATGCGAACTCAAACAAAACATGCGTGTCTACAAATAGTCCTTTGATCAGGTCTCACTAACAGATTCATCTGATGAAACTGCATCCCCTTTGGAAACAGACTCTAAGTGTTTTACAGCAAGTCAGTTTGCAAGCAGATCAAAAATCGAAAGCGAACCTTGCTCAGGGAAACGACTTGTAACCGCACAAACGACGCTAAGATCGAAGTAGTTGTCGAAAGCTTGCTCCCCCTTTCGGTTTATCCCCACAATTTTCACCGTGCGGTTTCAGTGCCTCGTGATGCCCAATTTCAGGATAAACCGAAACGCGCCGTTGGTCTGACATACTGAGGCTATGTACTAAAGCGGTAAGATTGCTAACAGACTACTTACGCAGGCTTTCATGAATGTGGGAACTGTCATAGATTGCGTCCTGAAGCAATTTGGCCACAAGCGGGATTTCAGATCACTTTTTGCGTTTGGTGCAACGCGCGCAGCTATGGTTGCGTGAATGTTGTCAGTAAGAACATGGCTCCCATGAAAAACACAAGAGCTCCTACAGACGACGCTGGTGAACGATATTTGTTTACAATGGTTTACACTGGTGGTCTTCCACGAAATATGCTCCTCAGGTCCAGGTATGGATTGCATAGCAGAACTGCTACTACCGACAAAGAAAACCCGCTTTAGTTTTGATTTTGTCTGAAGAAGTTTTGGTTTTATCAGAAAACGATTCCTGAATTTCTAAAGTACGCAGCAGCGTTGGAGCGGTAGACCGAACAGCTGAGAAAAAATCACTGAAACGCAATTGACCGAGCTGCGATGATGATTAAAAATATGATTTATAATCACATATAAACACGTTTGAGAAACGAGGTGCGCCTCGCATGCTATTGAGGTTTCTAAAAGGTCAGTTAATTGTTCTGTGTGTTGCAATATAAATTTACAATATTTGCTCACTATTTATGCCTACCTTTCTCTTACATTTTACCTCCCCTCGTTGCACTATAATTTAAAAAGGTACGATTTTTGGCACCAAGATGACTTCACAGAACCGTCTTTCAGTCTTATCATCCTGCGACATTTTATAAAAAAGAATAGGCAGGGAAGCAAAAACTCATTTGCTTCTTGTTTTGTTAATATGCTTTCTGCGCAGGTGTAAGACGTATCTTTATAAAATGCGATGCCAAATCAGCTGTCTATAAACACAATTCAGCGTTTGTCGTGAAGCAAAACTTGTCCGTGACAAGATCTTGTTTTTTATTCTCGATTGAATAGGCATTAATAACAGTTTTGCATGCAATCTCCACATTTTTGGGCTAGTTGATCGGTTGTTGTTATCATAGCGTATATCAACTAATAAAAATCTGTTTGATCACAGAAGTAGTTGTTCATAAAGAGCACTGTTGCACTGCACATTCAAAGTAACATGTATAGATTAATATTTCGCGTTTTGATACAGATATGTTTTTTTCAAACCAACAGCAGAACTGTGCACTCAAGCTCTCAGTAACATCCTGGAATGCCCGTATTCGTTCGGAGTTTTTGAAAACATCTCATCAACTTACGTAATCTTGTGCCCAGTCTCCAGAGGGCACCGTTGTGAGCTTTGCGGATGCATTGAAGACCAAACCAGACGCAAAGCCATTGTCGCCAACTTCACGGAATATTTGGACAATGCATGCCACGAGCGAGTTCGCACTACTTGCAGTTTACGAAACCTACTTTAACAAATCTTCGATAATTTTTTTTCTCACTAAACCAGCTTTCTGCAACTTTCGAGATATCGTAGGCTTTTCCAAATTCTGTAATAGAGAATTAAACAATGTTTTAGATCAGGCGTGGGGAACCTATTTACTATCGCAGGCTGCAGAAATTGTGGATTATCGCCGGCGGGTCGCAAATAATTGGTTTTATCCGAAACTCCCACCTTCATGTTACTACGAGGGATAGAGGCTTCTTATGATATAATATCTTAGGTATACCTGCTTATCATGGAGTTTCGTTTTGACGCACTTGTTTAGTCAAAATTAGATAACGAAAATTCTGATGGGGGCCATATCAAATGTTCACGCGGCCCGCATTTGGCTCGCGGGCCACAGGATCCCCACCCCTATTTCAGATTTATAATGACTGGTTTTCTTTTTACATTGTATTCAATTAGAGAATCCAATTCATTTGATACTCATTGATCTCAAATATTCCACAAAGTAGCTTGTAAGTGGTTATGATTGCAAAGCGTTCTTTCCATTTCATTAGATTGTTCCATTCATCACTACTTTTGATCTAAACAGTTGTACAGTAACTCTACGTGCCTGTAAATAAAGTAAGAGTGCTGAAACTTTTTTCTGCTGTGCCTGCTTATTTCTTAATGGTGCCACGGCACCACAGCCTTTCCTGCTCTAAAAACCTGTGGATGTATCTTTTCAGAAGCTTCATCCACACCCTGCGTCGTTTCCATGCCATTAGATTAGCTTGAAAATCAGGTCGGTTGACCCAAAGTGGGAAAAAGGAAAATGAAAAGTAAGTTTTATGACCGCCGGCAAATTTTTCATTGTTCACATCCATTAATATCCAGCACGAGGCTGGACAACGTTTAATTTTAAACAATCACATCCGAGTTTTTGTTGGAAAGAGTTTACAAAGCACAGAATCCAGAGCTGGGTATCTACTGTTCAAAAAGTTTTGAAAACAAAGAAATGTCGCCGCGGGGAAACGGAGTTCCAGGTGGAAATAAATGCAAAATTCCAAACCCTGCAGAAAAGTGTTTGAAAGCTTCAAGCAAAAAACGAAGGAACATAGATAGCTTGGCCTTGCTTTAAAATCTGCTCTATCACGTGCACGCTGCACAAACAGCATGTGTATTAGTGCCAGGCTTGTAGTAAAAACCGCTGTATAGATATAAATTTCTGTTGAAAAAACACCGCAGTTTGACACAACAAAGCCACTAATCCTCAATCCGGAAATAATGCTTTATGACGTTAAACTCTGTTTTGTTATATTTTTCTGAATGTACCTTTTCGTAAACCAAACATAATGAGGTGAGTTGCAAGCGATTTTGCAACAAAACATAATGTCCAATAACAAACTGTGGACCCCTACGCAAATCATATATCTATCGCGAATAGTCATTAGATCAGCAGTTCCCAAACTGTGGTACGCGAATAGGCCTACTGCATTCGGTTTATCTTCACGAAAATATATGCATTGCTATGCTTTTTACTCATCGGGTTGCGTTAAGTAATTCCTGAATTTTTGTATACTTCCCTTGTTTTTTAAAAATATCCATTGTAATTTCTCACAGCCGTTATCTTCGTGTCGCATTTGTGTTAATTCTGCTTTTCCAAACTTTTGATCGAATGATATTTGGTAGATTGAGTTTTCCTAGAGCACGGTGGTACATGGCGAAAGTATGGGTCCCACAAATGGTACGTGATGAGAAAAAGTTTGGGAACCACTGCATTAGATCGATGAACGAATAGAAAATATTATCACTACTCGGGGGTTTTCCCTCCGACATCATCTGAGCGTGAAATCATCTGTCCAGAAATCAGTCGAGCGTTGGTGCATTATAAATAGTAGAAAGCTAAAAAATGTGGTTTTCACAGAGTTAATGTAACTACCTTACTTTTTTTGCAACTTTTCGGAGACTTGCTTTCTCTTTTTTATGGGGCAACGCACAGTTTTGGCAGCAAAACACTTCGAAGTACGTTGTCTGGTTGAAAACACTACCAGGGAAACAACTGACATGTTTACAAATAACAAGTTAAACAGCTTGAATTTCCGCGTTGCGTTTAAAAAACTTTTCACGATGAAAAAAGTTTGCATTTGTCAGTAAAAGTCTAAGCCAAACATGTGTTTGAAAAAGATCGATAAATTGCCTACAGCTGATCATTTTGATTGTAAACATTCTCCCTATGGGTGTTTTGGAAGAGAGAGTAACACATTTGCTAAATTGACCTTCTGTGTGTGACGACAAGAACAAGTGATCACCATCACAAGCTGTGATGCCTCTGTTACTTGAGTTGCGAAATTTTTGTAGGTAAAGTTGCGCTAGAGGAACTTGACGCTGTGTAAGAATTAAAACTGTTCAGAATCAGACGAGCTTGAAGCTGCGTAACTCGTCGTTAGAGTTCTCTCAAGGAAGCAACACACTTTGAGGCGTTTTACCACCAGAAACTGTGCGTTGTCTCTTGAAAGTAAGACACAACATTTCCACAAAGTCTCTTCTGTAAAAATGCCTTTGCTGCTTCTAACTTACAGATAATAGACTGTAGTGGCGTCCAGATGTCTGGTGATGCCCGGGGTGACCGCTTAATTATATGCCCCCTACCAAATTCTAGTATTGAGCAGTGGCGTATGTGGTAGTGTTACTGGATATACGGTGTTTGTGAAGTCACAATATGACGTCATATTCACGTTTGCAAACCAACGTCTTGGCTACGTTTGTTGACACAACATGCATATTATTCTACACTAGCCACTAAAGTCCAACCCGTGGCCCAATCGAAAGTTTTGTGCGGCCCAGTTGAGGGCTTCGCTGTACTATAAGCAGCCACCATACTGACAACCTGTTTTATTTTGATAATTTTAAATTTGAGATGCAGGTAGTCCTCACTGCCACTTTATCACGTCTGTACTGCATTGCAGTTAGGTATCAAACGCTTTCAATACGTCAGCTTGAAGTAAATTTTGTTTGCTAAGATCAAAGTACGTCATTCAATGTGCGGCCCTCATTAATATGTCATTCAAGGTACGGGCGTGGTTAAGATAGTGACAACATTTTTGGCTCAATAAGCAATTTCGGTTGGACACAGCTGTGCCACACATACTCTCCTTACCCGTTTTTGTGCAATGTGTCACTGTAACGAACATAAATTATATTAGCGCTCCAGGAGCAAAGCACAACATTCAAAGCTGAGACAGCGCAGTTCACAACTGCAAAAATATCTTGCAACGCGTTAAAACAGGGGAGTACAACACACGCAGTGCTACGTTAGCGCAGTTCACAACTGTAAAAATATAAAGCCGCGCATTGAATCAGTCGAGTAAAACACACGCAACGCTACGACAGTGCAGTTCACAACTTCAAAAACATCAGGTTGTGCGAATGTCTCACCAAATGGCAGTCGCGCTGAGGTATGCGGCTGAGATGGCGGACACCCAAGGTTGACATGCAATGTCGTAGTTGAAACTTGCTAAATGCACAAGAATTGAGAATGCGCATAAAGTACGCAAGAAAACTTTCGTTTTTCATTATGTGGCTGTTATATGTATAACGACTGGGGGAACAGAACAGATACGGGCTTGTGTGACCCGTTACGATCAGTCAGTCTGAACTGCCAATTAATGACGAAGCTCGAAATTATAGGCATATTGCAAGCACAGGTGTGCAGCTTTGTTAGAGCACACCTAAGATTGTCGCATCAAAAAACGAAATCAGAAGCTAGTGATGCATCAAGAAGTCAACCAAATCAAGCAAGTTGAAATAAGGCAAGTTTGAAATTTGGTGCAAAAAATTAATTAAACGTCCATAATTACCTTTCAATCCTTTACTGTGATTTTCCCTTGATCTCACGATGTAGGCAAAGTCACGTCACTATCAGTTTGATTATGTAGGGCACACCCTGATCATGAAGAATGTGAGAATTACTGGCATTTGAATACGTAAAAACTAGTGTTATGTAGGGCACACCCTGATCATGAAGAATGTGAGAATTACTGGCATTTGAATACGTAAAAACTAGTGTTGACATAAAAACAAGTTTCGAAAAATTCAGTCTATTCAGCATATTTTAGTAGCCTAACAACAGGACAAATGATGTTTACAGCATTTAAAATGAAACACTTTGGATGACCCCTGCCTTGGATGCCGGTGACGGTCGCCCCGTTCGCCCCCCCTCTGCACGCCACTGATTAACCATATACAAGACTTTGGCATCTCGTTGATAACAAAATGACCAATGTAGTAAATCTTTCCACAATAAAAGCCCAGCTTAATGATTGATATTTAGTCTTGTCTTTTGTAAGCAAATTCTTCCATATACCATTTTCTTAGAACATGCAGTTTCTGTTCTTGAAAAGGTAATTCGCATGTGCATGTGGCTACATTAACAGTTGTGATGTACGCCAAGATTCAAGAAAGATCATGTGTGACTAAAGCTTAACGAAACAGGGCAGGCCTGTTATACACTGCGTCGAAACGGAAGTTGGTCACTAGAGCGTAACTTTTCACTTCTATGACAGGTAACTTACACTGTACGTAGTTACTATTCAGAGTTGCTGGGCTTTCGTCAGTAAAGATTATGACGCATGTGAAAGCCCACGCGAGCTGTAATTTGTAGATAACGCCTGGTGGGTAATATTTGCTCACAATGATTTGCTTTTATAATGTTCTACTACGTACACTTCTGAGCACTACGAAGAAATTGCAAAGGACAGAGATGTTACTGGCAATAAAGACAGACATCCACTTTGTTATTTTGTATTTTCAATCTATTTTAGCCTTTTGTCCGTATCTATCGGAAGTTTTTCAAGTTTTCATGTAATTTTCCGTGCTTAAGGCAAGTGTTAATTGAATAAACCCGTGCTATCCAAAGGAAACAATTTTCCTCTCAGAAAGTGTTTTCTTGCACACTTTAAAAATGATACGATTCGTTGGCATGGCACTAAGACGGCTTATCAAATAAGCCTCCAGTCTCTTGTAACTGCGACATTGCATTTAAATCATCACATTGGGAGATGTGCAAAGCAGCTTTTCTATTTTTCGTGCTGTGTTTTCTCGTGGTCGCAGTTCCTATCAGAAGGAAAAGAAAAAACATTCTCTATACAATTATTGTAAAAATTGCTATCCAGGCTTGGGATCGACCTCGCTTGGGGTACCAAAGTCCAGGCTTGGGGGCCCAAACCACCTAGTACCGGCCCTGGATAGGATGGTGTGCCTCTCAAATTAATTCTTTTCAAATTATTGAACAAATATGATTACTCAATGTTTAGAACAAATTGATTAAAGCTGAAGTAAAGTGTTTTCTGTTTTTAAACAAACTTTTAACATGAACAATGGTCACCATTTGACCAAGGTTTGGCAACATCCAGTCAAAACATCAACTTGCATTTGTCAGTAAAATGGCAGATAGTGGTAAAATGGAAAGAGGGCGGCCTCCACGTGAAAGGTCAAGTTAATGAATGTTTTGGCGCAGTGTAAACTTGGTATGGTGGTAGAAGCAACATCTCAAGAGACTTATGCCACGGGCTGACAATTAATATCAGGGACGCCGGAATGGGTGTGCATCACTGGGGCACTGCCCCCCTGATCTTTGATAGGGTGACAACGGGTGCACAGGTGCCCTTAAATAACAGTATCATAAGTAATTTCATGAGTTATCAAGATCGACTTGAAACAAATTTATTGCAGCTATTCGCGCACACATAAAATTCAAAATCGTTTTCTACAATTTCTGTTATTAATTTTGAGGTCGACACTGTTGCTAAACACGTCAATGCGAAAAGAATGACTATTATTTATGGGTGCGCTTTTGCACTGAACTCAAGCAAACAGTTTTGAATTCGTGGTACGTCAAAACCACGGGCGTCCGCAAGGGGGGATATAGGCATTTGCCCCTCCCTGAAAATTGGGACTAAGGACCAAAATTTTCTAGAAAACTTGACGTCAGCTTTTATTTGCCGCTAAGAAACTCACATTGCACGAGAGACAGGTTTACTGTTTTAGTGTCATGCAGTGGTGAGCTTTCAGTTACCCTTTGAAAGCGGAGTACGTGCTTATTACAGTTGCTATTAGGGGCCCCTTTTGAAAGCAGATTACCTACACATTGCAGTTGCTGTTGAAAGTCCTTGCGAAAGCAGAGCACTTACTCATTACAGTTGCTTGTTGTGTCCACTATGAAAGCAGAATATCTTCACTGCAGTTGCCGTTGGGGCCCTTTTGAAAGCAGATTACCTGCATATTGCAATTGCTGTTGGGGGTCCCTTTGCAAGCAGAGTACTTATTTATGATCTGCTCCGGAGTATAGCGTATGAGTGGATCATACGTTTTTAATAAAAAGTGGGGAAAATTTACGCGCTAAAAATCCTCGAGGGGTCTCTAAAAAGGGGTGGCCCGAGGCAAGTGCCTCACTCGCTTCCCCTTGAATACACCATTGGATATTAGGCGTTTTGCCGCATGTGACCGTTGAACGCAGACATCTTGCAGGTAATGCAGCGAGACAGTGGTTGCTGATAGTGGTAAGCAGGGACGCCGGAGAGTGGGGGCATTTCCCCTAACCTTTCAAAAAGGAGGCAATGGGGGCGGAGGTGTCTCTTGCATAACAGCATCAGAGGTGATTTTATGGTTTATCAAGATCAATTTTCTATAGTTGCTTTTATTATCTTTGCGGTCGACATTGTTGTTGTTGAACAATAGCAAGCATAATTGGTAACGATTTTTTTGTTTTTCATAAGTTTCCATTGCCTCAACTTTTTACTGCCCCCCCCTGCCCTACCGATGTTCCGACGTCCCTGATTAATATAATGAAAAATTATCACTGACGAAATTTTCTGGATTCTTGTGAAAAAAGATATAAATAGTAAAACTGAAGATGCAAGATAACGAACAGTACAGCATACAAGTTTTAATGTAGCAGATCCAACAATCGGAGCCAAGTGAAAATTGCTTGCGAATTCAAATGCTGCGAACATTAACAACAACAATGAACTTTTTACATAAAAAAACTGCAAAAAAACGTGCAATAGGAAAAGGTAGGGTAAAACTTTGCCAGTCAACAATTGAAACGAATGTTGCTGGAAAAATCTCCGAATTAACGATTTCAGCATGCAGTAAGTTTTTCAACATGAATCATTTTTTTTCACCAAATCATTGTTTTCATGAATCGGAATAGCAGAAGTGTTGCTAATGAACTGATAAAGATATTTTCTCCATCACGTGCAGTATCAAAGAAATAACCGATTACAGTCCTATAAATAGATTACAAACTATGGGTATCTTCCGTGCAATTTGAAGATCTATTTTGTCTGTCAAATGGGGTCTACTGTAGGTTATTGCGGCTCCGTATGGGAGATGCGAACACGCAATGTAAAGAACGTCAAGTCTGCAAGTGCAGGAAGAAAGCAACAGAAGAGATTCCTCGCTCTGCCAGGTTCACTCTGTTGTTGTTTGTGCGTGGATGAATGTTTGAAGCAGTTCCGCAATTGGCCGTCACAAAGCATACAATTTAAATCGCTTAACGAACTGTGATAAAACAGAGCATCTGCTTAACCTCGGTCCATTTCAATGGCGTACTAAACCGCTTTTGGAAAAAAAATTAACAACGTTTTCGGGCTTTTAATAGGATATGGTGAATATGTAAAAGCTTTTAGACAAAGGTTTCATACACAATAGTGCACTTTGACCTTCTGCTTCCTATCATCGGAACTACCAAAAGCAACATCAATATCTACACGTGTCAGCTGCGAGCAGTGGTGTAGCCAGCCCCAAAAATTGGTAGGGGGGCAAAACATTTTGGGGGGAGCCAAAATGTTTGATTTTAGGCGAATAACACTGTTTTGTTTAGAAAAATGCCTCTCAAAGCTCAAAATGACTATATGTTCTGAAAATTTGGAGGGGGCCGTGGCCCCTTTGGCCTCCCCTGGCTACGCCTATGGCTGCGAGGGTAAAAGGCGATTAATTCGGGTGGATGCTGCGGTTTAACATGTTTTTGAACAAGAACGTACGTATTAAACAATGGCGTTTTTGGAACCAACTACTGCATACGTAAAAAGGCAGCATCCTTGGAAGTCAGCGGAGGTGCTGGAATTTTGCTGTTGATCTCCTCTGTGCTTTGCGTCATACACCACTCTGTTTCGTCATACACCACTGTGTTTCGTCATACCACGCTGTTTCTCAACTTTAAGCGTCTCGGTTTATAACTTCAAACAGAAAAAGGTGTTTTCCTCGATCTGTCCCAATTGCTGCAAATTCAATTTTCAGATGTGACCTTCATTGTCTTCTTTCCTCACAAGATTGCGCAGCTGTCAAACAAACTGTTGCTTTCCCAATCAACATCTTCAATAGATATGCGCACATCTGGCAAGGGTTCGTAATTTCTGAAAAATAAACCAACAACTTCGTCTTTGCAACATTGTAAGCTGCGTTAAAATTGTTCCAGAGTGGAATGACCGGGAATTGCTTTCTAACGAGGAGACACGACGAAATTTGTGCATTTGGGAGACACGCTTGTTTGGCTCTACACATTTCAGGAAAAAATTATTGCTCATATTTTTTTAACTTGTAGTAAAATCACTAAATTTCTGTGACGTGCACTGTGGCGGAGCGCAACTCTAAAACACTCATATCAGGATTTTCTGGGAAAAAACAATTTTAAATGGAAGTAAATTTTCGAAATAGAACATGACCAAAAAAGAAATGCCATATATTTGTCTAAATTTGTCTTGATCAGTAATTAACTTTCCATGAAATAATAATCAGTAACGCGAAGGGTCAATGGGTTTTGACAATTAACTTAAGGAAGGAAGTCAGATAACTAACAAGCAAGAAGTGGAACAGATAAAGNCACATGCTGCTTTTGCGAGAACACGAAAGCTTCAAGCTTAGTTGTTTAGACCACAGGACTATTTTCATCAGCACACCACTTAAGCGGTTACTCGTTTTGTAGCAGTATTCCTCATTTCCGGGTCACCGAAATGTCCAACATTGCTCTTTTCCCGAATATTTCAAGTTGCACTTTTCCCATTCCTAAAATTTCTCCTGTCGGTAGAATGTTATGCCGGCACACTGAGTGAAGATATATGGACCCAGAACGCAGTTTCCAGTGAGGGATTTTAATATGTTCTTTGCGCTCATGGAGCAGTCAAACGAGTTTTTTAGAAGAGTTGCTTGTTGTAGACACTGGTTATGGAGCTACTCTTATCATAATAATTAATTTTGTTGTTACCCATTTGTTTCATGAGCAGAAACGTGGACAAAGAGCAAGAATTTTTTAAGTGTATTGTCCAGCCTATAGCATCATCCACTTAATTGCAACGTTTTCTTGAACCAACTGCGTTGTGGAGATATGCAGTGCTGAGAAATTCCAATGTGCAAACACTGTGCGGCTGTGCGCTATACACAGGGCGTAACGACTGTAGAATTTCCCCCCGTCAACCAAGATTTCTTCCAAAAGGTCCAAAATGATGTACTGATCTTGTAGTGATAATCTAGTCGACGGCGTTCCTTTCGTTTGTGTCGTTCTTGTTACTTCAAGGCGTGAATTTACAGTACATATGGTTGCAGTCTGTGTTCTTGGTCGTATAGAAAGTCAAACTCTATCTATGTTGTACGAAAAAATGACCAAATTGTAATGTTTCATGTGCAACAAACAATACATTCAGCTGAAATAGTTTTTTTAAATCACAGTTAGCGTTGATCATTACAGCAATAACTGATGTCTGTTTTTCGATGAGGGTCGCAGGCCAGCAGACCCTATGGAACAACTCGGTCATGCTGAACTAATGGGAGGAAATGTCCAAGACCATTATCACTCAAAACATTGTTAGTTCTTACCTTGTGTTAGGCCTGATCCACGGACCAGAGTTATTTTCGATAGCATGCTTGTATGTTTCCATACCATTTTCAAATTCAACGCTGACTCCATCGTTTTCGGTCGAAACATCTTCGGTCCCGTAATTCACCACAACATCCACAGGGATCTCGTATAGGAAGAACCTCTGTTGTAAAACTCGAAATACATAAAGGTGCCGGTCGTCCAAAGTGTAGTATTTAGAGTTAAGCGAAAAGACTTTGATGTGTGGTAGCTTGTTTGTAGGCAAACGGTTACATTGAACATCGTTTATCACGTCGTTGACATTTTTTCCATCTTCAAAACACTCTTTAATAGTCTTTTGTGTAAATCGTATTTCAGATGGAGATAGTCTCATTCTCTGACTTGAATTGACAGCTTGACTTTTCTAATTATTTTCGGCAATCTCACGTTTTTCCTGCGAGAAAGAAGTGAGATTTGTTAGAAAACATCAGTTGTGCTATTTGTCGTTAAAAACCCAAAGCTTTGCAGTCTTAAAGTAATGTTTACATAACTAGAGAAAAATTTTATAGGAGGACGTTGGATGCTCCAACTCATTTTCAAGAGATAAGAAATCGATTGTCCGTAGCGTGAAGCAAATATCATTTTACAAAAGTTTAAAATCATAGTTTGTCCAGATAACAAACTTTGATACGGTGTAAAATGCCTTGTGTAAGCTAGGCCTTGAGCACTCGCACATAAAAATGCGCATCTCCTTGCTACAAAGTCTGTAGCATTACTCTTTTCATGATCAGAGACACTTAATAGCATTTTTTAGCATAAGCACAATGTTTTGAATATGTGTGGAAAAATACTCGCATTTGATACGATGTAAGCATCGTGTTTTCTTCTGTATTTTTGTTTTTGATATATATAGTATCTGCAACAGCAAACTGCTTGCTGCAATAGAGTTAGTGTTTGATGAACAGATCTGAGTGGAGAACCTCTTTGAACTTGTTGTTGCATGCACTGCTGCAAATATTTTTTAGTGGAAAAATCAAAAGCAACAAAAAGGCTTCTTTAACATTATGGTTTCCGTGTTAGTTACACGTAGGTGCAGGTTTGTTCAGATATATTCATGCGACAACGTCAGTTGGTTTAAAGATAAACCCTTTTGCATGTGTTTTTGTCCATACAAATATGGGAAAGATTTGCAGCATCGTGGGCAACATCTTATTCAGGTTCCGTGACCTTGTAAATCTCGCTCTGAAAGTTGCGAACTATTTCCTTTTATAGTTTACTCTGATCATATTAGCAAGGGTGCATTTTGGTGAACTTTATTCATTAGCAAAACTCGAGAGTCAAGCCATTAAATCAAGACACAGTCCATTAGCACAAATTTTGCTGATAACATCCGTTGACGCGCAGCAGACTGGTTGACGAAATCTTTCTCATTTAAGTATTAATCGAAAAGCGGTAGGCTATCTTCAAAAGCGGCATGAAAAGATACTCTATGTTTGAAACATCAACCAAAGAAATGCAGACAAAGTCGAATTCTACATAGTATCTCAATCCACAGGGGCTAATTTTAATTTTCGGGGCTCTAGGCTATTTTCAATTGGGGGCCCTGTTGGAAGGTTTGGAATAACCAATTCTCAACGACATGAAAAGAGAATGCTCATCTTCATTCATTTCAATCCTTCGCGCTCATTCTTCTATAGAGATCTTTCGTTAGCGGCATAGTGAAAAAACGTGCCTTGAATCAAAACGAAAATACAAATATGATTGCTTACAGAAATGCTGGAAATTGTTCTTACTCCCAAATTTTGGGGCCCCTCGAAATCGGGGGCCTAGTCTTAAGTCTTTTTAACCTCATGGTAAATCTGCGCCTGTCAATCCACCTAAGGTCAGTGACTCATCGTTCAGATGACGGGTATATTGGTCATTCTCATCTCCGACAATCTGTACCAACTAGCTTTTTCGCTGTTTTATAGCTTAGACAGCTCCAACAAACAAAATCAGATTTCAGATTGCTCAGCAGCAACCATTTCACCCTGAAAGAAGTTTACTAACGCATTGCAAATAGCGGAAGACAGGCTGAGAGAACACATTTGGGGAATCACCGTGGTTGCCACCGCCTATTTTCCCCCGGCCCGAGCACCGAGACGTCAGCATCACGTGCTAGAAGGAAGTGCGATTGAGCCTGTGCAGTCTCGCAGAATGGCTATGTGTCTGTATCGAAAACCCAACTACGCACTCCTGTACTTTCTCACGCTCTGTCTGCGTTAATAGACCCTGATGCGTTGGTACTGCTCAGTTCAGTTTATTTCTGCATCCCGACCAAGCACAAAATACTTCATCAGGACTACAGGGCAGGAAGCGACGGCCGCAGCTGTGATTTAAGTCACTGCCCCCACACTGCGTTTGCGTACTCGAAGAATGGTACTGTTATGGGTGTCACTTTGTCGTTCGTAAGTTTTGATTTTATTGAGTGTAAATTCGCAAATACCGTTTCAATAAGAACTAAGCAAAATAGGCTGAGTTTAATCATTGTTTTTTTCTAAGCTTTGTTTGCTTAGCACTGAGAAAATTGCAGCTGTTTTAACAGCATTATTTTATCTTTCCACATCATCTGGGCCCAGGCGCGGATTTCCCATTAGGTTGAAAAGTCTTTTTGAGGGGGGCCAAAATTTTGGGAGTATGGACAATTTCCAGCTTTTCTGTAAGCAATTGTATTTTTGTGTTGGTTCAACGCACGATTTTTTACTATGTCGCTAATAAAAGATCTCTATAGCAGGGGTGGGCGAACTTGTTCAATAGAAGAGTNATTGGCAGAAAAAGAAAAACACCAACGAATTAGTTTGTAGTGTCAAATACAGTTTAATAAAGAATGCAGATTTAACATAAAACGAGCTACATAAAATTGAGTAGACTCCTTGGCAACTAACCTTACGAATTCGTGTAAATTCGTTAATAAATGAAACAAACATTAAATGTGAGGCGAAAACACGCTATCAATTTAAGATATTGCTGTTTAGCTAGAAGAACCACGCAAAACATGTCGGCGAGCGACAGTTTGCCCACCATTGCTGAGAAGAATGAGCGAGAGGATTGGGGTGAATGACGATGACCCGCAGGCGGATCAAGGATTTTTTTCGAGGGGGGAGGCTCAGGGATAAATTGATCCGGATGTGTATTGACTGCATAGCGATGAAAACCCAACTGTTCAGGTAACTTTTTTTAACCAACACTGTTAATAACCATTAACCATAGATATTTT
>JGI24158J21664_10002691_pt1 | contig 21794 bp, 12 predicted proteins | sample Ectturendosymbi3_FD_21664 | JGI IMG/M metagenome (IMG submission 21664)
ACGACATCCGAACCGTTCTTTGAATTGCAATTGAGCTGTGTGGATAGACTTCTGCTGAAAATATGCCTCAACTATAAATATCTTTTGCTCAGTAGTCCATGGCATCTCGAAGGTCAAATTTGGTAGACTCTTAGAACATTGATTCTACTTGGTAAATAAATCTGAAAAATAAAAAGAATTGATTTATTATTTCACGAGTTATTCAAGTTTAGGTGATGACCGTTTTTTTTGTGTCATCCTGTATTTTATTACGGATGGTCAGACTTTTGGATCAAGTGCAGTGAGCTTTTCCAAAAGTTTGGGGAAAAGTTAAGTTATTATTACTACTGAAGTTTCCCATGATGCATGTAACTGAGCAAGGTTTCAATTCAACCAAGTACTGCACATACGTAACAAATACTGCAATCGTCTTGACATGAACAAGTGGAAATGACTTATACTGACCAACTTGCAACCTGCTTTATAACAACTTACAGATAAAAAGCCAAGCGTAATGTTCGCAGTGGTTGGAACCACCTGTTTTGGGGAATGAATACCCTTTTTGTAGAATGCAATTGCATTCACTTTGTTTGTTCTTTTTTTGTGCTAACTAGATTGCTCATTTATATTTCATTAGCATTGAATTTTTTTCAAATTGAAGTAATATTTTAGCCAACACTAAAATCATAGTGGGAGTGATTTTTAAGAAAAGTTCCTGTAGGGGGGCGATTGAACAAAAAAGGTTGAAGACTACTGATGTACTTCGAGGGTTGCACATGCTTAACACTAGCGCATCTGGCTGAAATCGGGAATTCTCGCGCCAAAACAACAGGATTGCACATGACTTTGCGCAGGAATTTCTCTGGTACGGTAAGCGCTACAGACCCGGTCAAAGGCTCAAAACACACGGCAAGTCTTAGGCTGCACTTGAAAAAAATTTTTTGCTTGGAGGTGCGGATTTTTTGTGAGTGACGTCATAAGTGGAGAACTTTCAGGCCACCTTGGCCCACTTTACCTGGCCCTGGCGCCAACCGTTAGATGGTAGTATTTCGCTAAAGTTTTTGTTGGAAACTAGGCTACAATCCAAGTCTTTTTTTTGATACTTTGGATGACCTGCTGGGGTTTCAGGCTCAAAAGTTATGATCTAAAGTAATAAAAATATTTGACTAATTAGATAATTAACACTTTGAGAGCCGGGGTACGACATATTAGTACTTCGATTTCGGCCTAAAACCAGCAGTTGCCAGTTGCCTTACCAACGCCCTAGCTCGGTGGTTCTTAACACTTTGAGAACCGGTCTACAATATATTCGTACTTTGATTTTGACTTAAAAAACAGCAGTTTTTGGTTGCCTTACCAACACCTTAGCTCCTCCGCCAATTGCACTAGAGAGCTGTTCAAGGACTCAAATGGATTGGCCAGTCTAGTAAATTGCACTTGAAAAAAATTTTTTTGGTTGGGGTTGTGGATTTTTTGTGACTGACGTCATAAGTGAAGTAGTTATTAGGCCATTTTGGCTCATTTTGCCTGGCCTAGGGCCCAACCGCTAGGCCAAATTATTTCGCTGAAGTTTTCATTGAAAACTAGGCTCGAGTCCAAGTCTTTTGAGCCTTTGATCAACTTTCTAGCATTTCTGGTTCAAAAGTTATGATCTTAAATAAACAAATTAATTATCTATTTAACTAATTAGTCAAAAATTTTTACTAACTTTTATCATAACTTTTGAACCCGAAACCCCAGCAGGTCATCCAAAGTATCAAAAGACTCGGATCGTAGCCTAGAATCCAATAAAAACTTCAGCGAAATACAACCATCTAACGGTTGGCGTGCAGGGCCAGGTGAAGTTGGCCAAATAATCTTCCACTTATGACATCACTTACAAAAAATCTGCACTCCCCAACCAAAAATTTTTTTTCAAGTGCAAACTACAGGACTTGCCGCGTCTTTTGAGACTTCGACCAGGTCCGTAACCTGTACAGGAGCGGAGATATTCCTGCGCAAAGCCACGTGCGATCCAGCTGTTGTTTTTGCAAACCGCTTGAATTAACCCGGACGTCAAAGTGTTAATTAATTTGTTTGTTTCAGATCATAACTTTTGAACCAGAAACCCTAGAATCTTGATCAAAGGCTCAAAAGACTTGGACTCGAGCCTAGTTTCCTATGAAAACTTCAACAAAATACTTTCGTCTAGCAGTTGGGCCCTAGGCCATGTAACATGAGCCAAAATGACCCAAAAACTACTTCACTTATGACGTCTTTCATTTTGGAAAACAATACTTTCTAAATTATGTCAACATAAAATATTTGTTTATAAAAATAAATGAAAGCCACATTTGGCCTTAAGCAGAAAAGATTCTGCTGTTTGTGGGAATTGGCCTGGCCATTGCGGTGATGAAGTATGTACCATGCCTGTTAAACCTGCATCTACCCCACACACCCTACAAATCCATGCCCGCCCCACCTGTGCTGTTTTTGCTCCTCACTTGCTGTTTTGTGTCTGAAAACTAGAGATCGGCCTATATTTAGGTTTTACTGATATATCGGTATTGGCCAAAACGGCCAATTTCATTGGCCTTAGTAGGTGTTGACAAAATGCTGTTATATTCCTCACGCACCCAAACAACTTGCGCAAAAAGCACAATGAAGCAAGTCAACATTTATCTTACAGCAACACTAGCAGGTGCGGTTTCATAAACAAACAGACAAGATTAACCATGAAGCATGCATGGGCCATCGCAGCCGAAACAAAAGCATCGTCAGTAAGTTTCGCAATGCTTGACGTTGTCCAGACCGCCCTACCACGTGTAGATGCTGTGCATGAATAAACTCCCGTTGTATTTCTAGAAGTTTTCGCAGCACGAAAAGTTTGACTGTAAGGTGCCTTCCAATTTGATGCTTAGTTTAGCGCATATTAATTTAAAAAAAGCTTGTATGAAAAATGAATTGCGTTATGTTAGGTAACAATTGTGGTGTTATGAATATGATTGCAAATGTAATCGCTACTCACTTGTGACAACTATCGCTGTGAAGCAATTACACGTAACATCTTAAAAGGATTCTACCTTTCTTAACTTGATGTATTAGGCTATAAGCGCGCTGGTTTACACTGCACGCAAGCTAAAATATCCTGTTCTTGGTTTAACTTAATTGACATTTTCCACGAGACATGTTAATGATAATTGTGATCTCACAATCCAAGCTGTTGCAACACGCTGGTTTGTGGATGTGATAATACACAAGTTAGGGAAGCGCTACTCCAGAATTACACAAATATGTTGAAATAGTGATTTGGCGATTAGTCCAATAGCAGGGTGGATACCGCAGTTGTCAGCATTCATTGTTGCATCACAGTTGCTGTTGTCCATTTGTTAACATGATCAGCAAAAGCAGTGTTTGCTACAATGCAACTTATGCAAGCTAAAAGCGCAGTGTTTATGATTAGATCAGAACTGCCTTGGCATTATTGCACAATCATGGGATGTGCAATTCGCACATGTGCACGTTTGGCGACTTGTTCTTATGGAATTTTCTTCTGGCGGATGGGCGGTAATCAGTTATAGCCTAGTGCTGCTTTTGTTTAGGCTAGGTTGTAGATGACCGGCTAATTTCGTGCAGGTTACTTGGGTGAAAATGCAGAAAAACTTTGCTTTCTGCATGACAGTCTTAAACTGTTGAGATGGAATTACTAAGCATTGACAAATCAATTGAGGTGTTTCATTTCATATACCAATGCCAGTACTTCAGTTGCAGTTACTAATGCAACTAGTTTGCTTTTTTAAGGACATTCAGTTATTTAATATTATATTACACCAAAATTCCAAACTTGATTCTTTAAGACTTGTTTGTGAGATATAGGCAAAAACAAAATTTTACGAGAGTTATGTAGTACAGTAATGAGTAACAAACATACTATCATAGATCAAAAAAGTTACTGCTGTTTTGGAAAAATGTTCATTTTGGCAAATTTGGTTAATTGAATAAAGTATTGTAGTAATTTTGACCTCCTGAACTTATGCTCCATTTTGTACTACTATCTTTTAACTTTCAAGCACTGTTTTTGCTTTTTTTGTTGTAAGCACTGTAAGCAGTTCTATTTCATTCAGTGTTCTGTTCTTATTCTTTTTTTATTTTTAACATTCTTTTTTTGTTCATGTCACTGTGTTTTTTCATTGCAGACAGTGTATAGGCTTACTATGCTAACAAGTTAATCAGGTTAATTAAAAATCATAGCAAAATGTTGAAATTACTACAATTTAAAAAATTTTTGCTCATAAATCTTGAATTTTTAAGTTTTTGAAAAAAAGTTAAGGCATAGGATGCATTATGTTTTTGATAATGAAGCAGAAAACAAGATTTGAAAAATTGAAAATATTGCTTATCAGTAGGGCAACCAATTTTTCACCTAAAAACTTGAAATTTTGACTTTAAAATTTACAAATTTTGACTTTCTTCTGGCCTATAAATTTTCTGTGTTTGCAACTGCAAAGTGATTCAACCTTAGGTGTTGAGTTGAACCCAGAAGCATATTCATGCACTCTATGCTTCGAAATTAAAAAAAATTGGTTGTTTAACTTTGAGGGATGATGTATTGATAAGTTCATTAATGACTACAGTAGAGTCAAACCTGAGAACATCATAAAGTTGAAGCACTATATATATAATGCATTGAGCATTTACCAAACCAAGTACTGTAAGACCACATTTCTTGCCTTACCATGCTTATCCTACATACTATTCAATTGTCCAGTAGTGGGCAAAACAACATTATTACTTCACAAGTTGCAGCAAACCCATTATTATTACAGAATTGCAACAAAACTTGCAAAGGCATATACATGTCTGTTGTAGTGGTTTCAACAAAATATCGATAAAAAGAAAAATATGCTACAAGGAAAGTTTAACCCAACGACAAATTTTGACCTAATGATAAATTTTGACTTTTTTTTACCTAATGACTTGGATTCCCTCATGGCATGAGCGTGAAATTTGGTTTGTGGACGTTTCATTAGCTTTAAATAAGGCAGAAAAATTTTGACTTTATTGACTTTTGGTTGCCCTAGTTGTCAGTATCGGCTATCGGCCCATGAATGGCCGATATATTGGTATCGGCCTCAAAAGCCATATCTAGTGAAAATGATACTAGTGTGACTGTGTGAGCTTTGGTTTGCACGCCTTTAGTTTATCCAAGCTTAGTTTTGTAAAATATAGTTAACTATATATCTATGTTTTTTTTCNAAAAAATACAGAAAGATGATGTCTTGGATGATAGTGATTTGGATGAAGATGCCTTGTTATATGGCAGTGATGATGACAATGATGATCTCAAATATTCTCCATCAGCTTCCACACTGGGCACTGTTGTGGATCACCAAAAATTTGGTGATATTGCTGATAGTCACCCTGGAAACACAAATTCAGGCATCTCCAAAACTCATGTCAAAATGCCGCTGACCCCACCAGCCACCACCCATGAAACAGGAGATACTGGAAATTTAGCTGAAAGTGTTCATGGGAATACACTATCTGGTGATATACATGAAGCAACCCTTGCTTCAAGTGAGGAGGTAGTAAATGGTGAATTTGAATCAAAAAGACAAGGACTGTCCTCAGGGGCCATGCTAATGCTAAAAGACACTGATAAGGAGGTAAGTTATGCAATTTGTGCAGCTTCGTTCAATATTTCTCATGAATTTGATAGCATTTTTTGTAATACTGTGTTTCCAAAAATAAATACGCAGTTGGTCCACTAGAGGTTTGCTCAACTATATTTGAAATAATTATTGTTTTAGACCTTTCAGTGTGATATACGTAATAGATCATTTGATGGTTAGTGGTATATGGTGACCATTTTATTAGGGTATTCAACAGACCTGCAGCTAGCCTTAAATTTCGAGAGGGAGTTAAAGCAGTGTCTATATTTTGATGTCCAAANATTTTCATGGAAATAAGCTTCATAGTGTTTTCNGAGTCTCATGCTTTCCTACAACATAAGACAAATGACTGAGATCTGAATGACCTTGTTTGTTCCAAACTGAAGGATCTGATTTTACAGCAGACAAGGTCAACAATACAGTTTGCTCTTTACACTGCAGCCTGTGAGTTGTTGTATTTCATCAAATCTTGGTGTTGAAATTGTTCAGTTTATTATTTTGGTTTGTTGTCTGCACATAGTGGTTAAATTTAGCAGTCAGGTATGGGCTTTACTTTCTTCATCATGGAAAGCTTTTCATCAAAAGATGATGTATAAAACTGGCAACTGTCTTAATTCAGTCATGGTGCTTGATGTTGGTGATGTATCCAATTTGAAAACCGTGAAGCCAAACTTAGCAAATAATTTGACCAACATAGATATGATAAAGCAGCATTCTTTGAGCAACTAGGTTTTGTTAGTGTATGTTTTTTCTGTGACCAGACTGCTTTCATGGTAGATTTATTTATTTTAGATTTTATACAGGTGCATTGGGGTCTGTTTTGGTGTGAAACCAAAGTAATACATGTTTCTGTACTAAAAAAATGCTCTTGTTTACAAACAGTTGTTTTTATGACAGAACAAGTAAAAATTTTATCAGAACTTGGACTTGCTCAGAATAACATGAATGGGTTGTCCGAAAGGTTAAGGATATCTAACTACTTTTAAACCCTTTTTTGTCATGTCTTTACTAATTCCCAATTGTAGCATGGTTTCTTTTCTGTAAAATTTTTTTGTCTTTCGCCAGTAAGAACAATTTTGTAAACTTGAAAACCAAGCTTTGGTGAGCTTTATTAAAGCTATGGAATGCATCAGGAGTGGTACATAACAGCATCTTTGCTTTTGTGTGTCAGTATGAGATGTATGTTTACAAAATAGTATTCCACGACTGTTTGTGCATGGTGTTGTATAAACTTTGTTTGGATTTGTACTAGTGTCTAATTTCATGTGTTTACAGGAAAAGAAAGTAGAGACAACACAGCTTGACCAACAGGATGAAGATGAAACAGGTGCTATTTCTAGTATGGTCAGAGGCCCATAGGTGACGAGTACAGCAGTGTGACACTCCACTGATTTTTCATTTTTTTGATGAACAGTTGTTTGGTAACAAGCACAAAGACAATATTCTGAAATGTATTGAAACGTTTTTGGATAGATGCGGAATGGAAGGTTTAAAAACCACAATGTAGCTTGAATCAGTTTTAAGTTGTAGAGAGAAGCACCATATCTGCTGTATGCGACTTTTACAAAGACTATGTAAACGAGGAACAGTTGTACAGCAAAATGCAACAATTTTTGGCAAGCAATGATTTAAACAGTTCCACTCCAAATGCTATTTTGATGAAAAACCAAACTTTTGTTGTTTTCCGAGTTTAACGTGTTTGCTGCGCATGTATTTGCATTTCCCGGCTGTACTACTGGTGAGGCAAAGTGACCTTCAGTGCACTTTGTCGCTTAAAAAATTATCTCTGTCCGCTCATGACTGAACGTAGGTTGAATTCTTGTTGTTACTAAATATTCATTCCATTGTGGCAGATGAACTTAATGTTGAAAAATTGATGGATGATTGGATTAATAGGGCTGTACTTCCCATAAATACTTTAAGGTAATTTTGTGTTATATATCAACTTATTATGATTCCAGTTTAATCTGTTTTGAACGTGTTCTAAAAGTTTTGAAAAAATTATGAGTGACTGAACATGAGTCACCTGCAAAAATGGCATTAGTGTGGAGCTGCTTTGGGATATTTCAACCGATATTATTTTGCCAATTTATGCAGCGTTGGATGTCATATTTTGTGATGTCATGGATTTCGCATGTCTGTAGAAATTTCAAACTCGCCACCTATGCAGAGACCTATGACTATTTTTCACTTTTCTTTGTACTGCTTGCAAGTATCCTTTTTTGATTAAAGTATAGTATATTTTTCTGTGTTTTGGTTCATATACACACTGCTTTTTGTGTATGACCGTTCAACTTTCTGGGGAGTGGCCAGTTCCCAGACAAAATTTGTTTTGTAGTAGATCTCATAGTGGAAACCATTGCTTGCCAAATTATGCTGGAAACTTGGTACTTATTTTCGTACTGATTGTCAGTTGTAGCTTTTCTGTTTCCAAGTCTGTTAGAATCCTTGCCATATATATTGTGAGATTGTGGTTTTCCAATATATTCATAAAATCAGTTCCACAGCTTTGCTAGTTTGCTTAAAATTTGGGCAATTACTCTGACGTCAGAAGTAGATTTGTGAGAGGTTAACACAACAGCTGGGTAAATTGTTTCTTTGGACTTTACGCATAGAAGTTTTGGACTTCACACATAAATGTGTTTTGAGCAGAGCTGATTGTTATTTGTTACCTACAAAAAACATCTAGTCTAGTCTACTAAGACTTAAAATGCTTCCACTGTAGCATTATCGTTGGTGAAATTATGAGAACAGAAATGTCGGTGCATGAAAAAATTCAGTGTAAAATTCACGCAAGGTTTGCTGATGCTTCATAGGCAACGTGTTATGTAAAAATAGCTGAATTAAGTTTTACACAAATACAGCACCGCACTGACACAAATACAGCGCAAGCGCAGGAATTTTATGACGTTTACGTCATAAACTATTACATTTTGATGACAAATACGGATATGCACATTGCACAATAAGCACAAATTCAAGTTGTCGGAGGACTGCTGGCTGTAAGGAATAGGTGAAAGAATTAGCATTACTAAATCAGAGACGCGGCAACAACTTGTGTTTTGGAAAACTACGTGCAAACAACAGTGTAGTGACTCTAAATGACCACATATTGTCCATGCATACCGGCTGGAAACTTGCGGATATAATACATCGGCACCGTCGTTATATCGGAATGCCGATTCCCCTTTCCATAGCGCTTGTTGTCTCAAAATGTGTTATTATTGGCCGGTAGGTTATAGGAAGTAATATACAGATCCAATATGGAGTATCTGTTAGACTCAGGGTGGCGGCTCTTTTCAACAAATGCGAGAAAAAGCGACGAAAAAAGATTTAACCATTATGTAATAGTCACGAAATCAGCTAATTGTGGCCGGAATACCGAATAGTCCTGCGCAGTGACTAGTCGAAAAGAAAAAAGTGAATTACAGCAATTAACAAAAGGAAAGTCTGTCGAAGGACGCCGCTTCTAGCGATGTGTATAATAGGATACTTCCAATTTCTGCTAGACATGCAGATAACTTGTACACCGTCATATGTAATTTCTTAAATTTGCATATTCTTTTGCTGTGTGAAATGATATCTAAAAACCCTTATTGTACAAAATAATGTCATTGGCTGTTGGCCGTCTTGCATTATCCATTGTGGAATCTGATCCTTTTGGAAAAATGTTTAAACACCCCTGCTTCGAAATTTTTAGAGCAGGGAATATTATCGATTATTATTATTGCCTTTTTCAACACTAGACTTTCTCTTGCAGTTTGCATCCAGCCTACGTTGCACAAATGCAAGTTTCTTGCTATAAATTCCTGAAGTTTACATTTGATGTGGTATTCATACACTTTTTTGGGGTGAAATTTTGCTTCGAATATGTCTTTCGCACTTATGCAGATGCAGCCAACTTTTAATTTGTGATGCTTTAATTGCAGGTCAAGTCGAAAAGCGAGTTCATGATGAGGAAGACAGCGATGACGATGAGTCGGATCGCCGGAACAGGTTTCGATCAGAACGTGTTTCATCTGAAACAACAAAACCTATCAGGTGAGGGATGCTTTCTGCTCTAAGTCGCCAAAAATTGACGATTTCATGCGTAATCAACCTGGTCGATCTTTCTTTTCAGAGGAGTCGACCGTGGCAAGCGGGAAATACCCGACACGCTGGAAATTTCTGAAGAGACGCGGCAGCAGATCGAGAATTTCGATAAGCAGCAGCGTGAAAAGCGAAACAACAAATGGAACCGAAATCGGGGCAGAGTTCGGGGCAAGGATGCTCGTAGGGGTTTGCCTGGAGGTCGAGGCAAGTTGGTTTTCGTTTAATAAGGATGTTCGCTTTCTGGTTGTTTGGACATGTTCTGTCTTACCTGTGCTCATGACGTGTGCATCGTGTTTCATGTAGCTAACATCGGTTTTCAAATCAGCTTTAGTGTAGAAGAAAACTAGTTGCATTTATCAAACGGGGGAGTAGCGACGTTGTCTTCCTCGTGGTTTTGTGTGCTGCTAAAGCTTCTGGTCAATCTTGAATATAGTTGTTGGTTTTCACGCTGGAAAATGTTACCGCAATTGGTTCGAGTTGATATGCTTTGCACGTGCTCATCCATGGGCATCGGAAAGGGGGGCAGGGAGGTCAAGGCCCCCTGGATTTTGAAATTGACATTTTCCTATTAAATTTTAAGCAAAAAGGTTGTTTTCTTAATTTCGAGTGGGTAAAATGAAATTTCACCAATTTTGCCCTCCCCTGGAAAAAATCCTTCCGACGCCCATGTGCTCATCTAGAAACAAAGGTTATGCTTTGTTGCCTGAAACTCACAAGTCGAGTTGCCTTCTTCTCAAATCGGGAATTAGTGTTTCCGCTTTTCGTTCATTTGCGAGCTCGCTGTACAGCCAAGGGTCATACGTCATACGTGATGCAGAAATATCAAGTGTTTTGAAACACGTGACGTGTGACGGGGTTTTCGATTGTATTCGAAGTCGAACCACATCGAAACACATCCGTTTGCAAAGACATTATGCACGGGCTTGCATTAATTTTGAAATAGGTTTATTCGTGCTCCTCAACTCGTTTACCTTTGACAACCACAGCTTGCCGATGGTGTATACGGAAAAGTGCCTGATGCCATGTCCAATACCGGTCCGTGAAGCATTTATTATACAGGACCGCACAGAAACAACAAGAGTATTTGCACTTTGCAGTATTTTGAAAAAGTATAGGACCACCAAAGTCAAAACGACATATTGCATTAAAGTTAGAATCACTGCAATGTATCAATTGAATCTTCCGCTCAATTACAGTATTTCTTAAAAGAAGCACATGCTACGTCNTAGTCAATTTTGGANATTTTCAAAGTTACTTGTAGTCAGTTGTATTGACACTTGCCATTTCCAACGTCCTACCTTTGTGAAGCGGGATTTTCTTTAGTGACAGCATCCAAGACGAAATTACGGAGACTGAGGTACACACTGCTGGTGTCATTGACTACTACCACCCCAGATAAGGCCATCTAAATAATTCGAGGGGTCCCACTGATTCAGCGTTATGATGAGTTGTGTATTAGGCTCATCTAACGGAATGCTGTTCGCTATTCGGGTTTAGGGTATAAAATTATGGCAGTTTCGAGAGCATGTGAATGCAGTGTCTCACACTGCTGTATTTTGTTAATATCTTTTGCATCGTTATGTGAAAAAGGTTTTTCTGGCTCAGGTATGCGATTTATGTTTGGGAATCAGCGACCAAGGATGCCTCGCGCACATCTTGCAAACCAGCGGCCACTTCTTCCCCTTCCACAACCACAGCTTATTCGACCACCTGCAGGACATCTTGATCCTCATTTTCTGAATCAGGCAACATTCCCGGCCAGCTTGCGTTCCATGCCCCCTCCACCAATAAGTTCAGTTCGGTTTCTTGAACCTCCTCCAATTTTTCCGCCCCACTTGCTGCTCCCTCCTCCTGGTCTTGGGGTTGTACCTGGTCTCGCGCCCCAGTCTACTCAATTGATGATGACAAGTGTGTCAAGTATTCCGGTTGTTAGCACCACAAATCGCGATACTGTATCTCGATTCCCAAATCCTCCCACAACAGCTGCTGAAGAAACCAAAGGAAAGCCAATTCCTACGCTCCTCTCAAGCTCAGCACGATCAACCCCGCCACCAAGTGGACAGTTAGCTGACGAGCAAAGACAACCCCGGGAAGTTGTCTTCAGCAATGAAGCTGTTAGCCGTGACTCCCCCAAGCTATCTGTAAAAATTATGAGGTATTGTTCACAAGGTGTCAAAGACATAGTTTATTTAGGACGATGAAGTAACCTAATGATTCATCCCGACGAAACATTTTCAGTGCTAATTTCCAGTTTGTTTTTAAATAGTTGTTCTGATGCTGTTAGTATGTTTGTCAGTTTGATTTTGCGTTGCAAACATGTCATCAAATTTTTGTATGTGTTGATACTTTACATGCGAAAAGATTTTTTAATAACCATTGGCGATTTCGAAGAAAGACTAAGACAAATAAGAATATTTTTGTTGCTTAAGTGCTCGAAATTTCGTTTGTTTTTCTCTAGGCGCTCGCTCTAAAACAGTTGTGGGCAATATTTGTTTCAAAAGGTTGATTTCATCGCTCGTCTCCCTGGTTGTACGGCAAACTGCTCACAGACAACGCCACCAAAATATCTTTTATGCGATAAAGAGCTGTATATACTACGCACTAACAAAAAGCTGTAGGGTATTTTTTTATCTAGTGTATTTTTCGGTCATTGTTTTTACGTCGCTTTCCAGTCAAGCTTTGGGCTTAACGAAAAAAGAAGGAAATACGTTGCACTGACCGATCTGGCAGTGCAACAGAGAGGGGTAGGTAGGACATAAATTACATACCCTGCTATAGGACGTATATAAGGAGGTAACTGGCGAAACTTCTCTGGAACATAATATATATAATATCAGGGTTTTTTAAGGAAAATGTCAGGTACCCGGCATGGACCTGTAGGGACCTGATTTCTCTGATTCTAATGACCCGATGATAATTTTCGCTGAATGGAGTCCCTGAAACACCTTAAAAAAAAAAAAACTGACGAAATAAAAAAATGGCGCAACCGTTATGAACCAGTACACGATTTCAACGGGGCTGCGTTGGCGGTTTTCCTTATGTCGGCTCTTGCATTTTCTCAAGTCTTAGAAGGTAGTTGCTAGTTCTTTTTTTCTTGTGCTTAGATCTCGGTCTCGCTCTCTATCACGGTCGCGATCCCCGTCGCCCGTTCCTCGTCCAAGTCACAGAAGGACTGTGCTGCGACCTCGACGTTCAAGGTCTCCGCGGAAGCGATCGAGATCGTGAGTTCTTCAACCATGCTTTGTTGTTCCAAACCGCGTTGTCTGTTTTTACACGTCAAATGTTAGTTGAAACGTGATCGGAAGCACGTTTATGTCCGTATTTTTCCAGGTATCAACAGCTTTTCTCACGAGTTTTTTGTCTTTTGTTATTGCTGAAGTTGTTTGCTGAGATCAGGGAGTCTTAAGCAGTCCTGAGTCAAAGCTCAAAATTCAGGTTTCCTCTCAGAATCAATCTTAACATGTCCTGCAGCTGTCGAAAAAACGGATCCTCTCTACCCTGAATTGCCACCCGCGTAGATTTGAATTGGGCCACGCAATACAGCAGTTATTGTCGTGCATTTTATGGTTTGACGTGTGTGAGGAGTCAATTCTGTACGTTCGTATCTGACAAAAATGATTGGATTTTTTCCACTTCGTTCGTAAAACGATAGATTAGGTTTACTACGACCCGTTATAGCAAATCCGTTGTGGACATACACGCTTTAGTATACCGTTTATTTGTAAAAAAACTTGTTAGAAAAAGTCCACCACTCTTGACCAGAACCAATGGGGATTGCTTCGCCAAATGTGTGAACATTTTCTTCCTAAACCTTTTCTGACTTTAACGTTTCCTTTGGTCAATTCTGCAAAGCTTATACCCCCTTTATTAGGAATACTGTACATTGAGTGTACAATGAATTTTTCTTTCAGGCATCAACATCCTCTGTCTCTTTTTAAAATCAACTTACGGTACACCAAGGATAAAAATTTTGCAAAATTTTCTCCTGTTATACAACATCCCCCTAAACTCGAGTTTAACCCTCAGGTTTCACATCATGCGTCATAATACAAAGGACGCCATGTATTGCGTGTTTACCTTGGCAGTGATAAAAACAGAACTTGGAAACATTTATCAAGGAAAAAGAATTAAACGCTTTAAGACACTGCATGCTAGCAACTACTGCTTTTACGTAGACACAATCGCCAAGCGTTATATCTGTAGAACAAAAGTTGATACGCAAGCAGTAACTTTAGCATGTTTCTGTTGCAGGTTTACCGTATTCAATTTGATGTTTTAGGGCTTAGATTAGAACTTGATGATTGTGTAGTGCGTAAACATGAAGCCATATATTGTTCTTTAAACATGAAGGCATATATAGTTCTTTCTTTAATATTCTCTTGGCTTTGTTTAATGGTAGAAATGTCTGTTGATAAATAAAGATAAACCCGTTTCCTACGCGTATATAAATAATACCGGTAAACTTGGTTTGGTTTTAGATTTAAACATATTTTACAACGCTAGCACCTAGTACTTGTTCAATACATTCTTGACCAGGCGGCGGCTTCATACGACAAAGATGCACTATACCACCTTTAAACACAAGGAATCTAAATTGTGTATTCAACTCAAGTTTAATCGCGAAAGCCCCGTTTCGGATTTTTTTAAACGGTATTTTAAGAAACTCTGGCTATTGGGTATGCATTTCCTCTGTCCACGACTGAGTAGGGTTATCTTTTTACGCTGTGTTGCTGGTGCCAAGTGTTTTTTCTCATAATAGGTCTTTTGCAAGTAACTTCAACCTGCTCTTGCGTGCACTGAAACACACCGAATGAAAAAAAGGTGTTCTGAATCTCTTTGGCCTGATTATTTAGATTGCCCGATTATGACCGCAGTCTAGCGAATTGGTGAGATTCGTGGTTTCGAGACGAAGGCCAATATTTTCATAAGTTCAGTTTCATTTATACTCGCTTTCTGTAGCCTACTCCTTTCGGGTATGTCACTGGTGTGTGCGGCGCCCATCTCCGCTTGGGCCCAGTGGCCACGCGGCTATTCGTTGGTGGCAAATGGCTCGTGATCAACCAACTTTACCTCTGCTGTAAAAGTAAAGGAACAAAAGTAAATTAAACGCAATCATTGCATTTAATGCAACAAGCGATTATCATGCGCTGTTTGCACAGAAACACGTTTTTCAGGACTATTTTTTGTTTGTTCATTTGTACGTACTTTGTAGTTATTACTGAATGACGAATTGGTATGAAAGTGCAATATCGACTACATATCCCATGGTGCTGACTGTATGAAATTAAAAGATGCGAGATCGAAACGAAAAGGTCTAACAGTACAGGTGCAAAATAAACACAACAAACTGTTTTAACTGTTTTAGGGTGTGTTCATGATTGCCTGAGTATTAGTCCCTGAGTAAGTGAGACCAAGCTTGCTCTTCTGACAGTCGTGGATGAGGCTTCAGTTGTTCTCGTCTTCAAGACCCCCACCCGGAATGTTGCCTGGAAGCATTGTTTATGGGGCAATACAGATCGACCACATGTCAACTCATTCACCAAATAAATTGAACAGACTGAAAACCAACAGGCTTGTAATGCTACATCATCGAATCGCCATCAAATAGACCGTCATTGTATGTAGATGCCATGCGTGAGTTTGGACCACAGGCAAACGAAATAAATACAAATGAACACATCAAAGCCATCGCTAAGGGCCATAGTGTTGCCTACTACATAGCGGGATTTTTGTTTGCTTCTGTATTTTGCTTGGCATACTTATAGTGCCGTACGGATTTATTTGAATAAATCCTTTAGCAATGTTCACAGGATATTTTATATTCTGTATTTCATATTTCGTATCCTTCCTTGCAAGTGGCCGACAAAAATCGGTCTATTTATTTAAAGACCCAAAACGTTGGTCGAATCGTTGATTTTTTGATGCGTTTTGCCAGTCCGTTCTGTACTGCAGGCGTCGTTCGAAGGGTTCCTCATCACGAAAAAGAAGCAGACGAGTTTCAAAATCGCTTTCGCCTAGGCGCGACTCTCTGTCACCACCAGTCGACCAAACAAGTTAGTCAATCTGCGTCACGACGTGTGGGAGGCTGTCGCGGTCGGTTGAGTTCAGCCTTTGTATTCGTTTTTCTTGTTGCAGGCGCGAAGAAGCCTGCGAAGATTCACATCAACCCCCATTTCAAAGGCCCTCGTGCATTTCCCGCTCCTGCAAGCGTGGCAGCACCTGTCGCTACCGCCGATTCCGCCCCTGCGACAACGGCGACGGCAAAACCCTTGCCGTTACTTCCTCCTGGTTTAGCCAACATACCCCCGCCGCACCTTCTGATCAAGCAATCTCCTCTTCCTAACCCACCTGTCAAACCACCGGCAGTTTCTCAACCCATCACGATTCCCCCGCCTCCACTTCCCGGCGTTTCGCCCAGCGTTGCGACGTCGCAAACCGCCAGTACCAATTCCCAGAAGTCGGTTGTTCCACGGCCGTCTATCACAGTGCCGCCACCAAGCTTCTTGCCCCCGCCAGGGTTTCCCCCTCCACGTCTGCCCCCTCCATCTTCCAACCCCAGCCAACCACCACCACAACTCCCGGTTCCTCCGACGATTGCCACGGTCCAGGCTCCACCTCCCGCTATTCCCAACTTTCCCCCACCGAAACTTCCAACCTCCTTACCAATTGGAATGACTGTTCCACCTTCTGTACGTCCGCCTCTCATTGCCCCTGCTGCTCGTCTCAACAAACCGTCAAACATACAATTCGGACCGCCCATCACGGTAACGCCACGTCTACAGCAGCCCACACTCTGTGACACAACTACCCCGGGAAGACCAGCATTAATGCAGCCGAGGCTGGGCGGGGAGCCAGCGCGAAGACCGCGTTTACAGCAGCCTGGACCTTCCAATCCCGTGGTTCACATTAGGCCCGTGATGGCCAGAAACATGCAGCGACCACAGTCCTCAATTCCTGTCAAAGAGAGGTAGTTCATTATTTCATTTCTTTTCTATGTAAAGGATGACTGCAACTGCGACATGTAAAACCGCATTTCGTTTTTCATTCATATTAAAGTTTCCGTTACGTGGCGCAGTGGCCTTGTGTACGGCACTTACAGGAATATTCAAATTGGTGTTCGTAAAAATGTTTGTAAACGTTTTGAAAATACCGATGGAAAGCTACTAAAGCTACCAGAAAGAANAGCAACAAAAAGTGTACTTACTCGCCATCCCGTGGTAGTTGTAATTTGGTTTCACAGTTTAATGTTACGGATAAGCTTTACCCTGATTGGAGTGGTACGAATGGCACTTCAATAGCAAGCGCAAAATTTGGTAGCGGAATTATACTATCGATTACCTTTGCCTTCCACCTCTAAGGAAATGATATTGTAAAGTGCGATCAAGCAGTAGACACTGTAAAATTGCAAAATGTCGCTGCGGCACGGTCACGTGTTCGGCCAACGCAATAAGAGTGTCACTGCGGAAAGAAACTGTACGAAATTTAAACATATCATTTTGTCATGTGAGCGAAACGGTGTTGCATGAAACTCGAAAAGATAGGAAACGTGATACTCAGCAATTTGTACAAAATATCTGCTCTGTGAATTACTAATTTCATGTACTTGGTTCGTCCAAGTGTCAGTGACGTTTTTTAATTCTTCTCGTAATTTTCCTTGTCAATGGTAATGTTTATTGGAAAGCTGCAGATTGTTGTGAGCCTGTTTTACTTCTTCAAGGCTGGCTCCTAAGTTTCAGTCGAGAAACATTCAGCGAAGTGATACTAAAAATACGAAGAAATCAGCTCCTCTGTCCAGACTCAAACCTCCTCCCGTTGTTTCAAAGACCCAAATTTCTCCGAAATCTCAAGTATGTAGTAGTTTGTCTGGCGTTACATTCCTGTATGACCATATTTGTTAGTTTTTTGCCCAAAAACTTATGATGAACTGCTGAAGTAGCAGACGGTTGGTTACTTTAGTTATTGCTAAGTTCCGTCAACTTCGATTAATCAGCAGTGTCCAGCTTTCCACGTGCAAGACCGTATGCCGATAGTTTATTGCGTGGAAAGTAAATCCTCAACACGTTTTAAATGTCACCGTCTATTAACACATGGATTGCCGAGGTGTCGGTTTCGATAACAACTTCTTTTCAAATTTTTTTTGTGTACATGTTAAAAGTCGTTTTGAGTTCAAGCTGACGTTGACATTTCCTAATATCTATACCAGTGTTTTTCAACTTTTTGCTGCAACGGAACCTTCCGAAAATGTTTGCGTTGCTCTTGGAACTCCATGCAATGATACAAGTGTCTATATTGCTACAACCGCATAGAACTGTGGTTGCGAATTTCGTCGCAGGCAAATTCGTTCTGTTTCGGCGGAATCCCTGGCAGCCACTCGCGGAACCCTGAAGTTCCGCGGAACGCCGGTTGAAAAATACTGGTCTATGCTTTTAACCTACGAAGTGATTTTTAAACTTCAGTCGTGTTTTCTTGCAATTGCAATTAATACTTTAAAACTTGTACACAGCCGTTGGCCGAGATGTTTTTTGCGATACCTATGCCTGTGACAATCAAACTTAGTTCAACGTTTTTACTTTGGTTGTTTCTGAAACCTTTTTATGCCAATAATGGTTTTCACACATAATTTGTGTGAATGTTGATGTCAGAACAAACTTTCATGTACAGGCTGCTGGTTTTTACGCCATGTTAGTAATTTTTTTGATTTTGCATCAGAGATATGATTGTGCCAGTATCTATATTGTAGTCACTGCCAAAACCTTCGAATAGTGTTAATTCGTGTTGCTGATGCTAGTTAGTCTTTTTCTGTAACGGCTGAATAGACATTAAAAGGAGAGGAAGCCGCTGGGGTGGTCCTGAACTGGTTCATTGGATGAAGAAGAGCAAAACAAATTAGGTGACACTTAATGACGTATTGCTGTAAGGCTGACCGTCCTTTGGTTCAGATTGCCTTTGTTCCTTCCATGGGTTCGAGAACCCTGCTCTTGACAAATTTTTCCTGTGTAGAAATTGCACCGTAATAACTTTGGCTTAAACCAAGTTCTGTCGTTGATCTGCTCGAAACCGAAACATCGATACGTGCGTATGTTCTCACTTAGTTCGTGATGGTGTAATATAAGAATTGCGCTTTTTTTATCCATAGTCACTCAGTGCATAACTTCCATCTTGTAGTAACTTTCGTCTACTCCAATCCCAAGAAGTTAGTCATCCTCCCCGTTTATTTTGGAAAATAAAAATTTTTTGCAGGAATCTTGCAGGAAACTACTGTTGAATAATTTCGTTATTGATGTAAAAAACTGACGTTGGCTTTGCGCCGCGTTAGGATCGACGCACGACGCCAATGCACGTCACGCGTGTTTTGATGATTGACATGAAGTTGCCTGCTTTGGTGTAAGCAAATGCCGCCGTTTGCTTTGTGGTACTTGATTCAAACGCGGAATGATCAACAGAAAACCCAGTGTTAAAACTCTACTTTTTTATGGAAACAGAAAGCGGGAGATGAGATGGGCGATTGTTTCGTTACATATGCGATTCCCATCCAGTGGCCTCGTAAAGTTGCTCTTTTCTCGTTTAAGTTCTACATTCTGAGTGCCCATTTGCCCTAGTTCGCACAATTTACTGCGAATGAATGTATGCCAAACAGGTGCATGTTGCTTTGCCAATCCTGCTCGTTTTAATTACAAAGAAAGATATCTCTTTTCTATGTCAACTTTCGATAAGGTTCGATCCATAGTGGTTTGGAGCGTACGTTTCCACCAACAAACAAGGTTGATTGGCGCTGCGACTTGCACAGGATCGATTCAACATGCCAATCAATGAAATGCTATCATTATTGCACACTGCGCTGTATGTTAGTTAACACAAAAAACACTTGCCTTCAAAACGAACACCATGAGCTAGATAAGAACAACAAAGTACTTCTCTATTGTTCTGCTTCCCAACCCTTTTTAAACCGAGTGTCACTTGCATGTTACCCCGAGGCCAAAAAAGTGAACAAAATTGAATCGGTCACATTTCGATTCGCTAGCTGACTAGCCAATAATTCAACGCAGAAAAGTAAAAACTGCTGCCCCCTTTAAAATTATTTTGTATCAATATTGTGATTTTTTTTATAACTGATTCAATGGGATTGGTGTTAGCACAATTAAGCTAAAATCTGAATACAAACTCAAATGTGCGTGTGCACCTGGAAAATAACACTGGTGTACCACATTTGCGGATCTGCTTCTCCATTGTTTTGATGCGCAAAACTGTCTCTGAGTAATACATCAGCTCTGTGCCCGGCCAGGTCGTTGATGAATAAAATGGTTTTCGTTGATTTCCGTGTAAGATATTGCGAAGCGTTTGAGAACGTGTTGCTTTGGTGGCCTTTTCCAAAACCGCTTTTGCTTTGTAAAGCTTTGAGTTTGTAATCAGGGAACAAATTCAGTCGCACACCGGGTTAAGTGGGTGTACAGTTTCTTATCTTTTAATAATGGTTGCCTTGAAGGCCACGAATTGCTTTGTTATCGCCAAAATCCGTAATTCTTCAACGAGAAAACATCTTCATTCACACACGGTAAAGGCGTCTGGGTGGTCTTTCAATCTGATCGAAATGCTTTTTTACCTCTCCTGATTCTTTTCGTGTTACTGGCCGCATTTTTGCCACCGCGTCTTTCCGACCGGAAATAATTTTTCTGCGAAATGCGTGTAACGGAAATTGCAAGTTGACAATATTTCCTTTGATATGAAGGCGTGGAACGCAGAAAATGAATTGGATGCGAAGTACAAAGCTTTGCTCGCTCAGCAAGCCGAGAAACGGCGACAAGTGTTCGCGAACAAGGCTCGTCGCAAGAGACCCGCTGCAGAAGGTAGAGTTCAATATTGACATACAGTAGTTATTTTTGAGTGATTTTTGTTTATTCTTGGTTTTGCTTGCGCAGCAAAACGTGCTCAACAGCCAAAAAAACTTTTTGAGTCGCAGTGCTGCAAGGTCGGTCTGCTTGAATTGTTGCGCGTGGTAAATGCCCAAGACTAGTGCTCCTACGGTGCGCAACTGCGCAGTACCACCGCACCATTTGCGCAGTGAAATCTCATTCTCGCGCACTTGAAACATTCCATATTTAATATCGTATATATATCGCATAGCCCTTGTAACGTTTGAAACGCTTCGCTGGTTGTGTGTCTACATGGTTGCGCAAATTGCATGCGCACTAAGACAAACATTTGCTCAGTGCAAAATTTTCTAAGCGGGAACACTGCCCAAGACCGTGCCCAAGGATCCTGAAGTTAACTCAAAATTATTTCCGCTACTTCACGTTTGCCACGAGGTACTTTTCAATTCTCAAGAGAAATTACAACCGATTGCATCGAATATAATATATTTTCATAGTTTCTTCTGAGAAAACTCCAGCGGTACCATAGGTGGCAGCACTGGCAAGGCAGGATCGAGCCCATAACAGAATATTTTGAGAAGCTTGACCAAAACGTTCCACAGCGGGAATACCTTCATTTGAGTTTTTATGTGACTTCACTGCTCCAGAAATCACATGTGCAGGGCAACTTGTCTTCATCAAGATAAAACGAGCTAGGTGTAGGTTAAGATATCGTTGAAAGCGTTAATGTGCGCAAAGGGATCACGGTTGTAGAGAGGGCAAAGCAAGCGGCCACTGAATAACATGAGTAGATAATACACCAACGGATGGTAACAGGCAAACGTTTGTTAAAGGAGCAGGTAATGTGTCTTGGAAAACAAGTGAACCCGAAACAGGAACTACTCAAACAAACAGATGAATAAGCTCTTCTGGTGATTATAATTTTTATAAGCCAACGTTTCGCCCACCTATTCGAGTGGGCTTCTTCAGGGCAATGTTTTCAACCACAAAACATGCAGCATACCAATAACAAGAAACAATGAGTAGTATGACGTACAAAGACAAACAACGCAAAGCTGGCCAACCTGTTATAAGAATGGTGACAGCGTGTCACAGAAAATACGTGGAAGCAGTGTTTTTTTTAAGGTGTTTTGAGGGACCAAAACGGTCTCTCAAATTCCTCCAACGGTCTCTCAAAATATAGTGACCTGAGATCACATCAGTG
>JGI24158J21664_10002692_pt1 | contig 21794 bp, 10 predicted proteins | sample Ectturendosymbi3_FD_21664 | JGI IMG/M metagenome (IMG submission 21664)
CAAAATGGTGCTGTGACCAGGATGTGGAGGTCGTGCAGAGTTCAGCCTTCACACAAAGAACGTGCGATCGGTGTGGTTCGTTGTAAAAAGGAGGGGACGTTGTTGCAACCTCTCCGGTGGTGTTGCGTTGATTATGTGATTCACCACGAACGGGATGTGCGTGAAGAATAACACCATTATATATGTAGCGCGAGCAAGCAATAGGAAGAGAGATTGCGAGCACGATCTTTGTTGCTTGCTGCCACGGTGCAAAACTTTGCGCACTGACGCTCGGGATTTCCGATCGCAACAGTTCAAGCTATAGGTAGCACTTTGGAATAAATTTTATTCGTCTAATGAACTTAACGAATGTACATCAAGCCCCCTTCTTGTTTCCTTAACTCGCAACGTGATGATATATGGCATAAGGATCTGGATCTTTGAATAAGAGGGGTGAGCCCTGGAACAGATCTTTTCTAGGGTCTTGACAAGTCTATTAAAAGCCTGATGTCACGGTCAGCCTAGCATGCCCTGCAAGACATACTTTATCAAATTCACTGCAAAATTTTAATGCTGGCATCTCTGTTCGTTCCATATTTCGATATTTCATGTCTGCGTCGCTTTTCCTGAAGTAGGTTTTTGTCGAAGCCTTCACTAAAGCATGTTAGAGCCATCCAGTGCAGTCAGCTTAGGAAACGCCAGCCAGCATTACTGGTGATAGTAGGCCAGTTAACCAGCAAAATTTCAATCATTGGACTGCAAACGCACCACCTTAACTTATTTAAAAAATAGATTCAACTGGCACGCACCATGTTCAGCATGGTGGTGTTCGTGAACGTCAGAGGTTCATGTGGAACTTAGTCAATTGTTGTGACAGGGGGGACAAGGGGACCGGGCCAAGGGCCCCCTACCAAAAGGAGCCCCCCACCATGTTCATATGTTTAGCCATATGTGCGTGCCACTTAATCTTTTTTATCGAGGAAAGTTTGTTTGTGGGCGTTATTAATTATCGGTCGGCAGACGGCAGTATTTCGCTTAAATATTGTTTGATATTGTGACCAAACGAACATTCATTATTTTCCTGAAAGTCGGTCACGTATCTGAATCTAGTGAATGCAAGGCCAAGCCACTTCGAACGCATTAGCTTACGTCTCTACTCGTTTCTGGAAGATTTTGCGTCTGCCTTACTCAGATTTGCATAGGTTGCATGTGAGTAGCATTGCTAAGTAGGGCTACCATACGTCCTCTTTTTGAATTAAATGTCCACTTCTTTCATGAGAAATGAAATATTCTCCGAGGACATTCAAAAATGTCAAAGTGTCCTCCTTTTTTCATTTATTATTTGACATAGTTATAATCAGTGGCGTAACCAGAGGTCTGAGCCAGGGTGGAAATTTAACTAAAAGGGACCCACTGACCAGCACTCAGAAAACAAAATATGAGAAATGATGGTGAATCCGGACGTGGATGGTAATGGTTAGGGTTTTTGTAAGGAAAATATTAGGTACCCGGTATGGACCTGTAGCGACCCGATTTCTCTATTTCTGGAGACCCGATTTTCCCTGATTTTAGGGACCCGATTTTCATTTCTAGGGACACAAATCGGGTCCCTAAAACACCTTAAAAAACAGCTAAAACCCTAAATTACCGGAAAATAAATCGAAAAATGTAAAAAAACTACAACCTACTGAAAACCAAAACAAACCTAAAACCGAAATATGGGTTAAATGTCGACTCGGTTTTCACATGTAGCTTGCCAAGAGGGGGGAATTCGACCCTCTGCTCCCTGTCAGTTACGTCACCGACTATGATATTTTGTATTTACATACAATAAGATAAGCTGTGCCTACTCAACTGCAAAAAGATACGTTCTGGTGGCGTTGCTTAGATCATGGGAGGCCCTGCAAGGTGTCTAATTAATCATGTTTTGGTTGAGTTAATTATACAGTAGGCTGGAAAGGCGGGAATGCTTTAACATTAATAGTTACATAACAGTAGTAAATCTTGTTTCAGTATCTCAATGACTTTGGCATTAGAGTGCGTACTGCTGACTTCATTATATTGTAATAGATTTGCTGTTGAATCGTAATACGGTGATCAGTGTATTGCACATAGATTAGTGTAGTAATTTCTAGTAATTATAGCTAATTAGGGATGCTAAAAAAATGAAAAACTGCGTCTGAAATATCTCTTTTTCACAAAAGAAACTGCAAAATATTCATGGGCTAAATAGAACATGTAAATACGAATATAGTTTTGTGTGTTTTGACGAAAACATCGTCCACACTGGTCGTCTTATTTCAATGCTTAAAACTCATCAACAGGCCTGATTGTTACACGACTTGTTAAGTGTAGATAATACACTCAGGTAAGTGACAGTTGAAAATTGTTCTCCCTTTTTGCGATGAAAATATGCCAGCTCTATTGAGCTTATTAATAAATAAATATGGACAGAAGAAAGGGGATCGTCACCCTTACAAGTATAGAGCTCATGCAAGTGGTTCTAAAAAACGTAAAAAGCAAGAGGCAAAAATGAGAGAGGAGGAAGTTGCAGCTAAGTCAAGGAACATTCAAGTGGCTATTTTACAGTGGCAGTGAAGTCCAGCGGAGACATTTCTGCGGAACTTTTAGGAGGACGGAAAATCGAGGAACATGTTTTTACAGACTTAGATCTGTGTGACGATGAGAACAGACCTAGTTTAACCAGCGGTGCAGTAACAGAAGAACGTCAGGAAGTGATCATCGAAAAACACGATAAATGAGATGGCTGACGCTATCATTGTAGGTAATGATGTCGGTCATTGGTCAGCCAATCTACCAGAAGAAGTGCAGAAATATTGATTGAAAAATGAAATAGGTTCTCTTTGACATTGTGATGAAAAGTTACTTTTAAGCCATGATGTTCCACAACACAGAAAAGACCGAACGCGTCAATGGAAATGCACCACAAGTCTTATTCGTTGCCAGAACCGCAACGGCGAAGTAGTTGATAGAAGTTGGCGTTGTTGCTTTTCACAAACTTGTATTTATTGTTTCACTTGTAGACTGGTGTGCGCGGATACGACAAAATGTGCGCATTTCCTTATTAGAAAAGGAATCTTCGAATGGAAGCACGCTCTTGATCGCCTGAGGAGCCACGAGCATTCAATGGAACATAAAGATGCCACGATTACGTAGAGTCGCAGATGTAACTAATCACTGTGAAGAATTGATGCAGAGCTAGCCAGCCCCTCAGTCAATGCGAACAATATTGGAAATCGCTTCTACCTGCAACGTTTGGTTTCTGTCGTAAAAATTATTGCTGAGCGAGGACTGACGTTTAGAGATGATGAAAACGTTGGATCGTCCAGAAAGTTTAAAAAAAGCTTTTCAAAACTTTTTTCTAGCAATATTTCAAAAAAAAAGAATACGCGATGCTTCTGGTGATCGATTTTACAACTGTTTGAAAATCGCTAATCATTATCAAATATCATTTGCATCATAAAGTTTTGTTACACTTGAGTTAACAAATGTGACGTCACAAGATATGTGTCTTTGTGTGAACGTCATAAATATTGACGATCCATGGAAATACTGGTGACTTCATCGATCCTCCCCACCTAAAGATTCTGCATCCGCACATGGGGCCTCCCACTACGCTTGGGCACCAGGCTCCCCACCATCTGAATCCGGCGCTAGGGCCTGCAACAACGTTTTGAAGCCTATGTTAGATTTATTGTGTATGTGAATGCTGCAATGCCTGTAGCTTGTGTACGTTCTCTTTGGTGAACCTGGTGTTCAAATAAACTCGGTATTTCTAAAAATTTAGTATGATGCAAAAATTACTCCGTATCTACGCCGTATCTCAAACGAAAAGGGTATTTTTGGTGGGAGGGGTGGTCGAACGGACCTTTCCTAGAATAGCTGGCGGATCCTGCTTAGGACGCCCCGGCAATTTAAAGATGTGCAGAGGGAATGCACATTTACCAAGTATAGTAGGTACGCAAATTTGCATAACAAAGTCATTTCACGTTGATCGACCATTAAAATCGCAGAAGCCGATATATTGGCATTTCGGCACGATTTTTGTTATAACCCACGAACCGCTGAAGCTTAAGTCAACAGGTAAGACATTTTTTGACGGCACATCTTTTGAGGTCTTGAAAGTGTAGGCCTATCTGTGACGTCAGGCCGCGAAAAACCTGATTTTCGCGTAGCCACTATGCAGTGGTGTTGTTCAAAACCTGTGGAGATAGAACAAAATACGTTAGAAAAATTCATTATTCGTAAATAAACGTCAGCTACGACAAACAATTTTAAAATATTTAGGAAAAAAAACTCCACGTGTTGACATTCTTCACTTTGTAAGGTCCATATCTTCAGTTTCAAACACTAAAAATCTGAAAATTGCCGAATATGCTGACATTAATGTATTACAATATGTTACTAAGTTTCGAGTAAACTTAATAAGAGGCAAGAGGCAAAAAATTATGACAACCTAAATCTAAAGCATTGACAAAGTTTTGACGAAAATGATATAAATTGAACAAAAAAGTTTGACTCTCCTTTGTAGAATTTTTGCGTTCATTCGAATAGTACACTCTAAAAAAAGTTATTGGCAAACGTTCTGATGTAAAAACTGAAAAAACGTATTTTTTGAAATTTTGAAAAAATGCATTTTTTCGCCCAAACATTGTTCTCTTGTAACAAAGATGAGTGACCTATTTTCGTATTTGTGGTTAGCTGTGGAGCTTCCAAGAAGTCTAAGCCAAAAACTGCTTCGAAAAACCTAACAGGTAAGCGTTGAGCCAGTTTCTTGAAGACAAGCAAAAACTGCCAAAAATACCCCACAAAAAAACAAAAATATTGCATTTTTCTCAAAAAATTCAAATATAAATATGCCTTTTGGGAGGCTTAGTAGAATGATTGGTCAAAAACCTTTCTCACAATGTCTTGCTTGTCAACGTTGCTTCAGTGGTTTGCGGGATATCTTAAAATCCGCGCGGAAAAGCGGATATGTAGGATTCTGCATTCCATAAAAAACTAAATGTCGTTTTCATTACCGAACACATTGGACGCTAAACACTGGTCTCACTTAGGGCGCTCGAATGCCTTGATCCGGCTCTGTATATGCTTAGAACTTTATCTGCTCAATGTTTTTGTGGTGTCTGTTCTTCATTTTTGTTAAGTTTGGCTAGAGGAAAATCTGTACAGCATTTGGACAATGATTTCAAGGAGTGAGTCTTATTTTTAGATTGTTTTATTTAAAATGTTAGTATAGCATAATCAAATGTCTAGTGCAGACGTTCCCAATCCGGCGGTACATGTACCTTCAGGGGTATATTTGCTTATCTGAAGGGTTACATTTAAGGTCAGCAGTAGAAAGAAGAAAGTACCAATTGATCATAATGGTAAAAATTAAAAGAGAGAAAAGTAGTTATAAAAAATAATAATGCAACAATTACAAAATAAAGTTGCAACGAAGTCAATTGAAGATCCTATAACTAACATTTGCCCAACACTTATCATTCCTATTCTACAGGGTGGTCCATATGTCCATACCCATTCACATGTTATCATGCTGTAGTTTGTTATGCATATATTTTAAAAAAAATCTTGCTTTTCAGAGAAAATACATTATATATGAAAGTTATAATACATAACATTATGCAGCGAGAATGAAGGACAGCATACAAATGTACTGGATGCATGAAATATATTTGTGGGTATGCACTTATGGCCCACCCTGTAGTTTTTAACCCGATTACATCTCACTTTTTCTTACATGACGCTGTCTTCATTTCATTTTCTGCGTGAATTATAAATCACTACAAATTTCAAAAATTTTTATTATGTACTTGGCTATATGTTCTGCGTCGTTTTTTTATGTTTTGCATCGAGTTTTTAATGTTCTGCATCGCGTCTTTCAACTTTCATGAATCGTTCTGCCACCCAAGTGGCTTCTACATCAGCTATTCAGGGGTACGTGCTGGTACACGATTTTTAGTTTGCGATTGCAGATGTTGATGACTAAAAATCAACGGAAAATTTTCTCTCAAAGTTGTCATCAGCGATTAATACGAACCAACTTGTAGTTCCTGATCACACCTGCTTTCTTTTCGTTGTACATTTATTTCACTAGTTGTGGACAGCTGGTAAAGCTGTGGTGACAATTATTATGGTTACAAAACAAGGCATTTGCTGATAACAGACTCAGCAGCAAACTTATTGTTAAGCGTTACAATGAAAATGAAAAAGGAATTGAAAGTTGCTATTTTGGCAGCATGTGCGCTCAATTAAGAAAACAAAGATACAACACGATTTTGAGCTGAGTTACCAGAGGTCGTGATGACGAACAATAAACTAGCAAAAAAGTGTCAGAAAGGATGCGATGTCCGAGATTCTAATATCTAACGTGAAAATCAACCTTTGTTGACATCACGATGCATACTCCACTAGTTTGGTGGTATATGCAATGCAAATCATTTATTTTGAGTTCTACTGTATGAAAACTTCAACAAGTTCTCTAGATCTGCTTTACGTTTTCGTTTCTTGACGTTTCTGAGAAAAGTAAACACATCCACTTGCGGGAATAACGTTTACTTTACGAAAACACTGAAAGGTCTAACAGAGACAACATCCTTTGCCCTGCCCACTTTAAGCAAACAGTAACCGTGGCTAACAGCCGCTGTTGATGATCACTTGAAGGTTTCCAACGTTGTGTCAAAAAGTGAGGAAGTCCTGGCTTACCACCACAAAATAGCCATTTCAATTCGATTTCAAAATGAGGAAAAGCCAATTCACTGATAAAACAAAAAACACCTAAAAACTAAATTCTGAAAACAAATGCATTTTATGTCCAGCAACGTGTTACCTTTTTTGATTGAAGCACCCCACTGTAACAGAATTTTCGAATGCAGTTTGACTATGCCGAAGTGAACAGAAAAAAAGTTGTGCAATTATAACTCTTTTAGCCTTTTAGTTAGTGGGATGTTGTTATACTGGTCAGAACTCACAGATTGACACTCACTGATGGCAAAGCAATCGCATTTGATGTCCAAGTGTTCATTCCAAATCAGCCTTCTTCGTAGGTAATGCCAGAAAGTACGAATTTTGTGTTCAAGTAGGCTACATCAGCACCTTGATTGTTTCAATATGCGTATGTTGGTTAACATCGCATCCTTACCATACTGAAAGTAAAAAGCACACGATAGCATTTGGAAAAAAATACTTACGTAGTAGCAATTCCAAGTATTTCTCCACGGGGAAACAAGTTAGTTTCACGTCACTTTAAAATGTAAATAAAGTAAAATCGATTTACTCTAAGAAGGCCTCATCGTTATATGAACAAGGAATAATTGGTGATGCTTTTTTGACGAAATCGATTTCATTTTGAATTACACCATGAAATTACCTGATACTGGCTTCGTTTCTCATAGGGACCTTGCTGTTACTTGTTTTGAGATTCCATGTCTTTTAATTACTATTACACAACTGAAGTACTTGCAAAGTATAATACAAAGGTAAAACAGTCCAATAAAGCATGATGCACCACTTGTCGTGATGATGTACCGACTAATAATAAATAAATGTTTGCTTGCATTTGTTTGTTGGCACTTTAGAACTGTAATACCTTGTAACGCTAGGCCATTGCTTTACTTCTTTTCCAAGACAAAATCCACCCACCACATCGTCAATAGCCACATCACAGTTTAGCAGGTTTTTGAGAGTGGTCTCAATGTGTAAGTTGTCTGTCAGTCATTAAAGATTACTTCAGTGCGTCGTATAACTATGGTTGGTAACAAAGCAATTTCCGGTTTTCGAGACTTTGCATTTGTTGTAAAAATTATCACGGTGAAGATCAAAAGCACCGAAGATGATAATTATGATTTTTGCGACCATTTTGTAGGCAGAAACGCACAGTTGAGCCTTCCATTGCAGGGTTGTACTATCTTTCTTCATTTACTTAGAAAACTTTGGTATGATGTTGCTTTCTAGTTGCATGTAGCTTTCCTTCTACAAATAAGCAGGATTCGTTGTCCAAAGCATACCTTTTGAGGAAGGTAAGAAGCAGTGTTGAAGTTTTTCAGTGGATATCAGGAGGATTGAATCATCGCTTGGTTGAGGTGGAACGTTTTGCCAAAATCAGATAATATATAGCAGGCAAAATGATACATTAATACGCAATAACACGTAAAGGAATTTAAACATTTGATAAAAATGCAGCTCATGAAGGTCTTTAACTTTTTTCATCAATATTGTCAGGCTAGAAGTTGTTAGTGATACATATTTGTTGAATTAAATCTTGGCGTTGTCGTCACCGCAGTTTTAAAAAGCAACACCGTTTTCCTTATCAGGTATTCTTATCAAGATGTTAACGTCATTTCGCAATGCTTGCAACGCGTTGCTTTTGTTTTCCAACATAGCACACGTATGCCTTTTACGTTCCTAAAAAACTGAAGAAATGTAAAGGCTATTTCGAGGCTTGAGTTTCCTGTTTAATACAGACAGGGTAGGTCTGCATAAAATTACTTGAGATTACTAAGTACATTCAATCTCAGCTTTGATGTTGCTAACATGAAAGAGGCGAGGAAAATAGCAGAATTTGAAGCCTTCGTTCAGTGTTTCTATTTCAAAAATAAAAGTAACCCTGATGAAAAAGTTTGTAAGTCCTTTGAATAATTTTGCTGGCCTACAGGTGTAGCTCAGTGTAAGTTCTTTTGTTGTACAGTACAAGCTGCACATTACGTTTAATAAGTTGACTTCTCTTAGCAAGTAAGAATTTCCAGGTCAGCAGTCCAGGTTATTGGGATTTTGCAAGCCGATCTCCATCATTGAGTGGAAACCCGAGATCGTTTCTCATGACGGCAGTTGGCGGCGGCTGCAGATTGTTGAACCTTTGTTGATTCAAGATCATAAGCAAACGCTTAGGCAGACATACCCCCGATACCCTTGCGCATTTTATCTGTAGCGCAGCTTCGTAAATCAGCCGTGGCGTCACACACCATCGCCACCGGGACACATCCAGTGACTGCCAATTGGTGTTGATCGGAACTGGGTTTCAGGGCTGGATAACAAACAAGATAGTGGTTGTACTGACCGTATCGGGAGAGCCAAATCTTTTATTTAGCCTAAGCGGCATCGCGTAAGGATATGCATGTGAAAATTCTGCTTTCATTTAGAAGCGCGGGTGACATTTGCGTGAAGGTAGTGTATTTGTTTTGCAGATCCCTGCTGCAGCATATTTCGTTTCTGTAAAGAACGCTCAGCTGTTAGGGTAGAATGCAGTTGCACTTGGGGTTGCAATGCCAGCCGGGGAAAGGAACGTTATTATGTAAAGCTAACATACTTTGTGGATATTTGTGAACACAAGCTTCTTTGCTGGAAAAGAAAAAGTGGCGCAACCAGGCCAAAATTTTTCGGGCACCAAATATTTTAACTAGCGAGCAACAATATTTTCTTTGGAACACCGCCTTTCAAAAGCCCAAAATGGCAATATATCCTAGAAATTTGGAGGCCGCTGTCCCTTTCTCCCCCCTCGGCTACGCCTATTAGAAGAAGAATCGGTGGCAGCATAGCTATTGCTATAACCGCGAGTTTGCAAAACTTGATTTTTATCTTCTGCTGCCTTCGAGCGTTCAGTTTCGGGTAATCAAAAATAGTTTGTTTGTATTGAAGCTAAATGAAACTTTATTGCATAAACATGATTAGCTTTTCAAGTTAGTTCCAGTGTATTAGTCTGTTTGACAGTTTTTCAAATTGTTAGTTGGTATAATTTTCTCCAAAATAAACGAAAAACTGTATTTGCGAAGCGGACCGCAGTTACACAGTGATGCTTGCCATTGCAAAGTTCACATAACATTGCAGGGAATGTCAAAATCACACCAACACAGAATGCAATATCATTAAACTGCACGGACCATTGTATTCGCTGACGATTTCATTGCAAATAATTTTGCACGACCTTTTTTCCTGAAAGTTGAGCGATGTAAGCCCTTTAACGCCCGCGCCGGCCACTGTGATGGCCGGCGCTTTTTTGGCCATAAATCGCCAGCCGCTAGAGCAAGACAGCTGTTCAATATCACTACGGATTCGGGACGTCTTCTAGTTTCAATTAAAATGAAGTTTTCACTGTTGGGTTTATAGTTCTCTGTGGGTGACGTCACAAGTGAGGGTGTTTTCAAACTTTTGGCCACGTTTATCTGGCCCTGGACGCCAACCCAACCAAACATTTTTGGCTCAAGTTTTGTTGGAAACTAGGCTAAAATCCGCGTCTTTTTGGATCTTGATTGACTTTTTAGCAGATCTGGAGCCAAAATTATGGCGTAAAAGCCCAGTTTTCCACAAGAATAATAAAGTTACACAAAAGGTATCATTGGCCATCTCAGGCCAAACTTTGACAGGCATAACCCGACAGCAGACTGAGCTAGTTAGCTGTTCAAACCCTCTAAGGACTCGTGAAGTCTCGTCGTTTTGAATAAAAAATTCTTTAAGTTTTGGTTTGGTGTTTTTGGTCGTAGATGTCATGATTGGGGTATGTTTTGCGGTTATTTTGATAACGTCATCGCCCAATCCAATGAGCGGATTTTTTGACTAAAAGTTTTATAGGATTCTAAACTATAATATGAGTCTTTAGAAACCTAGATTGACTTTCTGGCGTTTCTGGTTCTAAAGTTATACAATAAACTCCAAATATTTCAGGAATTGATTAATTTCCAGGGATTTCCCTGACTTATTTCCGAAAATTTGGCAACAATTTAGGAACCAGATACGCTAGAAAAGAAACGATACTCAAAACTGAAACAATTTTTTTTAGTGCCAACTACAAGACTTTTCCCATCTTTAGAAGGTTTAAACAGCTCTCTAGCTCAATCTGCTGGCGAGTGATGGGCAGTTATGGCCATGGGTATAATATACCCAGGTTCAGCGTTTGTGGGAGATAAATGTTTACCAATTTTTTGTTTTTGAGCCATAATGTTGGCTCCAGACATGCTAGAAAGCCAGTCAAGTGCCCTGAAGACTCAGATGAAAGCCTAGACTCCAAAAACATTGAGCCAAAGAAATGATTGGTTGGGTTGGCGCTCAGGGCGAGTTAAAGTTGGCCAAAAGAACGCAAAGCACCCCGCTGATGAGGTCACCCACAGAGAACCCCAATCCAAAATCAAAAAAATTGTCTTTTCAATCGAAACTAAAAGACTTCCCGAATCCGCAAAGGGTTTGAACAGCTCTCTAGCTCTAGCGGCTGGCGATTTATGGCCATAAAAGTCCCGGGCAATCATAGTGGCCGGCGTTAAATGCACGGACCATATTATTTGCTGATGATTCCATTGCAAATAACTTCCACGATCTTTTTTCCTGAACTTTGAGCGATGTAAACTAACAGTTATCATGACCAAGCCTAGTTACGATCACCGATGCCATATTTTTATCATGATTCTAAACATTACTTCTTTCTATAGCTTTGTCGTTTTGCGAAATCACCAAAACCCATTAATGAGCTGTTATACCGTAGTATTGGAGTCCGAAGGCATCAATACTAGTACGCAACTGTGCATGAAAAGCTAGCAAACAAATGCTAAACAAATTTCTCTGGAAGTTTCCTTTTTCTTGAAATTAATTATCAAACGCTTTGAACAGTATTTACAACAAGTTGTGCGTAATCATGCCTGTACCGTGGATTTGCCATACGTGATTATTTACTATTGAGATTCGTTTTGAAAATATCGTGGATTTGATTCAGATCCGTCATAATTTGATTTGTTTTTTCATGTAAATCTATTGTTTTTTCTTTTCGAAAACAATAATGCCCAGATCCTTTTACACTTCAGGCTGTTAAAGTTCTTGTACCTATCTATATTCAAGAACGTACTTTCCACAATTAAAGTAAGCAAGCAGACTCAAGATTACATCAATTAATCAAAACACAAACCCAGAAATAAGAGCGTCTTTTACCAAGCTGACACATCTTAACTAAACTAGCTCACTTTAAGTAAGATGTGATTTCTGAGCTTGTGTTCTGATTTGTCCATTTTAGCTTGAGTTTGTTTGCTTTCACTGCTCTTGTTTTAGCCTTTCAACTTCTTACCCGGAAGCTTTGCTTGCAAAGTGAATGACTGAGGATAAATTCCTTGCGTACTCCATTGTGCAGGGCACGTACTTGTGTTATTACCATTTAGAGGATATAAACAGGTTCGGGATAGTACGTTCAGACTAGCAACAGATCTGGTACGATTTTAATATCATTTCAAATTTGTGGATAGAATAGGGTATCAGAGTTTCATTTTCCAATCAACATTGCTACAAATGCTTAGCACACATACTCCACCGCTGTCACAATTTTCGCGTTTATCGTTTACGCTTTACTGCGCTATCATCCCTAACAGCTAAAAAAGCTTGTAGCCGGTCACCGTGCTGATGATGTAGCAATGTTTACCAAAATGTCTGTACCATCACTGCCATTTCGTTTAGTTTGATCGCTGGGGGATTTTTACTAGGCTGTTCAGCACTTTGTTTTGTAGTGAACCGAGGATTGATATCCGTCAGCTGGAAAGTGATTTCTAACTGTTGCTTAGGAAAGTCGAGCTTGCGCAACGCGCAGTAGTTTGACACGAAGCTGCAGTGACTTTTTATAAAGTGGGTTGTGCTGAACGTTTCTCTCAGTTTTTGCAGTTCAAAATCTTCAGGTCTAACTAACAGCAAGCTCATTGTGTGCATCCTTTCCGTATGTTGGTGCTTACCAACGAGCTTAACAGGCGTCGCCAGTTATCAGTGGGTTCTATCAACCTGGCGAAAGAACTACGTCGTGCCTTGATAAAAACTAGATCGCGAGATCTATAGCGCTAGATCTGCAGGCTAGCAAAAATTCCTCAGTGTTTATACACAAAGCATTTTTTTAAACTTGGTTTGATAAAGAACTTCGTCAGCTTTGAAAACCTAAGCCATATTTGTTCAAGTGTGGTATACCTGTCAAAGCACTTTTTGACAAATACGATCTGTTTCTTTATGAAAATGTCCAATATGTTGTTTTAATTAAAACACCTGTCTGAAATGCTTGGATGCTGACATATCATTGTACTGTAAAATACCTGCTCAAGTTCAAGTTCAAAGCTTCGTCCGATATATTCTAAAATTCCACAAGCATTGCTAGTCCATTTTTCGAAAGCATAAATGTTTACATTTGGTACCGTATTTAAACTTGCATTGCCAAAGTTCGTACGGTCTTGCACGTAACGTTTTTAGGTGTAGTTTGCAATAACAAGTATCCAAGCTGACATGTCTATCCAATTTGTTGGGTGACTACAAACAATCTCTCCATACGCAAGTTAAGTGGGCGCACAGCATAAGCATACTATTGCGCGCGATACCATAAAGTACGACCCAGATGTGGAACAGGTTTCCTATTGAAAACTTATTAAATGATTTAGTAAAAATATACAAAGTCATGCAGAATAAAACTCTGTTCTTCAGTAGATAAGCCCTTGGCAATCGTACCGCTGAGGTACTTCACTGGTAGTTAATCATTATACCTTTCACATGCGGCTTCACACCTAGAAAGAAACAACGTTGTTGTGAAACCACGTTTTCTAGCTGCAGTTAACACTCTCGCAAAAGCAAAAATTAACAGCGTCGTAAGTGTCATGAAAAACCTTGGAGTTAAGTTAATCTTGATCATATGGCATAAACATTTATCAAAAATACTTGTGTTTATTTCCATTACATTTGCCGTATTTCATAGATCACAGGTTCACAAAATGGTAACTTGTCTGAGAAAAGTTGTTGTTAGGAAGATTGGAATATTTGCTGTCATCTTGGGTTGGATTTTGTGCTATTCCTACGACAAAGCCATGTTTGAGTTTGCTCAGTCTGTCAACAGCTGGAGAGTAGCAAACAAGTTCGTTAAGAAAACCAATTATGCCAAAGATATCTACAATCTAAACAGAAGCTCTCTGGGGTTTGTTGAATTATTCTTTTTATTTTTTTAAAATAATTCATGGAGTTGCTGCAAAATTTATATTGTGTGCAGTATTCCTAAACAAAAACATCTTCATTTTTCTCGACATTTCTACTGAGTCATAAATCATCTTCAGGAAAACTAGTATGAAAAACAAATAATAAAAATGTGAATGTGTGGATTTAAGAAATTGCTTCTACGTAACGTTACACAGTTAAAATGTGTGTTCAATACCACTAACGGAATGCAAAAACTATCAAACTCAAGATCCGGTTGATATTCCTGTATTAAAAGATACTCGAGCAGAAGTTCCTTTTAACTGACAAAAATTCAGACTGCATTACTAAGAACAACTTATCCAAAACCGACTCATTCTGAACTTTGCATTCGTCAAACAAGTTTCATTCCAAACCATCAAAAGATGAATCCCGTGTATGGGCAGTTACGCGATCGCAAACACGTGCGCTGGCATTTGTTGTTATATCTTAAATTAAATGTATGTTGATCATAACCGGATACCGCAAAGTATGACGAGACCTCTGGATCTTGAAATATTTCAAAACAAGAAATCCAAACACCCCAGTCTTCTTATAGAAAAACCTCTAGGTCGCACAATACTGACATGCGACCAAGAAGAGATTTCTTGTGAAGTATTTGGAAAAAGGCAAAGATTTGTTCAACCCAAATCAATCATTTCTGTTCAGTTCGATTTACATAAGAAGCGAACAAATGAGAAAAATATTTTCAAGAAGAAAAACACAGTCACCTTCGCCGTTCAAATGTAGTTTACGATCAGACTCGCGTCAGTGAATCATTAGACAGACTCGAGGGTATTCGGCAGCAGAGATAGATGAACACAATGTTAGCAGCGCTCCAACCTATGTAAACATTTGCCAAACAATTTTGTGACAGCGCCGGTACTCCCGCTGTACAACATGCTTGACGACGAACTGGAAAGTAAATTTCCAGCACGCGTGACGCTGCGGCTGAAGTCATCACTACCAGTTGACCACCACTGCAGTGAGTTGTTGCGCAATGTACCTTTACTGTGGCGTTGCCATTCTCACGTATGGCACAGTTGATTTTGTCACGATGCAGTGGTTTGTTGCTGTGACGTAAATGCAACCTGCCTGCATCGAACGTTCCAGCATCTGTCACGAAGGAAAATAATCAACCAAAGGCTGTGGACAAGATGTTGATGTAATCCACACGTGTGCGTTTTTGAAAAACAACCAATCTGGAAGCATTTAAAACTCGCATCAATCAGTGCGCTTCCACTAGGTTAGGCAATTGCGTACGTAGCAAGCAGTTTGACGCAGTATTACCAACCTGAGCTTAATGTGGACAGTTCATCTAATCCGTTATTAACGATAATGGCCTTATTATATAATATAGCACCAGCGCCTTGAAACCTCACCTTCCCTTTTCTGCAACAATAATTTATTTAAACTATTATTTTCCGGAGAATGACTTAAGACTAAGTGGATCTCCGAATAAAACAACATGCTTTTATTTACTGTGGCTACACAACCCTCAAAAATCCATTTTATCATCTCATTAATTTTTCTGGAAAAGCTTGTGTTTTGTGAAGGAAAAGAAATATTTTCCTGTGAAATAAATAACGATCAAGCATTTGCCTTCTGCCAATGTCAAAACGTAATTTGTTTGCACCAGGAATTCTAGGAAATGTCCAGAATGGTGGGGTACTTCTCATTGCAAAGAAATCGCTCATGTTATACCATGGGAAAAAATCAAACGCTGAAAAGATCGTGATTCTCTCTGATCTTTTTGCATATTAGGCAAACCGCAAAGTTTTCCACAAAATCAAAGCTTAAAAATGAGAACCATTGTGTACAACTCCTGATATTTTACAAAATCACTGGTCGAATGCAATTAAATCGAAAGGTAGAAAATGGGCAGAGTGTAAAGAATCAATTGAATCTTTTGTTTTGATTTTACATTTTGCACTAAGTTATAAGTTATGATCAAAATTCTTTCTTTTGTAGCTGTTACATTTTTTAAGGCAAATCATGAAATCTTTTATTTTGTAATAGTTCCTCATCACATTTTATAATTTGGCATCTTGTTAGTAGTAAGAATTCCGATTCGTACAATTCTTTTGTTGCATATAGCCTACACCTTTATCACACTTTTGGTTGATTACTGTAGATGATTGATTTTCACCTACCCGTGTGACTTAACCAATATTGCCAAGTGCTCTGCTTCCAAAAAGAGTGGATAGAGTTGCATAATCATATTGCTTTTGAAACATGATGTTGTGAATACAGAAGGTTTTTAAAAGTCGCACAAACACTTTTTCTAAACTTATTTGTGAAATGAACAACTAACCTCTTTTACCTTGTGCAGATAAACCAAGCTTAATGCTTCTTTCAAAGAGTACGGTGTTGACAAACTTTTGTAATTTCTATTACATTGAATAGCAGTTAATTTCTGGTCATCATCACTTCACAAAACAACGAGAGTCTGATAGAAAAAATCCTACCAAAAATATAATTTGGGTTTTACCCAGATCAGTTCACAGAACTTTTTTTTTGCTAAAAATTATTGAGAGAGAGCAAGGAGCATGTGATGAGTTGCATTACTTTGATTAATTCAAACAGAATTCGAAACAAAGCAAAGCCGAAAGTTATTTTGCTCTGGAAACCTATCTTCGGAGGACGCTATCTAAGCCCAAAGCCGGATGACTGTCAAGGCTGCGTCATCACCTACGAACAGAAAAGCATATACCTAGCCGACGCGGTCGTTTTCAGCTGTGGTGAGATCAGGGATTCCCCAGCAGGTTTGCCACTGGACCGAAGGGTTAACGATCAAAGGTGATTGCAATCTTGGAGTTTGTTCCTATTGTTTTATCAACAATAGATTTACATTTAGTGTTCGCGGATGCTAGGACGAAATGAACTTGAAAAACGAGCAGAGGTTTCTGTTGAAAGATCAACGAAATATCCATGTCTGCTTTAATGTAGAGTGCATTCAAACAATGTGCCAACATTCAAAGAGCAAAGAATCTTCTTTGCCAAAACCTTTTGTTATATTTCGTGAAAATGTTATACCAAACTGTTCGGTCGTTCGAAATTAGTTTACTTCATTGTGGTAGACCTTTACGACAGAACCCAATCAAATACTTGTGTTTTGCTGTTTGCTTATAGACCTAATCTTGTCAAAATAAACAAACTGGGCTATTTGCTGTTCCTTGTGGTTAAATCCTATTGACTTCATTTTGCCACCATCAAAAACAAACTCGAATTGTTCTAAGCTTTTTATTCTTGGGGCATGCATTTTTAGTTTTCTGAAATTAGTATGAGTGCTTTTATTATGGCTTTGAAGGGTGTTTTATCTTTACAGTCATGAGTTGAGTTAAGTTGAGTTTATTTGGCGAAAATTAAGAATTTCAAAGATGAGAAAGAAACCATAGCAATTGCAAAAACGCCAGGGCACCGAAAAAAACGCAAGGTTATCGAGTCGTCGCCCCTTGACTGGTGGATAAAGGTGCATACCAAGCCAAAATTGCATCGAATCGTATAGCCTATGTGGAAAAGAGCTGCCAGATGATCAACACAGTTGCGCAGGGAGTGCTGGGTTGCTACCGGTCTCTCTCAGTGGAACATGTGCTCAGATCCGCAAGGACCTGGGCGTGGCAGAGAAAGTATAAACCCAGCTAAAATGAAACTCTGCCCGGGTTGTCATAACCCTTTTCGCATCTGGCAAGCTCTACATGAGCTACCTCAAAATTCATGCAACACACAGTAAGTTTTCTAGTTCCTTCGTGACTTGCAGAAACAAAACTTCACTGAGGTTCTAAAAAAACTATACGTTTCACTGGTCAGAAAAAATCCAGAAGAGCCTGCCATTCACGGCTTCGGTTTTAAAATTTCCAACACATTGGTTTGTCCAATCAGCATCCCAATGTCGCTGCCTTAGAACAGATTAAAAAATAGTCAAACTATATAGATCTTCTCCATTAAAAATAATCTGTGCTTATCTGCCACTTCTTGCCAGTCTTGAAGAGGACAAAGACGCATTGGAGTCTATCCTAAGAACGTAAAATATGTATATGTGTTTTGAGCGATTTGGGATTTTGATGAAGGCGTTTGCAATGATCATGATTAATGGCTGGATTTCCTTGGAAAAGCTGACGTCAGAAAGTCGAATTACCAGAGTGTTGGCGTTGTACGGTCAGCATCAGCTGTGCGTAACAAACATACTTTTCGGAACACTTTGTGCAAAAAGTCATCTTTCGCTAACCAAAATCAAAGCACGCACCACAACTCGATGTGATATTGGCAAGGAGAGCCAACATTGAACTAGTGCATCCAGCTCACTGCTACAACATTGCTAGCGGTGACGCGAGCCGTTCTTTTGTATTGTCCTCTGCCCCTCTCGGCCACGCTCAACAAGATTTCAAGTCGCATTCCATAAGTGCTTTATCACTGCTGCAATCAAAAGCAATGATGACACCCTTGCTTTCTGGAACAAAGTTGCAACTAGTTTAAACTCTGCCTACCGTCATGGTGAAAGCTCTGCGGTGTTGACGAGATCAGCCACGCAAGCAGTGCTGTCCCATCCACCAAAGGACACGTTTGGAAGATCTGAAACAACTATGGAACACAGAATCTCCAACAATGCTCATGCGCTGCTCCCCTTTACTACGTTTACTACGCAGTTTGTGAAATTCGTTCTTCGCCTGTCTCTTGAAACTGAACGCAGTGATGGCGCTAACACTGTCAACACAATGTACGCATGAAACTTTCCAACGCCCAGAGGTCTATCGGGAAGTCTAAACACAGAAAAACAAAATTTTCTGAAAGCAGTAGCAAAAACCTATTTGTATTACCTGCTCTCTTATTGCTCTGTCACTACTCACAAGGCCGTCTGAGAGAAATATTGCTGCCACACAAAGTACTGTCCAACAAAACAGTGAAAAATGCTGTTGCGTTCATTCCGCCAATCTTACATCCATTATAACCAGTAAAATAACCCACACACCTAAATAACCAGTGGAAGTTATGAAGTCAAATTTGCACGTACCCCCTGTATCCCCTCCATACTTGCCGAATGGTTTTGTCAATAACCGTTCGCAAACTTTAACGTCCTTTCCATTTTGTTCGTTACTTGGAAACAGAGACTTAACGTCCCAAAGCTTTTCAACTCGACCTCATCGTGTATCAAACGCTTTAATTCCAACAGTTCGTTACTTTTTGTCTCTCAATACTAATTCAACAAACAGGAGTCAAACGCACTTTTGTTTCCTCCATTACGTCTTCCTGTTTGGATAAGAATGCAAGTGCCAGTCAGAAGCAACATCGTTTATTTGATAACTAACGGACACAGAATCTGCCTGCTGATGCCAACTAGAAGCATTGTTCCTGTGTGTCACTGACCTGTAAATGCGTCAACCACTACTTAAGTGCCAAAAACTGAAAAACTGCTAGCAAAACGGGTTTCAGCGAGCGTGTTAGAAACCTTGTCATGCGTGAGAAGCTTAGAAAAAGCACTTAAAAATAAAAAAATCACCTGAACGCTTTATTCGACAGATGGGTTTGGTTTTGCATGGAGCCTCCGTGGAATGTGAGATACGTCTTCCAAAAAAGTTTAACTCCGCTCAACGGAATTTTCAATTGGACAATGACCTATCGCAGAGATTCCGACATTTTGGCTTCGCATGCCATGTACTACCCTACTTCGACAAGGTGGGTGCATTTGATTTGGCATACTGTACGTTTACCAAAACTTTTCTTCGAGAATAACCAAGCGAAACGTTTTCTGAAGCTCTTATCAACACTATGACAAGCTCAAATAGTTTGCGATAAAGGTAGTTTTTATTCAGTACCTTCAGGAAATTTGTTGTTGCGTTTTCCATACAATTTCTGCAAAACATTGGTTGGTAACGTTTCTGTCGATTTCAGTGCCATGCACGTAAAATGTGAACACCACAGATTTTTCATCAATAAAGGCAAAGAGATACACTCACTTTCTTAGAAGGTCTTCAAGCACACTGAAGTCTCTTGAACTTGACAATTTTGTCCGTTTATTTCATTGACCTTTCTCCAAACCATTTTCGAAAAAAAGTTTTTTTACACTGCAAATGCACTTTTTCAGAATGTTTTCCATACTTTTTCAATAATTTCACTTACTGTAGAGTTCTTTGAATATATTTTTATGCCACCCACGTGAATTCATAGCATTGTGCAGACCTCAAAAATCTCCATAGAACCTGAAACTTTTTGTTACCTGCTCACTTCCAAATTGGACATGCGCGTCGTGGCAAAAAAGGTTCCGAGACACAAAAACTTTTGCGTCTCCGAAAAAATTACGAACGGTAAAACCTTTGTAATGCCACTGGAACGACCACTGACGTGTTGTGTAGGAACTCCTCAAAGAATAAAGCAAAGCGTCTGCGGTTTTTCCTAGTTTCGTACATGAGGTAAAGTCGCACGTTGCAAAACGGTAGTGCCATGACAACACGTGAGCTTCTTGACAATCCTTCAGAGGCAACTTGAAAATTTGCCCTGGATTTTGTATGTGCTGTCGCCTAAAGTGGAAACATTCCCAAGGTACCTTCAGAGCAAATTGAAAATCTCTACGAGTTCCGCCCACAGATACATTCGTGTTATCCATCTTATCAACTCGCTGCCGCCCAAAGCCCACAACACTACCTTGAATATTACATTGTAATGGGTGTGTTATAGATTAGTGGTCGGCAAACTGAAGGCTTCGGTCAAAATGTGGGCCGTTTACCCCTTTTTATTGGACCGTACAACACCTTCTGTGTAGGTCGCACGATATGTAAGAATGCGTGCTCCTGTGCTGATTGTGTATAGGGTTGCCAGATTTTCACGAGTAAAAAAGACTATCAACCGTAAAAAAAACAGAAAGCACCAAAAAAGGGAAATACAGGACAAATACAATAACACTTTAAAACACCTATACAGGTTGCACTGAACTTTAAAAGACAGTATATACATGTACAGAATAAAGATCACTCAATTAATAAACGTCTTGAAAATGTTGGTCTTGCTACAGAGTATCGTGAAAAAGCAAGACTAACAGCATCAAACAGCAAAACTAAAAATGATAAATTCTAGTGCAGAGTTACCAAAAAGGTATCATCATGCTGTGTTTAGAAACAGTTTCTAGATATATGCCAGTATCCACAAATCTGCCAAATTGATCTTTAAAAACTGCCAAACGACATAAAAAGTGAATTGGTCGAAAGAGAACAAAAACAACCAGATTACATTTGTCCTCTTTTCACAAATAAAAAAATCCAAAGAGTTAAAAAAAGACCAAAAATTACAATTTTAGCCTCAGAAAAGCCAAACTGGCAACACTGGTTGCGTGAGCAAAAACGTAGGCTACTGTAAGGACCATGGAAAATTGATTGTTTGCCGTTGCAAACCATTGTTTCTGTCATTATACGGTTTATGACATTTTCATAGCATTGTTATGTAATAGATAACTGAATAGAGCGTAACGTCGAAATGGGACTTTCAAAATAAAGCATGGGCCTTTAATTGCGACTGCAAGGTTGGTTTGGGCCATCGAAACAAAGGTTTGCCAAGCCGTGTTATTGATTGTTTCAAAACCCACAAGTGTCCATATTCTTACCACCGGCTACGACTAAACGGAATTTTTCTGACTTGCATATATTTCTCTTTCGCAGACCATCAAATGAAATCCTTAAAACAAAAACTGAAGTCTCCTTGGCGGCGTGGATTGTCTCCAATTGCGATATATCTTCAAGAAGCATTTTTGTGGAAGAATTGAAAAAATACATTCCTGTCGACATTTACGGAAAATGTTCGGGAAGACCTCTTTGCAAACCTCCGTGTCAACACAGAGTGATTTCAAGGTAACACGTCTCACA
>JGI24158J21664_10002694_pt1 | contig 21792 bp, 15 predicted proteins | sample Ectturendosymbi3_FD_21664 | JGI IMG/M metagenome (IMG submission 21664)
AGTTGATACAAACCAGATCTCACGTACGGAATGCAATAGCGAGTAGGGAACGGCAAGTCGTAATGCGAAAAGTTAAATCCACTATACGTCCAAGCCAGACTGTCAGTCATGTCACCTGGTAATTTACGGATCTCTGGATAGTTCTTTCCTGGGGGGTGCAACCAGCGCAGACACGCTTGACTGATTGGGGCATTCTAGCCTCATGCCGGATCGTTCCAGAATTTTTTTTCTTTTTTCAGGTGATCAAAATGAACTTCCCAAGTTATTGAAAAATTACAAAGATTGCGCAGAGACAGGCACCAAAGATGAAGCCAAAAAGATTATCAGAGACATAACTTTGATTTTCGAAAACGAAGGGAATACCACCGGGAAAGAACTGTGGGAGCACGCCTGCGAACTGAGGAAAGCGGAACAGTACTTGGAATCCGTCGCTCTGTTTCGCGCTTCTGCGTCTCTGTTTAAAAACGAGAGTGACGGAGAAACAACGCTCGACAGTATGAAGTGGTGCGTCTGGGAAATGCTTGTGGCCAACCGAGGCATGATCAAGACTGACGAGCGCTTGAAACAGGTCGTGAAAGATCACGTGATACCGCTCATGCATGACATCAAAGTGGACATGGAGCGAGTGACGTCGGTGGATGAAGAGACGAAGTGCGAGAAGGTGGTTCAGGTGCTCTGGTGGATCGGAGTTAACGAGTCGGAGATCGGAGAGCTCCGCTCCGAGGTGGAAACGAACAAAGAAGGCATCGCTCGAGAACTGAAGACATTCGGGAACAACGCAGAGAAGCGAGAAATCTACGGGTTGATGCTGGTTGGCCTCGGTGACCTTCACAGGAAGATGCATCAGACCGACGACGCCACTTCCTGTTACCAGCAAGCGCTCGACGTGTTCAGAAATGCTCCAGGCATCGATGCGGATTGGCGGCAAACCTGGATCAAAAGTTGCAAAAAGAAAATAAAGTCCGTTCGAAGAAGCAATAACCCTTGCAAGACGATGTAACACTTCTTTGCATAGTGATGCAACAATCTTTGCACAATGATGTAACAATATTTGCATAAAGATATTAATTACCTGTTCTTGACATTTTTGTGTTACTTGCATTGCGTTTTATTGCATGATTTTCAGTAGGTGGAAAAGTATAACTGGTTACAATTTTATACATGTTCTAAATTTTTGCTTTTTATTGAAGTCATTCCTTATTCCAGATCCTTGCCAATGAACCAACTGAATACGTTATAAATGGAGCATCTTTTATGATTGGTCCAGACTTTTATCTAATGGGAAGCATCAACGCTTTTTTTCATTTTCCTACTCGCTTTTGCTCTGGGGAGGGACGCGTGAGCAGCAGCCCTGGAGGTCATGAAATATCTCACCGTTTTCAGTAACCTCTAAAGTTCTGCTGGCTCCACACAAAGACGGGACCAAGCAAGGTCAGAGGTTTAGTCACTCCATCTGGTCCTTGGTTGATATTCGAGCCGCTATTATTTTCCTGAAGAAAGGTAATACACTTTTTCAGATTGTTGAACTGCCTGTCACACGCAAAATTCAGTTAAACAGATAAAATTTTCAACCCACGCAACAGTGACAAGATAAACGACGCATCTATGCGCATAACAAACTGCCAGTAACAGTTTTGCTCAGAACGCACTAAGTGCTTGCAATGTTTTTCTTCCAGATGCAGTCTTTATGTAATTGGGCAGAACCAAAGCATGAAGGATTAGATCCAAGTAAAGTCCATGTTTGGATGGACGACCATGTTGTACCACCGAGCTGACAGAATACAGAAGTATCATACTTTTTTATCTTTTCAAAACGACCTGTCTTTCAAGTGACATTTTTCTCTCAATTCCTCATACTGTGATTACCTAGAAATTGTCGATAAAACCACAGGAAGAATAACTTAAGTTTTTCTAAATTACATGTAACTTGGGCGTTTGAAAGAGAACTGGCGTTTTGAAAAAAAGAATTAAAAAATTCTTGCTTCCAAAGGATGGTTTTGAAAACGATCCAGACTTTTGTGTATTGCCCGTTGCTCATATGTAAAAAAGCAATTGACAAACAACCGGATCAGTATAAATGTCATTGATCTGTTCACAAATGTTACTACAATAACAGCACCGTTGTTATCTCGTCATTCGCTGATTACAGCATTAATGCATTGTCTCAAAAGCGTTAAAAATCTTTTGTGAGATCGCGCTACTTAATGAAATATGTGGCCGCCTGGTTGTGTGCCAGTGCATTTAACTGGTTTGTAGTAAGACATTTGTGCATGTCTTACTGGACATTTTTTAATTGCCTGAGTATTTGTCTATCTTTGCAACGGTTGTGATTTTACGAGGCACGAAAGAGTCAGGACAGCATAATGTTGTATGTTAACCAAAGAGAGATGAATCGATCGATTGACGTATTATTTTGTATGATTAAGCCAATAAACAGGAACAATACAAAAAGCCATCATGCAATGAAGTAATCAATTGTCAGTGGAAATTAGGATGGCAAGAGAATCTACCAATGTTAACAAGGACTGTCACTGTGTCACATAGGATTGGTGAAGGATCACGGCGCAACTGCAAACAACGCGCATCGTTCAACTCCACCCAACGGAAGGTTCTGCGACATATTGTCTCAGAATGAAATCACATGAACAAAATCGTGATCGGGTGCTAGTTTTTAATTTATCGCAGGATGTTAAGTCGAACCGGTCTTTGCCACATTGCAGCAGAAAAAAATGTGAAAAGCTGAAGCGTTGAACGAAACATCCGTCTGAAGAATAAAAAAGAAGTTTGTTGCTGGTCAGTTCAGTTCTGTATCTTGCCTCTAGCATCGACTCGGTCACTCAGTTGCTGGTTTTTGGTCACAGAGCGGCACGAGGAATCTTCTGGTAAGGTCTACTCAGAAACGCGGTCTAACGCGCTCCTGTGCGTTCAGCATAACCCATCTTTGACAAAAAGATGAGTTCCATTTCCCTGCTTTTTTTAGTGAAATAAAATCCAGTTACTTGACTTAAAACACCTTTCTGAGCTGTGCGTGAGCTGCGGGGTCGAGCAGTTTAGGTGCCATTTTGAAATAATGTTGTTATCCTCGGCGGTCCAATGGACGTGAAGACCAGGTCGTTTTGTGAATGTCGGCTCTCGACAGTGTTCCCCCTAAGAAAATTGTGCACTGGCAAATGTTTGTTTTAGTTCGCATGAATTGCGCAACCACGTGAATTGCGCAACCACGTGAATTGCGCAACCAGTGAAAGGTTTCAAGCCTTTCAAGGGCTATGCGATATGTGGACGACAGTCGGGCTGCATTGCAAGTGCGCGAGAAATAGATTTCACTGCGCAAACTGTGTGGTGGTGCTGCGCATGCGCAAACTGTGTGGTGGCACTGCGCATGCGCAAACTGTGCGGTGGAACTGCGCATGCGCAAACTGTGCGGTGGAACTGCGCATGCGCAAACTGTGTGGTGGAACTGCGCATTTGCGCTCGTTGGAGGGGAACACTGACCCTGGACATTATATGAATACCGTGCATTGCTATTCCTGCCAGCCGATGTAGTTGCATCACGTTCACCCTTCAACACTTACAGGAAAACACACAAAAAATCAATGTATTGCTTCGCGTGCTTTAATCAAATGACCGTAATTTAAACTTTAGAACTACTTAGGACTTGTACAGAAAACAAAGAGGATGTGGCAAATGAAGATCAGGTAGCTTAGAAATTTACAAAAGTAATAAAGCAATTTGCGGAGGCTTGAGGCAAGGTAAGTCGCCCAAAAAATTAGCTTGTAGCGAAAACAATTTGTCTGCACCTCGTTATTAAAGCAGGTTACCAAGGTAACATTTTTCAAACATGCGAACTAACTGAAGTCCAAATATCTGAAATGATCTGATATTGGGTTTGTCGTTGCCGGAAATATCGGAAAAACTCTCATTACAGTAGTTTTCACATCTTTCAGAACTCGCACAAAAATGTCGCTCCAGTTATACCAAGTTAAAATGCGTTTTGTATTCATCCGTTCGCGCAGACATCGTGAGAAGATGAAGACGCGGCGTTTTGTAAAACACAACTATGCAAACTCAAACGCCCTCAATATCGTAGCGGCCTGCGCCAGTGGTTCCTAACCTGGGTCCGATCGGACCACACCAGAAATAAGACTTGTATTTGCAATTGCAAGCGGCTCGGCGAATGTTCGGATACCAACAGCGAGTATCTTCAACAAGAAGCACTGATCCCAGCAAAGATGGCCTCACCAACATCTACCACCTCTAAGTCGCAACCTGACTACAAACGATCTGCAGCCGCCAACATCTAAACACCAGGGATGGCCATGTATTCAGGCACATGCTGGCGCTTATCGAGACTCCCTCGCGAGCTGAGGGGTCAACAGCAACGGATGACCCCCCTGCGGATGCATCCTACACGGCGTACCATCGTTTATACGTCGTATCACCATTGTCGCCGACGACGAGCGAACGTCATGCGCGTGACGTATTTACGATACAATGTTGGCCAATCAGCGGCCAGGTGAACCCCTCCTGCTTCAGTGTCCTGTATATCAGGCCCGTAATTAAGGGGGTAGGGGCATTCCGAGGGAAGTGACCCCCGACATTTTTGTCGTGCCAGAACGTTTTTTTACCTTTATATTTGCATTTTGCTATATTCATTTCAAACCTATATTAAATAGGAAACCTTTCTCCACTAAAAATGAATTTTACCCCACCCCGACCTTGAAACCTGGCCACGGGCCTGCTGCGCATTCGAACAAAGATGAGCGCACTGGAACCACATTTGGGGTGTCGGTTATTTTACATTATGACGCGACAAACAGCAACCGCAGGGTCAAGTCTCGCCGAACTAACTGACGTCACTATGGTGACGTGACGAAACAGAGGAAATGCTTTGTAACAATGGCAATAACCGGTTGCCTAGCAACCGCACGATTCAAACGACGCCAGTTGAGCGTCACGCATCAATGAACAGCGATATTGTTTCCCGCACGCTTGGGCGAATCCAACCGGATCGAGCTTTATATAAAGAAACGCTCTTGAGACAAAAAATCCTACTGATAAGCGGCGCGTGTTCTTGGTATGCACATGCTGGAATGGGCACTTATTGAACATAGAGTTCATTTTACCACGTTGTGTAAGTGTCAGTAGCTTCGGCACCTGCAGCTTGATATCGCATGAAGCAAACGCACTGGCCCAGGAAACTTGCGAACATGGCCGCGAACGATGGGGGTAAGTCACCCCACAGCCGTTTGTACGACCGGCCCAGGTTGAGGTCCTGCGCCAAGGCCCACGGTACCGAAATCTGGCGGTCACAGGGCCAGGTTGGCCTTGAAGTGCAGGCCGCAAAAACACCAGTCTGACCTTGGAAACCGTATCAGTAAGTGAAAGCGACCCGCGACATTTTGCGTCGCTTAATGGTTGCGAGCCGCTCGACGTCACATGACGGCCGATCACGTGACGTGACGTCAAAATTTGGTGACGTCCACAAAAAAATGCTTCGATGGTCAGGTCTTCTCGCTTAAGTGGCGGTCGCCGAAGTCTGAACGGATCCGCGAAAATCTTGCTGGAGCGGATCGAGGTGGTGGTCAAATCTTGACGGTGAACACGACAGGCCGGGTGGAGGTCCCCGTGCTTCCCCCCTTGAAAAGGGCGCGCTGCAGGACCGAGGGGTCAATTTCGACGATTTCCGCTCCCTTCTTCTGCGCGCTTCGTATTTCCGACATCCACCTGCGATAAGAGGGGGTGGCGAAATTCAAACCTGGGGGACGTTGGGTAAAACACAGAAATGAGGGGGACGCGTTACATTACATTGCGAAAAAGAGTAGGCGGGGCGAACACCAGTGATGGAGTCGGGAGACTCATCTCGAGACCCATTTTTGCGAGTCTTGGTTTCGGAGGCACCAGGTCTTGAGAGTTTGAATATTGCTAAGAAATAGTTTAGCAAAATTTTTATAATTCAATGATTTTGCGTTTGTTGCATTTGCATGTAAGAAACAACCAAAACATGTCGGAAAGAAAAAATGCCAGAAATTTGAAAAAAAATTCAACTCAGAAGTGATGACGACATTTTTTTGAAAAATTTCGGCAAAATTTACAAATTTTGAAGTCTCGGTCTCGAAAGTTACGGTCTACATCAACTGATGAACACTTTTTTCTTGATATTTGCGAACAATCACATTTTCTGCGAAGAATTGTGGAAAAAATGACCTTAGTTAGCTACACAAAAGCAATGCAGAAAAATGATGGACTTCACAAAAAACGGACGCTTGTCCCCCCAGTTGGTTTTAACCATATAAGGCATAGCCTCCACAGTGAGACATCTAGAAGTACACAGAAGCGCCCTCCCCAGCAAGGCGAAAAGAACATCGTGTCACTTGCGCATGTAAACGTTTTTACCCCCCACTGGTACGAGTACGTTTGTAATTGCAGCCCTGCGCTCTCGCGTGGGAACGCACCCGTCAGAACTTGGCGCACATTCGAATATTGTTATATAACACGCGGTGCGTGCCTTCGCCCTCGCACTACCGCTTGCTCTGAAAAAAGTTAAAACCTGCTAGATGGATGAATACATTTGTAGATGCGCAAGAATAAAGATCGTGAAATCACGTTTTTCAACGAAATTCCTAAGCGAACACTTCGATAAGTCAGTTATCCGATTCCTACATTGCAGGGTAAATGCGAACAGGTGGTGCCGGGATTCGAACCAACGACCATAAGGTCTGCAATACGAGCACCTACGGCACTTGTCTTCCAGTACAGCAGGCGCAACAACTTAATTTGCTGTTGAAACTCCAGTTAATTGCAACTTACGTGTATGTCACTGACGGCACCATCCTTTCCTGCAGCAGCAGCTTCATTCTCATTGGCTGACCTGCGCGATATGGTTGAATAATTACCGGAAAGGTTCCGGTCGAACAATTACCGGAAAGTTTGCCATGCAAGACCGTGATGATGAATGCAATTAAACCTCGACCAGCACAAAAAATGAAGAGACCGTTTGAATTACACTGCAGCAATGGCTTTGGCAGAAGATCAAAGCACCGCCGTACAAACATATTAAACTAAATGTTCTTTCGAGAAAGTAAACCTTTACACCTTCGGTTGGCTGGTATCAGTTAAACTCAGTTTGTTTGCACTTAATCGAGGTAAGCACTTCCCTTCCTGCGGAAGTCATTCTTCTCAAAAAATGAAAGACCGAACACGTCATGAACGAAGACACGTTTTCAAACCGCGAACAGCACTGTGACTTATATTATGACATCATAAACAAACAATTTGTGAAACAACAAACAAATTAATAGAAAGAGGGTGACTTTGCTTTAAAGTGCTGTAGCATGGCGGTGTCGGCGGGAGGTTTGTTTCAAACCATATCAGGAAATCAAAACTTATGGGACATTATAGCGAATCGCAATATGCGCTTGGCTGGGATGAATGTCCGACGCCTGGTCAAAGACAAAACCTGATATTTACGAATGGAATCTTAATCGTATGAATTAAGATAGGACATAAATAAAAGTGTCATTGCAAACGAAGCATTGAGAAAAACAGACTGCGCGAGTTGGATAAGGATGTTAAGTTGTTTCAAACATTTTGAGGTAAAATGGAACTAAAACGAAAACAAAACCAAGTGGCAGCGAAATGAAAACGAAACATTTTAGGGCAACAAACAATCCAACCTGAAAATCTCACCGTGTTTGCGTTTCGTCGATTAAAAGACATATCAAACCACAGGTACATATATATATATATACGTGGGCCAAATACAGCAGGGTGGACCGAAATCGGCCCAAAAATGTTCATTTGACTCTGGAACAGGGTCCCCTGACGAGGTAATCATCAAACCTTGCCGCGGGAGCAGATGACGTAATCGCAGAACGCAGAAAAAAAACAGCAGTAGTTTTGCTTTTTTCAACACAACTCGAACAGGAACGCACGCACATACATACCGTCCAAATCCCTGTTGTTGTACTTCTGATAAGCGCGTATGGCGTCATCGCGCCGTATGTAGACGACCTCCGCTTTCCCCGGACCGATCAATCGCGCGCGGCGAACAGGACCCAGGACGCTGAACAGTTCCTGAGCAGGAGACACACTACGCAGGTTAAATCCGGCTGTTGTCGTGACAGCATGCGCTTGCACTCAACGCTGCTGCTCGGTCGAAGCAACGGCTGCAGGAGTGCGAGGGTCCCCTGTGCCCCACGTCTGGCGGTTGCAGCGCGGGGCGATGAACTCGACCTAAGTCGAAGGGGGGGAAGAGATGATCGCAGAAACAAAGCTGCGTGGTTTGAAATGGCGAACCGCGTCGCAGGTAAAGAAGAGACGCTGGTGTTTGAACAACACATCTGTGATGTTCAAGTCACTAGGCTGCGTAATGTCCCGGGTTTGATGCAGTCAGAAAATTTTTCTCACGAAACCATTCGCATCGTCAGTTCGAAAATGTAATACGCGTCACGAGGTTGTAGGACTGACGATGCGTAGTGTTACGTGAAATCAATTTTACTTTGAAAACATTTGCTCATTGATTCAAACCTTTGATCTGTGTGGAGCGTAGTTACTTGAATACAGATATGTGCAAGTTTTAGTAAGAAATTACCCAGGAAAATTATATTGTAAACCTTTGTTGTGTCCTCTCACTGTACAAAAATACAGTAGAATAGCCGGTTTCCAAGGTACACTATCATGTACAATCGTATTCGTAGCCCGCGCCTGTAATACCCAGTGTATCTTGCATCAGAGTTGTCCAATGAAAACAAACTCTTTACACCAATGAGAAATCCCGTTATTTACCCAATAGCACTGTATCTTTCATGATAGTACAGTTACTTTAGCCAATGAGCAACCGTTTTAGAGCAGTGCTTAGAAGTCTTTATCACAAAATTGCGCTAATTTCATTCACATTTGCGAAAACTAACATTGTGTGTTTGTCTTGATTTTCAACTGTATTCGATGGAAGTGGGACTTTTTCCTTATATTCGAGATAGTAATAACTCTAGAAAATATCTGAATACATATCTGGTGAAAATTATGTTTAAAAACAAAATATAAACCGTGTTTGACACTTCTTGCATGGAATATAGAAAATATGTTACTCGGGTACCAGAAACATTTGTGGTAATCTTCTTGGTTGGTGTACATAAACCAGGTGGCATTGATTTAATTATTCAACACTGTTATAATGGAAATAGTCGAATCATGAGGTATCGTGTCATATCTTAACTCAGTTTGTTGTTTCTTGTGTTCAATAAAATTGGTCCCGTTAAACTCTTGCATTTAAAAGTAGTTGGATGACTTTAGTCTCCCACCGCAAAGCTAACAATGTGTCCACCGAACAGTTAACGGATTTCCGTTCCCATGCATGATTCATTGCATCAAGTGAGAATACATTTCACAAACACATAAATTCACGCCTTGTCCTCAACCTGCTTGAATCCATTGCAGTGCTACACTAGTCGAAAAATTTTGACGTATATCCTCACTCGCTTTCACGAATATTTTAAACATGTGAAAAACAAATGTTTTATGGGACGACGTTAAACCAATTTATTCTGGTGCCTTGACCTTGCCTGCAACGCATTTTGCTTCAATAAACCATATAACCGCATTGCGCATATTGAACTTTATACTCAGAGCAAGACTTTTATTTACTGCTACTAACTGTTCCCTTTACACTAGTGGCTTTCAACCTTTTTCGTGCGACGCCCATTTTGCAACCCAATTTAACCTAACGACCCCCTTCCGAAAATTTCCAGTCAGACATATGAAACGCAGTTGTGTTCGCACGATATAAAATCACAATGACTAAAAAATAATGTACGATATCACTGCTATGCTGAACAAACACTCATTCATTAAATCATGTGAGCGAGACCCGTTCCGTATACAAAGCACTCCACAGCACAACTCATTCAAAACTAGAATGACTCCCAAGTTAGCTACCGCAATCAGATATTTAATTTACAAACACATTCTTTCGTCGCCAAGTTATTCGTGCGTTTCCAAACGCAACAGTACTGCAATGGTCACAATCACACTTAAAACAATTTTAATGAAAAAAGCAGGCTATCATTTTTGCCAGGTGATCTCATTATTTTGGCTACGACAAAAAAGTGCAGCATATAAGATATATAAATTACAGAATTATGAATATTTTTGTCAGAAGCTCTCGCGGCCCCTGGAAAAAAGGTAAACGACCACTACGAGGTCGCGACGCCGAGGTTGAAAACTACTGCTTTACACTATAAGCAGCTTCGCCCTAGGGAGGCCTGCAGCCTAAATGACCCCTTCTCCTTCGTAGCCTCCCATCATCCTCATGCATTTTACAAATCGGTGTACTTCGAAGTCATCGCAGTACCATATTATAACAAGTGTGTTGGCTCCATTCATGCGTGTGCGCTTCACTATTGTCACATGTGTGATAAGCCTGTGTTCAAAGTAATTGTATTAGCGCCATCAAGCCTATACTTCTCTGTTACTGCCACGCACTGTATTTTTCCTCGAGTTCATTCACGTGTTTGTGTGTTCATTGTCATTGCGATGCATGTTTATGTTGAGTGCGTTGCGGGCGCAAGAGAAGACGTCACACAACGATGCTAATATAAAAATATTTTACTCCTTGCATGGTATTGTTTTTGTCGTCGTGTTTGTCCACGTGGTCTTGTAATGGAAGTTTACCTGCTATTATGCCAGTTAGGAAAAGCCTAACGCAGGCACGGGCAATTAGCGGTCTGCGGGCAGCTTTTCAGTGGTCCGCGGAAGCATTCAGAAAAAAATTTCATAACTAAGATTTCCTCCAACTTAGTGCTGAGGCTGACTTGTCAGAGACTTGCTTCTATTTCCATTAGAAGGTACAACCCCCCTCTTAAACGTGGCCTTCCGAAAGTAGCCCCTGAGCAAAATTAATTGCCCGCTCGTGGCCTAACTGTTCGTCGCATCAATCAAATTTTTACTCTTCTGGTGTGAATTTAGTAATATAGTCTAAGGTTAACCAATAAAGTTGTCCGGAAATGATAAAGTTAAGCATTCCTTTCAAATATTACAGTTAACAATCACTTCCTGCGATTGAAGTTTTAATTGAATTATCTTTTCAAATAAGTTTATGCTCTGATAGTTTCTATTTGTTTGATTTTAACCGACTACTGTACCTCTAAAATTTCATTGACAGTACTGCTGTAAATGTTGGACTCTTTGGTCTCGTTGCTATCTTCCAAACGCACCTTTTTCATTTATGCGCAGCTTTTGCAATTATTGCTGTTTTTCGTAAATTTGTATCCCTTTTTGTTTTTGCTTGAAAATGACCTGTCATATGATAGGTCGAAACGACAGGATGTTTTCCTAATAAATCCACACCAGCAAAGCCCAAAATTGTTTGAAGAATGCCTGGTTGGCAAACACGCAATAGTTTCGTTAGATCTTCCCATTCATTATTTTAGATATTAGGCAGCCATTCTTATGTCAACTGTAACTTTCTGTTGATGTAGATATTGTGTTAAATCCAATATATTGTATTTTGGGAGCCCAAATTCCAGGCTTTGGGTGGCCAAACCACCTATCACGGGCCCTGATACTAAGATAGTCATCATCTTTACAGGAAGATGTGGTCGGAAAGCCAGGCTAGATTTCATGCAACGAGTCGACCACATCCGAGTATCAAAGCATCGACGGTTTCACAGTATTTCGAAGTGTTGGCGAAGCGCTGAGGGAAACGATGGATTTCCCCGCGATCGAGAGGCTGGTTTCAGCATTTCATCAGACCACACAAGCAACTGCCAAACAAGGAAATGACGAGTTCGAAAAATGCTTCCGTCCGCTATTGGTTTGTGGCGTGTTCTGACACTGGACATGACCGTGAAGCGGTGCATCCTGTCAAGTCAGTGTCGCCATGTGGGAAAGAGGAACAACGGACAGGTGTCGAATAAATTTTGTTACCGATTAGAACAGTTTTCCTTCACCTTCTTTTTCTGCCATACCCCCTTTCAATAACTGTCCTTTGTGTCAAGCCCCCCTGGAAATAAACAAGTTGTACGTTTGGTTAATTTCTTTATCAAATTTTCCATGTTGCAGAGCGCATGCGCCCCCGTTGAAACATATTGACCCCCCCCCCGATTAAGAATCACGGGATTAGAATGAAATGCAGACCTTGGTGATTTTGCGAAGCCATAACAACGTAAATCGGTGGAACACGTCGCAACAGCGATAACTTGTAGTTTGTAGAACTAATTACATTTGGGAAAAAACACAGGAACAAGTAACGCGCGCACCCTTTTATTTTGAAAAACAACATTTTCAGTGATTCCTCTGAATCATCTACGACAGGTCAAACCGACAGTCAGTGCTGATGCACAAGGCACTTCCAAACAGACCAAACCTACATCCTGAGCCTTCTTCGTGTGCGATACGCATGACTGCTCTTTTACTTGTGCGACACGCATGACTACTCTCGCTGTTGCGGAGGATGTGGAATTCGAAGCGGATGTGGTTGGATGGGCGCTTAACGTTTTTTTTCAAAATCCAACTCGGCCAAAATTGAAACTGGCAACAAGACACAAGTTCGGCTGGCACCGATCCATGCATGGAAACGACTTCATTGCAAAGGTGAATCGCAAATACGGCCGCAAAGCATCAGGGTTTCTTTCACAACTACTGCCTGAACTAATTCACATACCGGTAAAAATTCTACAAGCTGCGGCCTGCCACGAACTTCAACTACAGGCACTTCCAACCCATCTTTTCCGCTCTCAAAAGCAGACATGAAGGTTTGTGACCAGTGGCGACTGCGGCACTCGGGCTCAGCCCGAGTCTTCGATTACGATTTATAATATTGCAGAATGCGAGCTTGATTGCTTTGCGTATTTGTGCCACCACCCACTTCACTGATCACGGTTGTCAAATCGGGCTCTTATCATTGGGCCTTGTCACTGTTCGGATATTTTCGTTTCATGTCTGGTCTTTCGTGTTCATGTTGCAGGTGACGTGAACCACAAAATATCATTCGTAGCAGGCAGAAGCACTAGGTTTTCTGCATGCTTTCGAGGAATCAGCCGACTGCGCTCTGCTTGCATTTTTTTTCGCAGTGGGCGTTGTCTCGAATACGTCCGCTCGCGCTTTATTGAAGCATTTTTTTCAAATATAATTCATATCAGATTCAATGCTTTTTGGAGCAATGGATTTACATATTTGCATATTACATTGGATTTCAATTCCAATCCAATGAACGGTTCCCATTCGAGAATAACTTCAAACGAACGATAAATTGTCCAGTAAGTCGGGCTAGTATGAATGAGCCTAGTAGGCAGAGGATTAACTGGCGTTATCATTGTTCTGTGACGTACGTTACGTAACAATGGACGAGTTCTCGTGAGAACTAATTGATTGTTACGTAACCAACGTCACAGAGCAATTGTGGTGCCACCCAAGAATGAGAGCAAATGGAAATTTCAGTGATGCAAGCCTCGAACGGTTGCATTCACTCAGTGTAGGTTGCGTTATGAACCCGAGCGACGCTGTTGACCTGGTTGACCTGGAGTCACCCCTGGGCGGACACGAATTTTTGCTGAATAAAACAATTTCAGGGGAAACAAAATACCCCTAGTTTATTAAACATTCAACGGAAAAGTGAAGCAATTCTCTAAAAATCGGATATATTTATGGAAGTTTCTGCAGATCACTCGTTTGACCTGTCCCATCTCCGCGTACACGTTGATGGTTGAAAGACACATCGATACGACCGACAACAAACAGCCCGGTATAATTCCACATTATCATACCAGTATGTCTTCTTCGACCACCACAGGGTGCAAGTTCGAAACCAGGACTTTCGTTCCTTCGAAGGGACTGGAAGGTTCGCCGTCGAAAGGCTCGTCCTCCCGCTGCAAATCGACACGATAAGTGGGGTGAGGTCGGAGAAGGAAGGTTGGGGGAGACTTTGTATTCAGTTGGGATCGGGGTAGAAAATCAAACCAGATAACATAAAGCTGTTTATTTTCGGTCATAAGACCGAATTTTCTTTTTATTACCGAAAAAAATTAAGTCAGTTCGGTCACAATGTCCGAAAAGTGCAGACTAATGAATACTGTTACAGTAAGTTTTAATGCTGTTGAATGAAACATCTCAGCTAAAAAAAAACAGACATCGAGCAGAAATGCCTAAAAACAAACGCACATGCTAGACCAGGCCTGCATAACTCAGAAAGCTCGAAGGGTCAAATTATCAACATAAATTTGCAGGGGGCCGCAAAAGTCTTCAATTTCGATGTAGATATTTGAGTTGTAGTATTGAAGAAATTATACAACGACAATCACTTATTCAAGGTCGAGCTTTTGCAGCATTTTCTACGATTGAGAAAGCTCTCGCGGGCCGCGTGCAGCCCTCGGGCCGTATGTTGTGCAGGCCCACCCTAGACTGATGTGACAAACTGGGCCAGAAATATCTTATCCCGTACTGAGTACTGACACGACGTGCGGTGTGAAAAGCCTGGCTCAGGCATGTTCGCAGCAAAAGGCATAAACTACGCAAAAGAAGGTACGCTTCGGTGCGCGGCAGCAACGTCGCCACATGATGCCCAGCACAGCACTACAGCACAGAAGTATTGAAAGGTGGAAAGCCAGTTTGGGCGCACTCCGTCGCAGCTTCAAAAACAAACACAAACAAATTCACGTTACCATGACGACCGACTGCGCAAGAGCAGTGGGCGCTTGCGATGATATCATCGGCCTGGGCCCGAGGACGCCGGCGGTGGGAGGTTTCAGGCGCTTCGGCGGTGATGGGAGGAGGTCGCCGTACATGGGGTCCGCCGTTTCACCAGCGCCTGGCGGTGACAAACGCATGGCGGTGTCGTAGCCTGGCAACGGTCGTTTACCTGAGAGCGCAATAGTGACGTCACGATGACGAACAACAATAAAGGACGGACGAGAACCATCCATAACAGTGACGTCATGATGACGAATTAGAATGAACAATGGGCCGGAAATATCATTAGCAATGACGTCACGATGTCGAATTAGACTAAACGATGAACCGGAAATATTATTAACAATTATGTCACGATGACGAATTAGAAGAAGCACCAGAACATCTAGCAACAGTCAGCTGAGAAGAAATAACCTCGGAACTGGAAAAGGCAACCGGCAAAACGACAACCTACGGGTGTAAGTGACAAAGGGTTTCCCGTGAGCAGGTTTCCCAGTGGAGCGGTGCTGAGGGACAACACAGTTCTGCTTGAAGCAGATGCTCCACTGTGCAGCTGTTGCGCAAAAGGTATCGAATTACACGTCAGAGCGCCCGACCGACAGACCTGCGTCACATTGCTCTGACGCAGTGGTTCCTATGAAGCAGAGTTGTTGTAAATACCCGTTCCACAAAAAAAAACACCCGTTTTTTTCAAAAAGGCCAATTAAAAAAACTAATAAAACCCACCAAAAACCAACTCTTTTCCTTTGAAAAATCTACTCAGTAAAAAATTAAAATAGGCGGGACATTTGTACAGTTAACTATAAACTTTTTTTAAATCAAACAAAACGAACAGCAACGAAATTTGAAGGACTTGAAACAAAGAGAATAAATCGAACAGTTTGGAGTAACTTCTAATGGTTATCTTTTTCAGCTCTGCACAATCAGTATATTTTAACGAGTTTTTCTGCCTTCTCTGCATCCAAACTTTTTCTGATTTTGGAACATACCCAATCATATATTGAAAAAATACACTTTGTAGATGCTGAACCAGCAGGGCATGCACATAAACTTTGACATGAAACTGCAGAGTTTGTGTGGAGTGGTTTTTCTCTGTTTGCTGTGCGCATGCTTCACAAAGCCTTTCCACTTAGGAGTGAACTGACCAACAACGCTTTGCGAAAACAAAGATGGGGTACTTTTTTCACCCTCAATTTCGAATGCTATAATAGGTATAACAAGTTATTATTGTGAAATTCTGAAAATGATGATGTTGCATGATGTAATAAAAACAATTCTGAATGGGGTTTTTCCGTTTTCGTTAGAAAAAAGAACGAAATCTTGTTTCTTTTTAAAAAACCCAAAAAACGATTTTTTAAACCGTTTTTTTCTGAAAGCCCAAAAAAACAGGTGGGTCGTTTTTTTGAAAAAAAAAAAAACGAGTTTTTGTCAACCCTGCTGTGAAGTCATTTCTTTGAGCAAAGTAAGAATATGTGATAATTGTACTTGCTACGTAAAAACATTTCCTCTTTTTATTTGCGTAAAAATTCACTCGTGTGTTGCTTCATATGACTTTCACACGCATCACTTGTAGACAGATATTACGCTTAACTTCTAACACATGAAATGCCTTGTTCAATAACGTGGATACAATTTCTACACTACACCTGAAAATGTAAATGCGTGAAACAAAAACCTACACTTTAAAGTTGTTTCTCAAATGCTGTAGATGTTCGAGAGCATACAAAAAATAGGTTAATAGATAGCATGATTATAAAACAATTACTTTGAACCTCATTTCCATATTGCGTAAGGAATTGTGGTTTGGCCGCCTACATTTAGTTCCAGATGATATACAGGAATGCCGTTAGCCATATATCGCGTAAGAGACAAATTATAAGAAGCAGAAGATGAACTTTAAGCTCGCATGTGCTATTGTTGCGAATCGTCCGATTTGTAAATTCAAACAACAACAATTTTTCGTTCGTAAGACCGGCGCGCTTTTTAACTTGATTGATTGAAAGAATTTCAGAACCTAATAAAAGACAGTTTCAGCAAACAATGTGATTAACAGAGAATGAAGTCCGCTTTTTTAAATAAAACCAACGCAAGAAACTCACGAATACGGATCCTTGAAAACTGTTGATCGTCCCTTGTCGCTGGCCGTCGTTGTCTCTGGAAGCAAGTGAAGGGTCACGGAACAAAACGATTAAAGGCGTTTTTTAGGCGTTTTTTAACGGAGACGTGTAGACGTGTTGGGCAAAGCACAGTTAAGGAATTTCTTTAGAAAAAATAAGTTTAACTTGGATTACTGTACAAAAAGAAAAAACTTTTGCAAATTTCAGCACCGCTATCAGGGTTCATACAGAATTGCAATTAAAAATTCAAATGACTTTAGCGCTTTCTATGATTACTCGAATCCAATTAATCAGTCTGGCAATTGTGTGATTATTTGGTTTCACCAACTGCACGGGTTAAAAATACTGCAAAAAATGAGACCCATAATTTGTAAGCGAAACAACACAAGAAACCAAACGGCATCACCCAGTGCACGAAACACTTCAGATTTTGACATGAATTAAATGAATAGTGGCTCATCACTACCTTGATAACCACAATATTTCTTTCTGCTTGGAGACCAGCATCACTAACAGGGTCAATAAACCTGGTTGTGTAATTTATAAGCGTAATTTGTAAGCGTAACAAACACATATTTTGTAAGCGTAACACACACACACCCACACACACACGATCAAATTACAAGAACTGCAGCAACAAACAGACCTTTAAAGCGTCAGGATTTGACATTGTGATTTTAAGTCCTTTCTGTGCAGGAAGCTTCTTGGTGAAAGGTCGTGGATAATTTCGAGCAGGACGTGAAGCAGTAACCTGATCATTCCTGACAGCTACAGTAAATCCAACTGGATTCACTGTAACTTTTTCTACCAGAGTTCTCTGCAACAGCATGAATAGTTGAAAGTAACTGCCTTGAAAAAAAGCTGACTCTACCTATATCTTTGTTTATAACAAGCATTTTAATGTAAGTGTTGCCAATCTACAGTGATATAACTGGTGCAGGTGTCAATACGATAATTGTGGCAGGTTATCAAAATCTCCAGAAACAGGTAACTTTTATAGTTGAGATTTTGAAATTGCAGATATGATGAATCAGAAAATATTGGAATGTGTGATCAGAGTATCCTTCAACAGTACGTAATCATAAATGGAATTGCATTCATACAACATATAGTTTAAAATAACTCTTGTTGAAAAGTTACGGCGGCATTCGACACATTCTCTTCGAGCCTACGTATCTTTACATACTTGGAAATTATGGGACAGATACCAAGTTACATACCAATATGGATTTCGAATCTATTGGATACAGCTGTAATTTTTTTTTGACATTTCCTATACTTACTTATGAAAACTATGAAAGAGAAACAGTGAATTTACCAATTTTAGCACCTGTTTGGGTTTTAAATGCAAGGTGTTTATGCAGATGGCAGAAATGTGGCAAACTCTCAAAACTTGTCTAGTACCCATAGCAACTGCTGAAGGGAAACCCCAGTGACGAAAGTGTTTGAGACAGAGACATAAGAGAAAAGTAAGAATGACAGAATTCACAGTGGAATTGAATACTTGCGATCAATGCATTCAATACAAAATAATACTTACTTGTTTGCAGAAAAAACAACACAATATAAAAAATGACATAAACAACACATAAACTGTGCATGAACATGATTGATAGATTGAACTGAAAATATGATATTGAATTAGACTCACTGATCCATCAGAAACAGAAACAAATCCAGTAGGCTTCATTTTTCTAAAATCAGGAACTTTTTCAGATTTTGCAATTGCACCAGGATTTCTTATCGTACGTGTTGTTCCTGATACTGTTGGTGTAATTTCCTGAGTGACAATCATTTGCAGTTTCTTGATTGACGGTTTTGAAGATAGTGATCTGCCCGGCTGGCTTTTCTTGGCAGCAATTTTCAGCCGTGCATCGCCAAGTCTCTTTGGAACAACTTTGCCTAATCCTTTTGTATGATTGATTCTACTTCTTGCATCCAAGCCTCTAGATTTGTTAAAACCAGCAATAACTTTGCTTCGAGCCTGAATACTGTTAAGCCTTGCACGAGCATCTTGAAGACTTGACTTGTTCAGTTTTTGCCTCGCATCTGTAATTGGCATTTTTACTTATAAATTTATCAACCTTTAATATAAGTAGCCGGTCCAACTTAACCAGGCACTATGAATCATTTACCACCTAACTTGAAAATAGTCATCCAGGTCTCACAACCTCCTAAACCAGCATACCTGAGAAACAAATGTCAGGATTTTATAACACAAATTGAACTTCTACATGGATAAGACTTTTTGCAACAGCACAGGAATTAGCTAGTGGTTTAAATTAATAGTACAATTACAATCCATTGATTATGGTGACAAACACTGATTAAATAACACAAAATAAATTCATTGACATAATGCAATTATCTTTTAACTGTTTGCCACCAAGATTCTTCCAAAAATGGAGAAGGTAGAATGGGTAAGATTCTTCAACAAAATTTGGATGCATAGAAAACCAAGGAAATGCATATAATTCTGAAAATTAGGATTTCATTTGCAGTTGTGAACCATAACCACTTCAAGAAATGCATTTTTGCTTAACGGCTAACAAAAACTGGAAAAAACAATTAACCATTGTGGTGCTTGTGCAAAAATGTCAACCATTTTGGCTGACACTCAGTTATAGGTACGCTTTTGCATATTTCTTTTTTATTATTTAAAATGGTACTAAGGTGTTCATTCACAATAAGACAAATCACAGCACTTAGCAGAAAGCTTCAAGCTCTCATTATGTACGTTTTTTATATTAACACGCTTCTGTTGTACACCAACATACATTTCATCGAAGCCAAGAAGAGACTTTGCTGTCAGACAATGACTCCTGAATAGTCTACAAAACTTGTGCACATATAAGATGTGGATCTTATCCAATTATTGAGTAATTGGTTAATGTACACAGCTGATAACGTTAAGGCTAGAATCTTTCAACGAGTTTGAAAAATGCTTGCATTTTTGGTCATTAGACGCTATGAAATGCGAAAGTCACTTGTGTCCTCTAAACAAACTTGCATATGTATGTTTGACCCACTCAGTTTACACAAAGTGTGAAAATTAGGGGTGCATCCAGGGGTTCTGCTTGGCTGTCATAAAAGGTTCCTTTCTACCGCAAGCACTCAGCAGTAAAGCCGATAAAATATCAAATGCTGTCACTGCAAGTCTCTAATGCAAGTGTTTTGGAACAGGCAACAGCATTTCTCCTTTGCATAGTAGCATTACAAAACAACAATGTCCCTGGTTTGCCTAAATAGTGACTGCTCAATGACATCAAACAATCCATATTTTGAACACTCTGCCTCCTGGGCCACTTTGAGAAGGACGCTTTTAGCTGAGGGCCATACTCTCCAAGGGAAATAGAAGCAAGTCCGTGGTAAAAGTAGCAAGTCTCATTACAAGTTAGCCTCAGGACTAACATTTACTGTGATAAATTGGAAGATATATTAGGGTAAGTTTGATGAATGAAGAAAAGTGATATCAAAAGCTGCCCTTCCCTGACAACAGACCCCTTTGTTCCAGGCTAATTTAGATTTTAAGATTTTTTTCTGAATGCTTCCCTGGGCCACTGAAAACGACGTGGCAGGGCACATTTGGCCCGCTAACTGGCCACCCCTGCTCAAAATATATATTGCGTCAAATGCACGTGTTTCGAGATTTCCTACTCTGGCAATGCCAGCTCCCATGCAAGCGAAGGTGTCAGAAGCTCATACACTGCCATACACACAGTGCTGTTTTGTAATATTCGCTTCATGGCAAGAGGACACAGCCTCCAATCGCGAACATTGTTTTGCAGTTTCAACCTAAAGTTTATTTGCTGTTTACACCTACTGGGTTATGACAAAATTTAATAAGTGTAGGCTTTCCTCAGGGTCACGCCAAGTAACAAGGGTTCGTTTCAAATGAAGCTATATTTTTGTAGGGAATTCCTCACATTGAAAGGTGTGACAGCTAGCCTCAGAAAATGTTGTCACATTATCTGAACAAAATATCAGTCAAGCATTATATTTCAAAAACAGCCGTTTTATAATTGAGCAGTTGACGATGTTGTTTGCTGCGCAAGGAGTCTAATATTGATTTTGAGTGATCACTCTTACATGATGATGTAAAATCACAACAATTGCAGCTCAATCGTTCTTCTCAGCAGTGATTTCACAAGTATATTTATAATACCTTTATAATACCATCTTGATACACAGCGCTCCACAGACGCAGTTGTGCAGCTGATAGTTATCATCGATTTTATAAGTGTATGTACGTATGAATAAACAGCTCTCATTGCTGTTTGGCTGACACTTATTGATGTTCGACAAGGTAAGTATATTTTCAGCACCATGTTTGTAGGAACAAACAGTGATTGTGATGTAATAAACACGCTGCAACTGAAAGCAGTGATAACTTGGAAATCTTTCCTTGTGTGTTTTGACAATAAGATCAATACCACTATCTATCCTGAATAATTAGTTGCAATAGGCTACTAGCCCTACTAGCCTAGTTTGATTGGGTTTTATGTAGAGCCCAATTGGTAAGTTTTTTTGGGACGATATTGATGGTTTCATTATTCATTGGCGATTACCGAATGATTATATTTTGCAACACTCACACCATAGTTGAAAGACAACACTTCAATGTGATGAAGAAGCATATAACATAGAATTATGAGGAAACCTGGGTCATTAAGATAGTCCATCACGACAGGACATAGGCTAGCCTGATTTGTTCATAGGCAACCATCTCCTCATCGCGCAAAAACCTGTGAGCAAATGTTATGTCATAGAGCAGTATATTGGGACAATTGCAGAGTGGTCTGAATATTGCGCACAACTTGATGCAGTCAGAGGGCTGCGCAACGTAAGGAAGAGTACAGAGAACTTGCGTCAATTAATCAGAGACGAAGTAGTAACTTAGGTTTCCGAACACTCTGTGCAGAAAACTAGCATAACGGTTTTTATGAGCAAATATTGCTGATATACTGTATATCGGCAGAATTTTGCATGGTAT
>JGI24158J21664_10002695_pt1 | contig 21786 bp, 10 predicted proteins | sample Ectturendosymbi3_FD_21664 | JGI IMG/M metagenome (IMG submission 21664)
TCACCAGTTATTGAAGTATAACTGGATAGACTTCTCAAGCAAACAAAGAAGTTTTTATTTCACAAAATCATCCCGTGGGCCGTATGTTTGACATCCCTGGTATAGATGTTATAATTTGTTGTGACTGTATTTGTGCCAGGGCTATTCAGTGTATCATGATTCCTTTCATTAACAAATCTGATGCTTGATTCAAGTAAGGCCTGAAAGTGAAGTATTTTATATGAGTGTAATCCAACTTCAGTTCAGACCTCCTTGACAAAAATACAACAATAATAGGAAAAATATTTTGGCTACATGGAAGCATAAACTTATGACTTGAGATCGACAGATATATCGGCTGATATTTGGGTTTTACCGATATATCGGTATCGGCCTCAATGGGAGTTCACAAAATGCTGTTATATTCCTCACGCATCCAGAAAACTTGCGCAAGAAAGCACAATGAAGCAAGTCAAGACAGTTATCTTACAACAACGCTAGCAGGTGCGGTTTCATAAACAAACAGACAAGATTAACCATAGAGCGTGCGTCGGCCATTGAAACAAAAGCATCATCGGGAAGTTTTGCAATGCTTGAAGCCACCACGTGCAGGTGTCGTGTACCAATAAACTCCTGTTATACTTCCGGAAGTTTTCGCAGCATGAAAAGTGTGACTGGTACTTAAGGTGCAGAAGTCCAATCGATGCCTAGTTTAGCACAGATTAATTTTTAAAAAGCTTGCATGAAAAATGAATTGCGTTATGTCAAGCAACAGTAACGGTGTTATGAGTATGATTACAAATGCAATCGTTACTCATTGGTGACAACAACTGTCGCTATGAAGCAGTTGCAAGTAACATCTTAAAAGGATTTTACTTTTCTTGACTTGATGTATTAGGCTATAAGCGCGCTGGTTTATACTGTACACAAGCTAAAACATCGTGTTTGTGGGTTAACTTAATCAACATTTTCCACGAGGCATGATAATGATAATTGTGATCTCACAATCCAAGCTGTTGCAAACGTGAAACCAGCATTTGTGGATGTGGCACACAGCTACGGGAGCGCTACTCCAACATTTCACAAATACATTGCAGCGATGATTTGTCGTTCGGTCCAATAGCAGCGCAGTAGTCAGTATTCATTGTTGCATCACAATTGCTGTTGCCCGTTTGTTAAACACGATCACCAAAAGCAGTGTTTGCAACAACGCAACTTACGCAAGTTAAAAGCACATTGTTTGTAATTGGATCAGAACTACCATGGCATTATTGCACAATCATCGATTGTTATGGCAACTTGTTCTTATGGAATTTACTTCTGGCGGAGGGGTGGTAGTCGGTTATAGCCTAGTGCTGCTTTTGTTTAGGCTAGGTTGTAGATGACCGACTAACTCACTGTAGGCTACTTGGTGAAAATGCAGATAAACTTTGCTTTCTGCATTAAACTGTTGATATGGAACTACTGAGAATTGACAAATCAGTTGAGGTATTTCATTTCATACCAATGCTAGTACTTCAGTTGCAGTAACTAATGAAACTAGTTATACTTTTTTGAGGACATGCATTTATTTAATGTTACATTACATCAAAATTCCAAATTCGGTTCTTTACGACTTAGATTGACTTTTCAAATTGAAAACCCACTGAGTTGCAGAAGAGTCTGAAAGGTTGATTGGTGAAATATATACAAAATCAGAATTCACAAGATTTATGTAGTACAGTAACTGTTAACAAACATACTATCAAAGACCAAAAAGTTACTGCTGTTTTGGAAATGTTTTGTTTTTGGCAATGGTTAATTAAATACAGTGTTGTACTAATTTTAACCTCCTTAACTTGATGCTCCATTTTGTACTTCCTTTTCATTGTCTTTCAGCTTTCAAGCACTGTTTTTGCTTTTTCGGGTTTAAACACTGTAGGCACTTCTCTTACATTCAGTGTTCTGTTCTTATTGCTTTGGTATTTTAACATTATTTTTTTGTTCATGGTGCTGTGTTTATTCATTGTAAACCGTGTATTCTATGCCAACAAGTTAAGCTAATCAAGTATTGAAATTGCTGCAATTTCAAAAATTCTAGCTTATAAACCCTGATTTTTAAGGTTTTGAAAAAAAGGTAAAGCATAAAATACATCATATTTTTGATAATGAAGCAGAAAACAAGATTTAAAAATTTTGGAAATATCGGTATCGGCCCATGAATGGCCGATATATCAGTATCGGCCTCAAAAAAGCCATATCGGTCGATCTCTACTTATGACCATATATGCTAATATGTGGAATTAGTGGAAAACACATTTTGTTCAAATCAGTAAGTAATAAAATGTTTTGAAGGGTACCCAGTGTATACTGCTTCTAAAAACATACTCAACCATGGAAATGCATTGATGAAAAAGTTCATTTTTCCCTTTGTTAAGATTTTGTTGAACATAAATTTTTTAAACTAATGACAAAATTTGCTCCCAGAAAACTTTTGATGAATAAAAAAGAACTCATGCTAAAACTAATCACTATTTTCTTTGTTGACCCTCGGTCCTTATATTTGTCATTATAGACTTCCAGGTACTTGCTCTAAGTTTTTGGCTGAGTTTAGGTATCAGAAAGCCTAAGCTTCATGAATGTCCGACTGCATGTTGTGGAGTAATCACAGAATGTATAGCATATGACAAAATCATCCTGAACAAACAGTTTACCAAACTAGAACAAACCTTTAAACCAGCTATGTCCAACCTGCAGCCCATGGGCCACATGTGGCCCGTCTAAGGTTTGTGCGGCCCACTTTAGGGTTTTCACAGCAGTGAAAATTTTCTATATACTGACAACCCGTCTTTATTTTGATAATCTTGAATTTGACATTTTTGATGCAGGTGATCTTCAGTGCCATTTCACCACGTCTTATACTGTTACGGTTAGGATTCGAACACTTTCAATACATTAGCTTAAACTAAATTAAATTTGCTAAGGTGAAAGTCAGCCATTCAATGTGCACTCATTTATGTCATTCAGTGTACTGCCCTGGTTAAGATAGTGATATGTATTTTGGCTCAGTGAGCCATTTGTGCTGGACGTAGCTGCTTTAAACAAATAATTATGGTCCTTGAATCAGATTCAATGTGGCTTGACCTGTAGGAATAGAAAGTCTACATCTAAACTGAGGCTAGTTTTATTTTTATTTTTTGGTTATATATAATAAATTAATTTCATTTGCTATTCATGTAGCATTGGTTGTCAGTGATTGGTGAAGACCAATAGCGTAATTTTCCACTCGGATAGAAGTATGATGTATTTGTTGGCTTGCTTGTGGGATGCTGGTTGTGATTTAAGCAACCTTTTTCAATGTTGTAGATGCTCCCATCTGCTGTCTTTTTTGCATGATCCTTGCTTAACTACTAGCTATGGGTACAGCGAATTGGGCACATACTGATGTTGATAGCCTGGTTGACTCCCAACAGGTCATTCTGATAACTTGAAAAATGGCTGCCTGCTTTATGCTTGGTGTTAATGGGTCGGTGCAAGGAAATGATTCATACAGTGCTGCCAATGGCCTGCCATCAATCCAGCATTCACTACAAAAGCAGTTGCATAGCACCTGGCACAAGCAAGCGAAGATGGTGCTGCTGACCACTCACAACACTCCAATGGGGTACAAAAACAGGTATAATGAAACTGAACATGATCTTTGCCTCATTAAACTTGACATAAGCAATTAGTACCTTAGGTGCCAAGTGGATTGCCCTTAAGTTGCACGTGAGCCACTTCTTTATCATCACTTTGCAACTCCATAACTTGCCAGGTGCTTGACTTAGAGAGCTGTTCAAATCAAACCCTGAGAAGATGTGTGTCTTCTAGTTTGGAATTTTTAAAAATTGGGAAGTTTTGGATTTAAGTTTTTTTTGTAGGTGATGTCATAAGTGGGGTAGGTTTAGGCATTTTTGGCCCAGGTTACCAGGCCCTGGGCCCCAACTGCAAGAGCCAAATAATCCGAGACTTCAGGCCTCAGATTTATTGCTTAGTTCAAGGCCTAGAAGACTCGGATTATAGCTTAGTTCAACATGTAATATTCGTGTAGGAAATGAGTGATGTGGTGTAGGTCAGTGTGACATTTTTGTGCAGCTGTTGCAACAACATGTGTGCTCAGATCAGAATTGCAAATTTTAGTTGGCATTTTGTTGTGTTTAAAACTTGAATTTGCATGTCTTTGAAAAAAATTTAAGTTTGGGCCAACCCATCTTTAATTGACTGGTTACTCAATAATGTAGTTATTTCTTCAAACTGGGTATGTGGTAGGATTAAAAAGTTATTGCATTTTCTTAAAAAATTGACTGCTCTAGGCCAAGCAGGTGCGGCAGAGTTATCAGGGTTTGTTGTTTCTACTTATAGGTATAGGTAGAGTTTTGGTCATGCCTGTGTGCTTTTGCCTTTCCCAGAACTCCCCTTTAAGTTAGAGACATGACAAATATCTGGAAAACACCATTTCAAAGGATGAGGAATTCCAAGTATCACATTTAGAATACTTGGCTGTGATTCCTTGAACATTGCAGTTTTTCATTTTATGTCTTGATGCAAATATCTAGCATTTGTGCAGATGAAAAAATTTGTGAGTTGTGGTTTATTCGTCAAGTAGCTTTTTGGGTTCTGGTTCTGTGGGCCACCACTGGTCCCTATATCACCTGTTTGAAACAATTGCTTTAAAATGACGTTGAAGTACAATTGTAAATGTGTGGTGAACAAATATGTGTCATTGTTTTTAGGTGTTTTTTAGGTTATTAAACTATATTGCTTTAACTTCTAAGCAGTTTCCATCATACAGTTTTCACTGCATGTTGTGGTTTCCTCTATTGTATTAACTTTGCTAAAACTAAAACTTTATATATACTTTAAACTAAAAATATACACAGCCACTATGGTTTTTCTTTATCTGAGATACAGATCAATTTTTCATTTCATGTTGGAACAAGCCACAACTTTTTTGATCTGTTCAGTGGCTAAACATTTGCAATTTGCATTGAAACATAAAATGAAAAATTACCATTTTGACTGTGAAGGAATAATAACAGAACAGTTTGAGTAATACATTGGAACTCTTATCCCTTAAAATGGTGTTCTAAACATTTGCACTATGTCTCCAGCAAAAGTGAGAGATTTTGGAAGAGAAAAAGCATTTGTTCCTCACCAGAAACTCTACCTAGTGGCAGAAACAACAAACCCTGATAACTCTGCATCTGCTTGGCCTAGAACAGTCAAATATTTGAAAATAACATATGTAGTTTCTTAGTATCTTTCCACAAACCTAATTTGAAGCAAAATTAGTGAATTCAAAGATGGAGTAACCCATTTGCATTTCACTGTGTAACTTGTAATTGAATGTTTCTATTTCATCTAGAAAATATATTGCGTTTACCATTTTATCATGTTTGTTGAATGACACAACTTTGTGCTAGGTGCTGTTTTTAATAAATTTTTTGCAAGAGAATGTTGTGAAGGGGTGACTTCGATTTTATTCACAAAAACTGAATTTCTGGATTATGAATGTCAGATTAACAAAGCTATTAAAATATGTATTTTCCTATTGGATGGCCGAAATACCTCTCAATTGGACAAGGAAAAAAGTCCTGTCTCAAGTATATCATATGCAATCGTTATCGGATGCTTTTTGCTGTGTTGACTGAATCCACAATTAGCATCTGGCATTGTCAGGTAGGAACTCCTGCTATATATGTTTTTGGAAGAAAATGTAAAATTTTTGCACTTCAACTCTTATTGTGCATTATCAACAGCCATGTGTGGAAATCGTGTGCTACCAGAGATGTCATTCATCCATTGTGTCTGTGGGAACTAATAAACTGGCAGAATGGCGACAGGATAGCAGTATGCTTGCTGTAACTGTAAGTCTGGCTGTTTGCTTGTTATTCAGTGTAGAAAATTTATCAACGTTAAAGTGCTTGTCTTATTCATTTTCATGTCTGCTTTTTCTCTGGGGAGGGTCACAGGAGCAGCAGCCTTAGGGGACTCAAAATACAATCTCAGATAGTTTTGTTGGCTCCACACCAAGACAGGACTAAGTAAGGTCAGAGATGTAGTCACTCCACCCTACCTGGTCATATGGATGACGTCTGGCCCACTTTCCTGTGGGTGTAGCCAGCAGAACTTGATCGCCAATCTTCTGTGTGACATTCTGGACACATGGCTGCACCACCATAGCTGTGATTTCTTGATTCAGAGAAGTGAAGTAGCTTGACATTCAGCGTTTTATGAATTTCACAACTGTGCTCAAGGTTAATTGACCATAGGTAAGGATCAGATCAAAGACTGATCTATAAACTGATTTCCGTTTTGACCACAGAGCGCTACACTTCATGTAGGACCGTCTTTGCTATGCCAGTCTATGTGTCAATCTCCTTGTTTTTTCTTCTGTCACTCTTGAATACCACCCCAAGGTGCTTTGAACTTATCGACCTGCTGCAGTGTATTGCTGCTCACTTGCAGCGTACACTGCCTTGGGGGTTTTTGGAGAGCCCTGGGTTTTTGGAGAAATGCTACTTTCTTATGTGCACTACCATAACTTTTGCCATAAATTTTGCAGACGACTGAAGGATATTTATTGCTGTATCAGCTGGAGCAAGATGTTAAAGGAGACACTGGTCTTAACCTGTATGAATATCATCAAACTAAAACCAATCAAGGGGACTCAAATGAGAGTGTTCCAGCTCTAAGGCTAACTTTGACATCCAACGTCAATTTCAAAGTCCCAATCACCAGGTAATAGTGAATTATGAGAATAGAGTCAGTTGTATAGCAGTGTAGCTTTGTAAAATCTGTTATTAGTGAATTTGGATGCTTAAAACAGTTCTGATTGCTCAGAATTTGAAGTATACTGTTGTTGGCCTTGGCCTGCATGCGGTGATTTAATCAAGCTGTCAAATACCTTTCAGTGACTGGATCTGAGAAAGATGCAAAAAAATACGCATTGGTTGCTTTTTTTATGGTTTCTCTAGAATCTACATGAAGAGGCCTTTTACAGTCTAAAGTTCGTCTCAGAGTATTTCGCTATTGCGTTTGGGGTGGCAAAGTGTTTTGTTTGTGCAGAATAGAAACAGATCAACTACATTTTTAGGAAAACATTTCGACTTACTGGTATTGTTTAAAGCAGTGGTTCCCAAACTCAGGGTAAATTACCCCTCAGGGGTAATATGTGATTCTTCTTGGGGAAATGTGGAACCAAAACCACAATGTTGTTCTATATTATGAGAGGTCACTGCGAATTACTGAGGGTAATTAAGACATAATCACTACCTTGATTTGGGTAACGTCCCGAACAAGTTTGGTAACCACTGGTTTAAAGCCATAAAAGAATAGCCTACCAGTTTGTTGCATTCGTTATGTTATGTACAATTGGATTAGCTCTTAGTCTTTCCGATGTCTCATGCACTCATTACCTCACCGTACTATTGACATATTGGTTTTGAAATCTGTTTAGCATTTTTCTCTGGACACCTTGTTGATTTAGGTCACATGCAATCCTGTATCTCTTGTTTCCCTGTAGAGCAGGGTTTCTTAACCTGGGGTGCTAGCACCCCCAGGGGGCACTGAAATCAATTTCAGGGGTGTTTGGAAGGTCATATATGTGGCAGTCAAAGGTGAAAGGAAGATATACTGCACTTGTCTTTACTTTATCCTTAGTAACCAGGTATTGGCCAAAGGTAGGGTGCTGGATTGCTTAGGTGTGACCAAAAGGGGTACTGAGGTAGAAAAAGGTAAAGAAACGCTGCTGTAGAGTATTGTGTGCTAAATGCAAGAACACTTGTTAATAAAAAAATAATGGATTTCAAAGTGTCTGAACAGTAAACATGTAATCTAAGCAGAACGAATTGCTGCAAAACAGCTTAGGCAAGATAATACCCCCCAGTGTGGGTAGCAGTATCGATAAATACATCTTTCTCTGAAATATTCTCTTCATAATCCGATTTTTCAAAGTTATTTCCTGGCTGAGAACTAAAGTGAAAATACAGAGAGGCAGCAGTGAAAATTCAAAATTAAGAAACATGGCTTACGCCGACTGTGGATGTGATAAGACGTATTATCGAAACAAGATACTCTTCCTGGTTGCTGCATAGATGCTTCGTCAAGTTCGCTTCTAGTTCTAAAAACTTTTCGTCCGTTCAGTAGACACGGTGCGTTCCATGACACGGTAACTGATTTGGTGTACTGTTACGTATATTTACAGTTTAAGTTGCGTTCACGACCAGCTCCTGGTTACTCTCGCGGATGGAAGACTGGAAATCCTCTCGTGGGAAACAGCCAATGATGGAAGGAAGCTTGTCGAGCTGTCTGACATCCCATTCTCCATGGATATGCACTTAGCAGGTTTGAATGTTGAAAAGTGGTCGACATGTTACAGGAATTTAACAAAGTATTCCTCGCATCAGCGCGACGAACGATACGTTTGTTTGTTTCTTCAGCATTTCGCCTGTCAACTTTATAGCTGTTCTTTGTTGACATTTGTTTTTCTGCTTTGTAGGCGTTCTCGTCAAATCGAGCAGTGTCTACCCTGCTCAGGCAATTTATAGCCCGTTTCTGGAGGGTTTTGCCTTGGTGCTGAGTGACGGACGAGCCGCACTGGTTGCCATGACGCGTGCTGCTAGTCCTGTCGGCTCACCTGACACCGACGATGAGGACGAATCAAACGAAACTGGAGAAAACGCCCGGGGAATCTGGGCGCCTGGCCTCTCTGACGCGGCGTGTGCTGCTGTGAACAACAAATATAGATTGCTTGCCTTCGGAACAAAGAAGTAAGTTTCTTTTAAAGCTGCTCTGAAAAAAATCAGTCTTAAGTGCTGCTTTTAGACGTTTCTAATGTTTCGAAATCTACTCTTGGACTNTTGCGCTGTACGTAAGTTAACAACAAGTTGTTTTTCAATTGGTATTTGGAATAACGATGGTAACCTTTGAACAAGAAATAACAGTTCTTGCAGAATCATGTCCACATCGCATCTCACTCACTGATGTAAATAACAAGCATGCTTTCAAAAATTTAAGATGAAAATCACCGGTTAGCGAAAGGGTATTCACGCTGCTTGGTGAAATGAAAATTGCTATGTTTTCGTCAGTATGTTGGCTATTTTAGTAGGGAAAAAAATAATTACGTATTCCAATTGATTACCCCAGCGACCGTATAATAGGCAAACGATTTTTTTTCTTGTAACGTAATTGCAACATTAGCCACCAGATCACTGTTTAACTTGGCTTTAAATAACTGAAATATGCCATATAAACAAATACGAACATAAGGTACATTGACTGCAAGCAACGAACTCAGTCGAAACCTAATACAGTAACATCGACACAAAAGCTCTTAAAACGATTTGACGTACTGAAAATGGTCTCTGTTAAATTTCCATAACAATTACAAGCACACCTAACCTCAACTAGCCGTCTGCCATCACTAACCAAGGGCGATATCACGGCTTCGTCATATGCAGGACGGTTTTAAAAATTTTACGGACAGTTTTTTTGATTTGGTAACTTTATTGTAGAAGTTTTGGCTGTTTACAAAGTGTGTATGTCGCAGTATCGAAAGTAGTCAGCTTCGATTGTCACTGAACGCATTGAGGTCAGCTAAGTTACGTTCGGTCTCTTGGTTTTGTAAAGTATAGTTCTGCTATTGGTCTACTGCAATGCCAAAGGGAAATTTCAATGTGTTTTTTTGCATAGTTCCATCATCTTCCGTAGTTTCACAACAACGTGTGTTTGCTTTATTTTCAGGGGTAACTGCAGTGTTTACGCAATTGACGATGTTTCCGGCAGTTTGCAGCCATCTCACACCATTTCTCTTTCTCCAACCCAGTATCCTAACGTATGCAAAACCGTCGGTAAGAATGTTTTTGCGCCGTCGTACCAAAGCGCGCAGTTCACAAAACTTCCAGACAAGCAATGTTGTTTGAAATTCACAGAAATTGTAGTTCGTGTCGTGTGTGCGTGCAACGGTCGTCGTTTAAAACATACGACACGGGTGTGTTTCGCATGTACTGTATACTTTTTTTCCGAGCCGTGCAATTTCAGAGTCATATGAAGTGCCACGGCTCTCCATCAGATCCGCTCTTGAGCACCTCAGTAAAATACACAGGACGTTGACAGCGCTACGGATGCTCTGCTATTGAACGCCATTGGCACGGGTTTATTGACACGACCCTTAAAAAGACGCGTTAGTACTGCCTTAAGAGGACTGTGGTTTTAACGCTGCGTGCTGTTTCCACGCAGCGCTGTTAGATCAAAAGATGGAGTCGAATTTCCTCATCGTACTTGCCCCTTCAGATCTGGCAAGTTTCAAGATGAATAGTTTTTTTTCTGCGTCAAATATTGAAAGCAAACGTTTGCTACGAGTCTAATTTTGTGCGCGCGAATATTTGGTTTTGAACAAGAGTCAAGCTTTTGTGCCAGAAGTTTGCAAACTCTTTATAGAGTTTCGTCATCTCAAAAGTACCTTTGCGGCGGTTCGACCCTGCCGATCCGCCAGCACCCTGCTCCCCAGAAAAAACATTCTTTTGTTTCTCTGTTGCTCGTCTCGTAAACCTACTTACTTAGACTTGATTTTGCAACCGTCATTCGCGGCTTTTTCCTTGCTTTACAAATCCCCAAATCTACCCGTAATGTTGTTCGTTGCTCCGCTTCTGCGTTTAGAAATCGATACGACGACTGTTCACTGTTCGGTAAAAAAACTCGGCTCCGACGAACGATTTCTCTCGTGCCAGAAAGCTTTGCCAGGCGCGGCGCATGCCACGAATTCTTTTCTGACGGGGTGGTATGATCTGTCAAGGTCATCTGCGAAATGAGTTAGTTTGCATTTCCTTCTCAAGCGGGCATTGAATTGCTTAGTTCCAGGATGGAGTCTTCACCAGTAGTGTAGTGTGGGGCCAGAACTTTTCACGTGCAAGGATGTGAATAAAAGACTTGTATTTCGTTCGCGTGTGAGCCATCTATTGTTTCATTTATTGTTTATAGAACAGTGGTTCTCAACTACTGTCCTGAGAGCCGCATGCGGGTCCCAAGCACCCTTTGTGCGGCCCTCAGCAGTTTTTCAAAAAAATCTCCAATATTTTGTGCAACAGACTTGGTTCTGCCATAAAACAAACGTGTCAATTGACTTGTGTTAAAATTTTTGCAATGCGGCTTTCTAACAAAGTCGTAGGTCTGGATTTGGCTCCCTTCAGCGAAAAGGTTGAGAACCACTGGTTTTTAGAGTATTCGGGAGTCCGCAAAAAAATGAATACATGACTTGGGGGACCGTGAGATGAAAAGTTTTAGAAAGATTGCCCCGGATAGAGAGCGTGTTAAACGTTTAACCTTCAACGGCGATTATTTTTACCGCTGCCAAGCTTAACCCGAACGCAGGTCCAGGTTGAAATGACAATTCCGACCCCCATGAAGAGAGCAGAACACGAATTTCCTCGGCAAATGAAACCTAAGCGATACACCGAATCTCCTCTGGTTATGGCCCTGTGTTGTCGCGGACAGATATCGAGCATTGGTGTGTCGACAGTCATGGCTCAATCCTCGATTCTTTTCAAGGTGCTGTGCTGAAGATCGCTTGGTCGCCTGACGGATGCGCCCTGGCGCTTTCGTGGCTTAAAGGAGGCCTTTCTGTGTGGAGCGTGTTCGGGGCATGCCTTTTCTGCACTTTCGCTTCGGACAGGGCGTATGCGTGCGACGGAACCCCCAATATTCAAGGAGTCTTTCATTCCATGGTGAGGTGCATTCCGTCCCGGCTGGTCTCCGGCAGCAAAGCCGTTCGTTTTTCTGTTTTGTCGTGTATCAGTATCGTATTACCATGTTTAGAATCGAGACGGCTTTGAAATTCTGCTTATGGCGATTCACGCACGTCAAAGTCATGGGCAAGGTTATTGCCAAAGGGACGTTTTTGTCAATTTTCGTGATTTAGTCAAGACATTTACTGTATCAGTAGCATTCGTGCATTGAATCATCGTAACGATGTGCGTTCGGGTCTCCTTCGTTTTTGAATGCGTTTGCCTTATTTTCTATCGGTAATTTGTAATATGATGATCACTGTTTGACGTAGACAGGTGTGTACGCACGTGCCCGAAACTTTCGTCGTGGCTTAGTGTTTCTGTTGATGGCAAGCTGACTCTTTTTCATCGTCGGTTTCAGCAAAACCTAGTGTCTGCGCTGTGTTACATTAATGAGCTGGTTTAGCCGGTCCGTGAACGCCGTTGCGACTGAAAAAATGACGCAAAGTGATGGCTACAAGTAGATTTGCTAATCTTGAATGTATACCCTGGGCCTGAAAGTCGCCACTCTTGGATATTCAGTTGTAGTGACACTCGATTAACTTTGTGTCAAATCCCGAACGTTTTTTCGCAGTGCTGGGGTGTGGAAGGCTACAGCTTGTGGCTCGCCCAGACCGACGAAACCGAGGCGACTTCTGCTACCGCATCGTCGTCGTCGTCGCGCGAAGCCAACTCCCGTTTGCCGACCTCAAGTGGCGAGGCGCCAGCCGACGATCCGCCTCCGAAGCAGAAAGGCCACCGGAAAAGCGCACGGCGGAAGTTGGTTCCGGAGAACGGGCCGGTGCCCGATAGCCCCTCGCGTCGCAGCGCCAGAACGGACCAGCTGCTCCAAATCCAGTTTGCTAAAAGTGCATTGGCCATAAATCCGTGCATGGTTAGTGTCGGTTACACGTAGTGTTGATTGCAAACGAGTTTGATCTTCCCCTCCACTGATTTTGTGGTGGCTGGGTTGTATGTTGAAAGTGTTATTTTTATACGTTGGCGATCATTACCAACAAAAACATATCATCATGAGATCTGCGACGAAAATGCCTTAAACTTCGCGACATGTTGCTGGTTTGTGGTCACACATCCCTCGCGTTTGGCGCCATTTACAAAACTTCCATTCATTTTCATGCCCGATTTTTCACTGGGGAGGGTCGGGAAGGCAGCGACCCCGGGAGTACTCGAAATAGTTCACGGTTTTCAGCAATTTCAGATACCGTATTTACTCAATTGTAAGCCGCACGAAATGGTGTTAAAAAATTAATGTGAGCCACCCTTGATTGTTAGTCGCATTTGAACATAGGTTACCTAAGCCTCTGAGATACTTTCGTGTACCAGCAGGTTTCGCGTTTATTCGTCACCCTGGTAGTGATGTTTCATCGCTGCAGCTGCCTCCTGTTCATCATAATACCTTCTGTGGCGGAGTGTGCATTTGATTCTGAAGAGAATAGAATGCGTAAAGACGTAAAGAGAGGTCGATAAAATGTAGCCAAGGAAGGACTGAGCGTCATCTACACCTTTCGATAACGTAAAGAAACAAAAAATGTAAGCCGCCCTTAATTATATGCCGCATGAAATGCTGAAAAAATAACTTTAAAAGCCGCGGCTTACAATCGAATAAATACGGTAGCTCTGCTGGCTCCACATCAAGACGAGACCAAGCAAAGTCGTAGATGCAATCACGTTACCTGGTCCAAAACTTATTCAGCTGTTTTCGCTCTCTTCATTCCCAAATATCGGACATTACTATCCATTTGTATGTTGCAGTAAATGACCCTGCAACAGGCGAGCATTGTCGTCGAAAGACCGCGCCTTGTTCTAGCAGCACAGTTGTCTACTTGCAAGAATCGATTACCTCCCTTAATCGATTAGCTCACACTTAATGTTCTTGGCTTGTCGTGCGCGACGTTCGCCTCACCAATCCTGACAGCGACTTTCTGACAACTCAGAGCAACCACTGCCACGTCCTGATGCACACTGAGGACCGGATCTACCTGAGCATCGGCGAAAGGCCCCAGCTCTACTCGGTCGCCAGCTCTTCCGGCGAGCGGGCTCATCTTTCCCGAAAAGATCCAGATCCGTCGGCTCCTCCTCCTCCCGCAGGAGGAGCGATTTCGCCTCCGCGGCCACAATACAATCTCCAGTCTTCGCCGCAACGGAGGTAAATATGCGATGCGGAGAAATTTGATTGAAATTTGCAATTTCTCTTCTTCGTTGTACGCCTGTTGTTGTAAGCAACGTTTGAAGTTCTTCTCTCTTCTTCGCTGCTTTATAACTTCACGTTTTCTACGGGTCAGCGTACACAGCAGTAATGGGAAGTTAAAGGGCGCAGTTAAGGTCAAAATTGCTCACTTTCTCTTTGAAAATCATTTTGCAAACACAAAGTTGTAAACCGTTTAGTGATGTTTGGACTTTCCTGGAAATGACAAAACCTTTTTCATCGGTGTTCAGCTGTATGTCTATGATGCCAAGAAAAGTTTTGTTACTTTTGAAAATGACTGTCACAAAAAATTTAGCAATTAGTATTCTTGATCGAACAACGAATGTGTGAGCCCATGTTAAAGTATAAGCGGTATTTTTGTTTAAATCCTAAAGACACTTTTGAATAGTACAAACAAATCGGTTTAAATTGTTTGTACTCTTGAACAGCGTCTTAGGATAAAAAAAATACGTTTGCTTCCAGTATTTCAACAATTTTTTGTTTAGAACGATATTGCTTTCTGCGTCTGATAACTTTTGGCACGTGTATAGTGTTTATAGCGTTTTTTGGCTTAACTGTTGTACAGTATTTTGATTTGATCTGTTTGTGGCTGGAGAAAGGAGCGTGACGCTGTGACAGAGTGTGTTACAGATTGATTCTTTTTCTACCGGCCAATCATTTTTATGGCAACATCGGTAAAAAAAACATTTATGCAGAATATTCCATGCAATAACGTTTATGTTGTTGGCTAAAAATACCATTTAATTCTCTTTTTTTTTTGTCATAAAAACTCCGCTGCGTGCGTTTCGGTAAATCACTGTCGTCGTTTAAAATGTAAAACTGCTGCCGTCGTTTGCCGGCCAGGTCAGCATCCGTCCCCCTCGAGCCGATCGCCCTGCCCCAGCCGGACCTCAGCAACGGCGGCCCTTCCGTCGAAGCTGTCGACAAGACGACCACGACGGAAGATGGCGACGCAGCAGAAGATGTTGGTCTTCTCGGCTCGGCCGTCGCCAACAAGCAGTGGACCGTGATTCAGTTTCCACTCAACTACCTCCCCAGCAATCGGCCGATCCGAGTAAGCGCGGACGCCTCCGTGGTTTGCTGCGAGTTATAAGCGTGTTTGATGGTGGCGGGTAAGGTGGGGGGTGGCGGCGGGTAATTTCGGTCGTAGACCGAATTTTTTTGAAACGACCAAAAAAAATTTAAAAAAATTTGAAACGACCGAAAAAAATTAAAATAAAATTTGAAACGACCGAAAAAAATTAAACCAGTTCGGTCATAATGTTTGAAAATACAGGCTAGTGGATACTGTTAGGGAGAGTTTTAGCGCTATTATGCGACAAAACGACCGAAAAGTCTCAGCGAAAACACATCCAAAACTCTTGTCGTGAGCGAGTTAGCCGCCCGGGCGCCACAGTACGAGTTCGGCAGGGACTGGTGCCAAGTGAAATGCTCGCTCTTGCAGCGTCGGTGGACAGTGGCTGTCGCTGCTTCGACGTACTGCTGCAATAAAAGCACACGAGGAAGTTGTGCGTTGGCTTTGTCGACATAAAGTATGAATTTTTTATGATCCCTAGAATTTCGATTTTCACTCAAAATATTACGATGGTGTTTCCATACTTAAAAAAAACAGCGCCCGCTGCTTTTTGCACCGAATTTTGGCCTGGTGTCGGTTTCTAAGCACTTTGATGCGTCTGGAAGAAATAAGTTGATTTGTAACCAGTGAAGACGAAAGAACCGGCATCATTTCTGCTGCCGTTTTATTCGAGACCTTTTTTGCTGAAAAGATTCATGGACAATTCGTGACTACAGCCAATCCAAGGGCGGGGCTCCTCTCCCTCGCATCGTCACCGAGCACACTGAAAGGATCTCTGAATGCTTTCTGAGTTCTGAAGAAGACGTTCCGTATTGCAGCACTACAAACAATCTCACATCCTGTTAGGGACGGTCGTAAATCACAGTAGAGTTTCCTGCAGCTCCGAATGCGCATGCGCGTGCAACCCTGGATCAGTGCAAAGTTGGAGTATTTGAATGGCAGCTTCTTACCGGGACTGCAGCGATTTTTTTGTTCGCTGTTTTTCGACTACGATTGATCGCTCAATTCAATCCACGCTTCGCGTAATGGTCAAGGATTGAAACTAACGCGTACATCAGTTTTTTGTGCATTGTGGTTTAACCGCACAAAGCAAAACGCCATGACTTGACTGTAAACGCTTCGATATTGATAAGCTGTTTGCTACAGTGCGTTTAACACGCCAGATGATGCAGCTGCAGTTGTTGAATAATTGCAGTTTCTGGCTGTGGACGAAACGGGTTGTTTTCTGGCCGTCGCGGGCAACTTCGGCCTCGCGCACTACACGCTGACCTCGCGAAAGTGGAAAGTGTTTGGCAACGTGATGCAAGAGAAAGACATGGTTGTCACGGGTGAGTGCTGCGGCGGTCACGTGACTTCGGCGCGATTGTGAACTCACGCAGGTCAAAACGGTCGCTTGATCGACTTCTCAGAAGCAGACCGCAGAAAATTGCTGAAGGCTCGCGCCTTGCTTCCAAGCCAGAAACGAGCGCGCTTTTACTGCGATGACGCTTTCGTTTCAACCTTAAAACAGTGTGTTCGTTTGAATTGTTTGGTCAGATTGCTTTGACCGCACAACGGTAACTTTCACGCTTTGAGTGGAGAAATGTGGCCTTTTGTTTTCCCTTATTTTGCTGAAGCGAGACCTTTTGCGCCTGCTCTCAAGCTGACGTTAATCGCAAGCTTTACTTTGTCTGTGCAAGCGATCAATGCATTGTTACTGCGTTGTTGCCAGGAGGTCTGACTTGGTGGAAAGACCACATTGTGGTCGCTTGCTACAGCCTGTCGGAAAATCAGGACGAGATCCGTCTCTATCCGCGTCATACCAACCTCGACAACGCGTTCGCTCGCATCAAGAAGATGAAATCACAGGTATCCGTGTTTGGAGTGCTTTAGGTTAGACAGGGCGTCGAGCTAACCAATCGCTTGTTTCAACCTCCCTCCGTCGAAATTGCACTCGCTTTCTACCAGCCACTGAGTGTTGTGTTTCAAATGTCCGCTTAAGACAACTTCTAAAGCCATCTATCGCTCTGCGACGTGAGGGCAGAAATTGCACTCGCATTTTTGTGTGTGTGTGATGTGATGTCAACATCTTGTCTACGCCTTTGCTGCAACTACGCTGCGAACAAATTCTTGTGGTATCGTGATAGTGCGGGAAAGGTTTCCTTTAAAGAAGTGGCCATTTTTGTAGCAAATGAAAACACTCATTGCTGCACTGCACCCAACCAGCCGTAGTAACAGATGCAGCGCCGATCTGTTGAGTAGCTCAAGGCACCACAACCAGTCAAGCGAGACCACCACACTACGTCAGAACGGGATAATGCTTTCCGTTAAATTGCTTGAGGAATGGTAGAAACTAGTTCCAGGGGTTGACCTGGGTACGTTCTTGAGTCTCGAGTCGAAACCGAAAATGTTTTTCGCTGATGAAATTTTCCAGAAACACCGTTTGGAATTGGCAATTGATTTTGAAATCAAAGTAAGCGACCCAGAGAATTCTCAAGAAATCGACATGTGTGTAGCCTCTGCTTGAACTTGCGCTACGTGTCAATGTTCCGGGGAGCTGAGTGCACGGCCGTCTTCCAATTTGTAATTTTCTGACCATCTTGTTTCTTTCTTTTTCAGATTTTATTGGTAAACGTTTTTCAAAACCAACTCGTTCTTTTCACCTACGATTGCCGCATCAGCATATTCGTCCTTTCGCACGACACAAAGCAGTGAGTATATTTGTGATCGGTGCAATCTCAAGTACTCGTTACGTTTAGCGTTCTCTCTCAGCCCTGTGGTTGATCAGTTTCTCCATCCCCAATTAACGCGCGCAAGTCCCGTAAGATTTTCAGACGTGTGCAAAGTGACAATTCCTTGCCATGCCGGGGAAGGCAGCCGCAGCGGCGTCGAGCAATGCTTCGGGTGACAACAGCTTATAGGTCCTGTAGATCAGGGATCGGCAAACACCGGACCGTGCGGAACCAAGGCCAATCTGGTCCAAAAGTGACTGGAACGACTGACATGAGGAACACACTGGGAGTACCATCGACTACCACAAGCCCCACAGGGAGAAGCATCTTATTGTTGCGGAGCAAGCCCAGATCTCTCACTGAACCAGTACCATGATTGCCATGATGACTTAATTGTAATAAATTTGCATGTGCCGAACATTCGGTATTTTATTGAGGGCCGGTCCGTAAAATACAGTGCCAGGCTGGAACCGGCCCGCAATGCGAAAAAGGTTGCCGACCCCTTCTGTAGATCGTGGTTTGTCTTCTGTTCATGTCTGACAAAGTTACTGAAGAACTTCTAAACCAGGGTTTCTCAACCGGAGCGCTGTGGCGCCCCCAACAGGGGCCATGGGGCGTTATCGTGGAGCTACGAGCAGGCCTCCGCTCATGACCTTGTTTATTTCAGACGTTTACTTTAAGGCAAATGCAGGCTTATTATTAATGAAGCATGGGGCCATGGGTGTTGAGTGTCCTTGGAAGGGGGCACGAACGATGAAAGGTTGAGAAACGCTGTTCTAGATCGTACAGAAATGCAGTCGAAAAACAGTTGAACAGCAACCAATTCTCTTAAGATTTCTTGTCTTGTGGTGACGCCGTAAAAACTTCCCAACCCGCAACACTTGCCACCTGTCATGCTGCAACCTTGTTCGCGCAGGCACCGTTCAACCGTGACAATGCGGTTCCTGCAAGAGGTCCCGCTGGCGCGTTACGTGCCGTACCCGACCCTGGTCGCGTCGGTCACATTCGCCGCCCTGCACATGGAAAGTGCGATCAGACGCTCGTCTTCGTCGACCTCGTTTACTTCGCGTCCTCAGAAGGAAACCGAAGTGCTGATCGTGAACGTCGCGGGTGCGTTTTTTCTACTTGTTTCCACAGCGACAAACGTCTTTCTGTGGCACTGCTGGGTTCGAACGTGAAGAGCTCGACGCCTTAATGCAGTCGTCTCAAACTTGTTCGAGCCGTTACCCAAATCAAGGTAGCGATAATGTCTTATTACGCTCAATATTTTACGTCGCAAAAACAACGCAACCAAAACAACGTTGTGGTTTGGGTTCCACGTTACCCCCCGAAGAATCACACATTACCCCCGGGGGGGTAATTTACCTCCACTTTGGGAACTGGGAACCACTGCCGTAATAAAACGTTTATCGTTGTGGTTTCCAACCACACTGGCCGCCAGGTTACTACGGCGAACGGCACTTTTTGCTTGACGTTGCAGTTTCTCGAGGTTGTTTTTCAGTTTTCGATCAACCGGTGCAGTTTTTTTTCTTCGTCTTGAAACGCAGGGCGCCTGCTTCTGCTCCAAGGAACGGCGGAAGACGAAGAAGCGGCGAGCGGTGGTGTGAACGCCGACCACGAATCGCTGCCCGCAGCGCTGTCCGGCCGACGCCGCACTGTCTTCAGTCCTCCGGTGGTGCTCGCGTCTTGCGTGGAGAACGTCTGGACGACGCAGCACAAGAACAGGTACAGCTGCTGCTCGTAACGATTCACAAACTAAGCATCACGCCCTGGTTCAGGACCCCGGTTTGGACCTTCGGCCATTTCTGCCTGACAAGAACAAGCGCTTTGGTAGTGACGTCGACACAGCACTTGCGTTTTTGCGGCGCCCTCCTAAAAACTCGACGTCCATCCTTGATGTACTTAGTTGCGGGGTAACATAAAATTAGAGTTTCTGCAAACCAGGTCCGAAATATCTCACAATACCATATCTTTGTTTACGTTTTCGTGTAAAATTATCGAACGCATTGCCGGACGTCGAGCATTGCTGCGCTTACATCGTCAGTCGTTTTTCGCGGTCAAAGTCCACCTTGTTACGCTCATTATCACTCTTCTCTCTCTTTTCAGGGCCAAAGTCCACCTGACCGACGCTTTGTGGCTGGGCTGCGGCGCCGCCGGCGTGCGCGTTTGGCTCCCGCTTTTCCCGCCGCGCCAGAGCCGCCACAACAGCCAGGACGGCGCCGGCCACCGCGGCTTCGAGCTGCAGCTGCTGACAGCGCGAAGGATCACGCTGGCCTTCTCGCTCGACTCGTGCTACCCCCTCGCCGTGCTGTTCAACGAAGCGGTGGTGCTCGGCGTGACGTCCGAAACAGTAAGCGAGAAACGATTTTCGCTCCGAGACTGTGACGTACATAGACAATTCTGAGGGGGATTCGGGGTTGGGGCAATTCTTTAATTAAGCCTCTGTTTTTAACTTGTGACCGTTTTTGTCGCAAGATACGACGAATACAGCGAGCCAGTGCACGAGAAGACAGACTCTTCCTCCTCGCAACACCTCTCCGCTTCTCTTTTCACTGTTGCGATTCGTTTGATTATATAACATCGCGCAACCTCCGTTCATTTGTTCTTGGCAGTTGCAGGGTTTTGACGACAGCATCCCGAACAAGGGATCCGTCAAAAGACAAACCTCGCTGCGGTATTCGACCATCGAACGGACTTGCGAGATTTATCTGCATCAGGTTCGGGTTGCTTCGCTTCAGCTCTAATGTATAAACTTTTTCCTTCATGAAATTTCCCAGATCGTTTCCAAGACACTTGCTTTAACTGCGCGAATGACGTTAATTCTCTTAACCGTGTAGCAAGAAGATGGCTTTCTCAATCAGGTTCACACAGTATGCTCCCTCGATTTTTGTCCCCTAAAGATGTTTGCAAAACGACTTCGCTGCGACAATGCCATTTCGTTTCTAACCTTAATCGTTTCGCCGACGGCTGTAATAATAATATCGTTTCTCGAAGTCTTGCGTCACATCTCCTTGCGTCATCTGTCGATGACTTGCAGATACTGCGCCAGCTCCTCCGCCGCAACCTCGGATACCACGCGCTGCAGCTCGCCGCCACCTGCCAGAGCCTGTCGTGCTTCCCGCACGTGCTCGAGTTGATGCTGCACGAGGTCAGGTCGCGTTTGTGCCGGTCATGAATCTCATCAACAAATGAGCTTTTTATAGCCGCCCCCATGCGACGCAGTCTGTCTGCTTTCTTTGGTGGTGGCGTTTAAAATAAACGTGGGAAAAATCTTTGCAGTATGCGCGGAATGTGTGCAAGGAGCAATAACGTAACAGGCAAAGATACAAATGAGATGAAATTGGACGCTTCGAAAAAAGAACAACTGTTTTCATCGTCAGCAAAGATGAACCTGTTGTTGTTTCTTGTACGACTTCGCAAAACTTCCAAGTTTCAGTTTACACAGAAAGTCTTTTTGATAAGTTCAATTAAACGTATTTTCTGTTTCCTAAAGTTTTGTAAATGGCCATATCACAGCTCTCTTGCAGAAAGCTATCGCTTTTTTTCTCAACAACCAAGATTTGTTCGCTCCATTGTCCGTGACGTCACGACCCGTCTTTGTCCAGGTCCTGGAAGAAGAAGCGACCGCCTCGGAACCGATCCCCGACCCTCTGCTTCCGACGGTCATAAAGTTCCTCGAGGAATTCCCGGAATACTTGCAGACGGTCGTACATTGCGCGCGCAAGACCGAGATCGCGCTCTGGGAGTATCTGTTCAACTCGGTCGGCAGTCCTCGCGAACTGTTCAAGGTCGAATGCGCTGCGCGAGAGTTCTCTTTTGCTTCCGTCGAATGGCCAACGCGAGCTTTTCCCGTGACTTCGCTGCAGCGAACTTAGCGCCGGTTACTATACTTACGCCGCCAGCCTTCTTCCTAAACCACTTCCAATGATTTAGAACTGGCACTTCACGCGATTCGTTGGCCAGCGCAGCTTGTCCCCCCACCCCCAGACTAGGCACGAGTCACACTGTTAATGT
>JGI24158J21664_10002696_pt1 | contig 21782 bp, 5 predicted proteins | sample Ectturendosymbi3_FD_21664 | JGI IMG/M metagenome (IMG submission 21664)
AACAAGTTTTAACCCACAATTTAAGATATCGAGGATGGTTAGGTTTTCTTTGGCCAGTGGCGTGCAGAGGGGGGGGGTGGTGGGCGAACGGGGCGATGGCCCCGGGCATCCAAAAAGTAAAATTACAAAAATGTAAATTCTCTAACTACATCATTTTTCCCACTGCAAGTCTACTGACACACGCTGCATGGATTTAATTTTTCGAAACTCATTTTGTTGTCAACACTAATTTTTATGCATTCAAATGCCAGTAATTCTCAGTTTCTTCAATGCCAGGAACTTGTGCTGTAGGTGTGCGGCCGACACCCAATGAAACTGATGGCGATGGGACTTGTTCCAGATCGTCCGATCGAGGGAAAATCACAAAAAAGATTGAAAGGTAACCTGGGTTCAGAAAAACTCGAGTTTTTTTAAAAAACAAACAACCCACTTGTTTTTTTTTCAAAATCCAGGTGTTTTTTTAAAGAAGCAGGTTTTTGTTCCTTTAAAAAAGACATAAACCCCATTCTGAATTGCTTGTATTGCATCATGCAATATCACCACTTTCAGAATTACACAATAATAACTTGTTATACCTACTATGGCATTCAAATCGGAGGTAAAGAAATGTACCTAATCTTTGTTTTCGCAAACTGTTGGTAGTCAATTCACTCGAGTGGTAAGTCATGACAAGCATGTGCACAGCAAACAGAGAAAAATCACTCCCACACAAACTCTACAATTGCACGTCAAATTTATGTAGATGCCCTGATAGTTTAGCATCTATAAAGTGTATGTTTTCAACATATGCTTTGGTATGGTCCAACATCAGAAAGTTTGGATGCAGAGAAGGCAGAAAAATTGATTAAAATTTTACCGATTTTACAGAGCTGAAAAAGCTAACCATAAGAATTTACTCAAACTGTTCGAATTATTCTTCTCTGTTTTTCAAACCCACCAAATTTCGTTGCTTTCCGTTTTGTTTCACTAAAAAAAAATTTACAGTGAACTTTACAAGTGAGGTGCTTATTTTACTTTTATTCATAGTATGTTTTTCAAAGGAAAAGAAAAGAGTGAGATTTTTGTGGGTTTTCATTGATTTTTTAAGTGTTTTTTTAATCTGGTGGCATTTCTTGTTTGGGTCCAATTTCATCAGCCCTGAAGATAATTATGGACGTTTAATTGATTTTCTGAACCAAATTTCAAAATTTTCCTAATTGAATGTGGTTGATTTAGCTGATTTTTTGATGCATCAGTAGTTTCCCGTTTTGTTTTTTGTGCTAATACAGTGGCACATCTGTGCTTGCAATATGTGCTTCGATTCGAGCTGCGTCAATAATTGGCTGTTCAGTCGGATTGATCATAACGGCTCACACAAGCCCGTATCCAGGGATGTAGTGGGGTGGGAACGGCGTTCTCACGCGATTTTGCACTAGTAACATTACTTGAACTTTTTGATTTTTCCTTTCAATTTCTACGTGTGGATTGCGAGAACTAAAGGACCTTTTTGCGTGTGAGGGAACGGGGTTCCCAATCTCTTTTTTTAGCACTACACCCCTGCCCGTGTCTGCTCTTTACCCTTAGTAACTGTACATATTACAGCCACAAAAAAACAAAATTATCTTGCGTACTTTATGAGCATTCTCAATTCTTACGTAGTTTACAAGTTTCAAACTGTCAACACTGGGTGTCCGCCACCCTTGTCGCATTCCTTCTGATCGACTGCTATCCAACAAGACATTCGCGCAGTTTTTGCAGTTGTGAACTGCGTTGATGTAGCACTAAGTGTGTTCTACTTCCCTGTTTTAATGCGTTGCCAGATAGAACAGTTCATAACTGCAAAACTATCTAAGGAGACCGCTGTTAATGTTCATTACAGTGACACACTGTGGCCTGCATCAACGAGTAAACAGAGTGCGTGTAGAATAATATGCATAGGGATGCCGGAGAATGGAGGCATGGCGGGGCCATTGCCCCCTCTGCCCTTCCAAAAGGGTGGAAGCGGTGGCGAAGTCGTCTTTTCATATCAGTATCATAGGGAATTTCATGGTTTGTCAAGATCGACTTGAAACAAGTTTATACAGATATTCGGGCACCCAGAAAATTTAGAATGATTTTCTATAATTTCTGTTATTATTTTTGAGGTCAACAATGTTGATGAACAAAAACAAACATAACTGGTAACGAATTTTTTGCTTTTTACAAGTTCCCATTGCCCTCAACTCTTAGTACTCCCCTTGCCCTACCGCTGATCCCGCGTCCCTAAATATGCATGTTGTGTCAACCAACTTCGCTATAACGTTGGTTTGCAAACGTGAATATGACGTCATATTGTGACGTCACAAGCAGCGTATATCCAGTAAAAATGACCAACATACGCCACTGCTCAATACTAGAATTCGGAAGGGGGGCATCCAATCAAGCAGTCGCCCCGGGCATCACCAGACCTCTGCACGCCACTGTCTTTGGCCTTTGAAAGAAGAGTACTTGCACATTACAGTTGCTGTTGAGGGCCGCTTTGAAAGCAGGGTACTTACATATTGCAGTTGCTTGTTAGGGGCCCTTTTGAAAGCAGAGTACTTACGCATTACAATGGCTCTTGGGGACCCCTTAGAGAGCGGAGCACCTATACATTGCAGTTGGTAATACCTTCGAAAACAGAGTACTTATTAATAATCTGGTGTGGAATATAAGACTAGATAATAAGTTTTTCACCAAACGTGAGGAAAATTTATGCGCGAAACACCTCAAACGGGCCCCTAAACAGAGGTGGCCCGAGGCAAGTGCCTCGCTCGCCTCCCCTTTGAACACACCACTGGTGATTGAAAATCATCTGAAATATGTTAATTAGGTTACTTCGTTTCTATAGTGAACTATTTGATTTTTCGGACATTTGCATAAGTTAAACAGCATTGCAGCAATATACTGTGCCATACAGCTTTTTTTCAAGCCACAGGTTACAGGCAAATCAACAGCTCAATCTTGCTTTGTTTAAAGGCTACACAAATGCAAGCATGCAAAACGTGGATGCAGCGTAAGAAACATGTTTGGCACTTCCAACATATCAGAATTACAAAACAGTGCGATAGTTGTACCAGAATATTCTGCGAAGTCAATACTCAGGCTTGTCCAAGGGATGCGACAGTGGATTTAAAATTTGTTCCATCGTCTTATCATATAGCAGGGAATCTTTTTGAAGTTGAATACCATTATTATATGCTCTCAGCACAGTGCAGTGCTTCCCAGCGTATTTCAGCTTGCGGCCCACGTTTACATGGCTTAGAGATGTTGTGGCTAACGGCAACGACATGGCGGTGAAACGAAAATTGGGATATGAGAAACATAATATTAACACAAAATGCACTTTACTGTTAATGGGTAACTTCAGCTTGCTTACTGGATATGATAAGATCAAGTTGAGGCTTGATAGAGGCTAATCAATAGAAATCGGTAAATTTTCAAGAAAATCGATCTAATCAATAGAAAATCGGTTCAAGAAAATCAAGAAACGTCTTAGTTCAATACCAGAAAATAGTGACTTTGAAATGATTCGCAGACCACTAGCTGGGAAGCGCTTGTCTAATGTTCTTATTACCCGTTTCGTGGGAATACCACGTGAATAGGCAGTCACAAGCTGCAGTGGGATAGGAAAAAGTGTCCTGTAGACAAGCCTGCCCATACTGCATCATGCGCTTTCACAGAGACCACGGATTAAGCGACTGCTTCTTTTAAACTCAAATCGTGCTGAAATAAAACAAATCGCCAATTGGAACACTTTTTCGTAGTTATGCGGAAGTCATGATTTGTAGCTGTTGTCCTCATGGAGGTCATTTTTATTATAATCAGCTNCTGCATCGTATGGTTTCAGGCTTTTAAAGCACTCGCAATGTTTGAAAGATAGGTCAACTCAATATACCACTTGAAGCAGGGGNGGATCCAGCCAGNAAGGTTAAGGTGGGACGATTTCAGGGTAGTAGTGCTGAAAAAAGAGGTGTGGGAACGCCGTAACTGCACCAAATAGTTCGAATAAAAAGAGCATTTTCCTACAAGAATTTCCACACTGGATCTACCTGTTTCACTGTAGACTTTTGACTAACAGTGGGAATCTGCCTGTCGCTAGCACATCTGTGAAATCGCAGCCATGTTTTATTGTTGTCGTTTGGATCCCACATCTGCAAGTAACGTTTACCCAGGGCAAAAAGGTGTGGACCAAAAAAGGTGTGGGAACACCGTTCCCACCCCACTACACCCCTGGGTGATTTCAATAATATTTGGTAGTAAAGTCTCATAACAGCTTCGGTAAGAGAGATAAAGTATACTGTACTTCACAACACTGCGAGGATTTCAGGATTTCAAAAATGGGCCTGTTCAGCCGTGTGCTCTGCAGAAACGCGTAGGTGTAAGAATAAGAAGCGTTTCATGCGCAGTGCTGACGTTGATTTGCCACCACCGCAGTATTCTCTACGAAAGTGGTTCCTGGCGTAAGCAAGCAGAAATTGGCATCCGCAAAGCTCTGCAAAGGGAGTGCAAAGCTAGCATGACTGTTTTACTAGTGGACACATTTCGAGGCAGTCAAAACAATATTATTTAGTCACAGCGATTTTAAGCTACAGTAGCTTGCTAAGTCATGATTGGCAAGCACCTTACGTTTGGATCTCCAAGTTATACGTAAAATTATTCTCGAATGCGCATTGATATGGCTGCACGCATGGGCGTCGGAACGGAGGGTAGGGAGGGCCTTGGTCCCCCTGGATTTTGAAAAGTTTAGCAAAAAAAGTTGTTTTCTTAGTTTCTAGTGGGAAAAAACAAATTTCACCACTTTTGGCCCCACCATAGAAAAATTTTAGAAAAATCCCTAGTGCCCCTCCTGGAAAAAAGCCTTCCGACGTCCATGGCTGCACGTTTTATAATTTATTTTTGTGCCGCGAAGTTACGAGAATCTTATGACTGTCACTTAGAGCCACGCTACAGTAAACGTTAGATATGGATTAACTATTATGAAGGTGGCAATCCAAGTTAAAAACGTTTTTTATCACTAACAAGCTAGGTCTCATTTCGGCTAGGAGCATTCCGTCCTGAATCAGATACTGCATACGGGTTGAAAAATAAATAACGAAATAAGTACAGTACCAACTAATGAAATATGAGGAATTATACCTTTTAGGTCGCACCTAGAGTAGCAAAGACGAATCCTCGTCGACCCGGCAATTTTCCCGGAAATAATTCTCTTGATTATTCACAATAGTAATGGTGTACTTTTGACGAGGAAAAGTCTCTTTAATGGCGGAACGATGAACAACAGTTGTCTTGTTATCCGTGGTCATAAAACGTTGCTCATACTCAACAGTAGAACGAGTTGAACAGGAGAAGTTGCGGAGGGCGTAAAGGACTGGACCATCCAATGATCCCATGCTATTCACTCGCTGACGTTGCTGGCTGACTTTTGGTTGCGTGTAATCGTCACTGTGACACCGTTTCTTTTGCTTGGATTGGTTGGTGTGAGTTGGCATGGAAAGTGTTTGTCCGTTTTTCTTAGACGATCCTTCGCGGCAAGCGCTGGTTTCTCCGATCTTGAAGGTTTGTGTTAATCTTTGCGTACCACGTGCTTCGTCCTCCATGAGTTTTTCTTCGACGATGGCAGAAACAACGTTCTTTTCCGAAATTTTCTTTTGTCGCACGGTCAACTGAACGTTATTCGTGAAAGAAACCTTTGAAATACCAGACATTTTCACATATGCGTCATATTCATTACGAGTGTTACTTGAGTGAAAATGCAATGGCTGGTGAGTGTGTCTAGCCTTACTTATGTAATGATTCTTGGCACTTTCCATCGAGTTCAATTTTTGGTTTCCTGCCGCCGAGTAAAGACTTGCATCGATATTTTCAGATCCATGGAATGCATTGTTGTGCTCTTGTAAACTTTTGGTGGAGACGTGAGTGATCGCCGCAACTTTATTAGAATTTAATTGCGACTCATAATTAATGTTTTTTTCAGATACTTTTGGTGAAGAATGACTTTCGCTTGCCAGAGTAAACGCGGTATTTCCAACCGATGAAGTTGGTACAATTGCAGTCATACTTTGGCCGAGATCTATTTCCGCAACAATGCAAGCTTCTTCCTTGTACCTGGGTTTTGGTTCCTCAGATTCATGAGTTCGATTAACTCGTGATCTCAAGTTTTTGGTGTCATCGGTCGAGGAGTGATGTGTTGCGTCTGCACGATTAGAACGCCTAGCTGTTTGCGAATCTTTTTCTGCTCCGTCAAAACAGGTGTGACCGAAACTTTTGGACAACACTGCCTGCTCGTTTGGCACAGGTTCTGCAGGGGGGGTGGAATAATCCTCTTGGGTGATGAGGTTGCTGGCCAAAGAATTTATCGTTGCATCATAGTCTTGGCATTTGTGCGTTTGCGCTGAATTTTTTTCTGATTTTGCAGGTTTACTTCCTTTTTCTTTCACGTCGCGTATCTCAGTGAAATCACCTTCAACAGAGTTCTTGCTATTGGTTTGATGCAAATCATTTTGGCCACTGCCTACGTGAGAGAGGTGTTGGTGGTAAGAAAATGCCCTCTCTTGTTTCTGTTGTCTTCCATCAGCCACATCTTCCGGACATAAATTAGTTAATTTGTCTCTGATGCTGCTTTGTGGAGAATGAGCACGGGGATGGTGCTGATGATGTAAGAAACTTTTGGCTTGTTTTTGTTGCTCAACACTTTCCACAACAGGTTCATTTTCATAGATTAAATGGCTTGTTTCTTCTAGCAGTGCGTTTAGAGGATGGGAAAAGTGAGAATGAGAGTCGTCCCGTTGTTGGGTAAAACTACTCACTTCTGTCGGTTGTGCGGTGGGTATCTCCTCCGTAACATCATCATCAGATAATTTGGCCACTGTTTCTTGTAATGTTTTTGGTGTGGTTTGCACATGTGAATGATGCTGATGATGCAAAAAACTTTTACCTTGTTTCGGCTGCATGTCACGGTCACCAGCAGTTGCATTTTCATGGAATATACTGCTTGTTGCTTCTTGCAGCACATCTAGAGATTTGTGCGCCTGAGGTTTGTGTTGGTGAAATTCGTTCGTTCCTTTCCACTGTACATCATGTTTCTCATTACCAGGATCCTCACAAAATGGTTTGGTCAAATTTTCTGGGGGAGTATCTTGCGCAGTCTGAACATGGAAATGGTGCTGGTGACGCAAAAAATTTTTTGCATGCTTTTGCTTTATGTCATGCTTCATAACAGGCACATCTTCATGGAAGTGTTTGTTGCTTTTTTTTTCTGGGAGCATGTCGTGGGACGAAAGGGCGTTGCTGACTTGTTTAAGGTGTGNATCAAAGTCCTCAACAGCAATAGTTTCACAATGTTGCTCGCTCGATGTTTGTTGCACAGCAGCACAAAAATTGGTCTGTAGCTGATGTTGCTGGTGTCGTTTAGCAGTATTTACATGAACCTCTTTGACGCGTCTAGTCAACACCGGACCTTCGTTTTTGTGAAGATCGATCTGGTCATTCTCAACGTTTTGCATAAATGGTGTTTCTTTGCTGTTCTTTGAAGTACTATGAACATGGTTCAAAAGATCTGCGAATGACCCTTTTTCACTTCGATCAAGAATCTTACGACCATGCTTGGCATCTCCAGCAAACATTGGTCCTTTCTTTTCATTGAGTTTTATTTGCTCATGGCGTAAGAGTTCCACAAATGTTGCTTCTTCACTTTCTTCAGGATTCATATGAACATGCTCTGCTAATTTAGTTGCTTCGTTTCCAACAAGAATCGTTTGATCACTTTCTGTAAGTTGTGCAAATCCTGGTCCTTTGTTTTTGTCCGCTTTTATTTGACCTGGACTAACGTGTTCTACAAATGTTGTTCTTTGTTTTTTGTCAGGAAGTGCATGACCATGAAGGCCTTCTGCATGATCGGTGAATGCAGTTTCGTTTTTAGGTGAATCCATTTGTGCATCTTCCGCGTGTTCTGTAAATGTTGCTACTTTGCCTTCATTAAAGCGTATGTGGTCATGTCTGCCGAGTTCCAGACTTGAAATCATTTCTGGCTTGTTGCGTTCTGAGTATGCAGCTCTTTCTGTTTCATCAGCAGTCACATGGACATGCTCGGTGAAACTTATTCCTCCGTTGTTGTCAAGATTATTTTTCACCTGAACACCGGGTTCTACAAAAGCTAGTGTTCCTTCACTTTTGTCCAAAATCATGTCAGTATATGCCATCTGCTCCGTGAACGTATAACCTTGACTTTTCTTCGGAGTCACATGTTCCTGTTTGGCATGTTCGCTAAACTGCTCTCCTTTCTGTTTATTAGAATTCATTTGGTCATTACTTACGTCTTCCATAATTTTTGTTCCTTTAATTTCGTTAGGGAGTGCAAGGATATGTTGTTCTACGTTGTCAGATAAAGTTAGTTCATCCCTTTCACCAAGATTCGCATGAACACGTTTGACCTGTTTCACATCCGTTGTTCCTGCAATTATGTCGACATTCATGCGGACCTGATCCGAGGCTTCGGTGAACTGTACTCCATTGTTTTTATCAGGTTTCATTTGGTCGTATCTGACGCTTTCAAAGAAGCCAACTTCTCTATCGCTATCAGGAACATTGTGAAGTGTTTCATGATTCTGTTCGAAGTGCTTCCGAAAAGCTGTTTCTTCATTTTCAACAGGAATTGTGTCACCATAATTTTCACGTAACATAAAGTGTGCTTTGTTGCTTTCGTTAGAAACTACGTGGAGATGTTCACGATCTTCTGTGACTATACTTCGATCGTCTTCATTAGAGGTGACGTAGTCGTGATTGGCGCATTCCACGGAGGTCTCTCTTTCAACTTTTCCTGATGCAACGATTTCATTTCCCGCGGTCATTTTCTTTTCGGCCAACAAGCCATTTGACGATGTGGTTGCCAAAAAAGTATTTTTCGGACCATCGCTCATTTTTGCAAAGTCTGAACCAGAAGCACACAGCCCAGTTTCTGAGTGCTTTGAACTTAAGGCGGTATTCAGCTTGGCATTCACTTTGTTTGGTGTTTGCTCGTATCCTGGAGCAAGATGGACTTCCTCTTGCGTTAAATCCGTGACAAGTTTGTCCGTTTCTGTATTGCTTTTATCGTGAAGTGCTATTGCAGATTTTGAGACGTCGCCATGACTGTAGTTCAGTGCTGGTAACATTTGGCTTGCACACTCATTTCTACTTGAGATGAAAACATCTGTAGTGATTTCGTCAGAATCAACGCACTTTTTATGATCGTCACCTGAAATATCAACAGTAGCTGTTACTGCCTTGGTCAGAAACGGTTGACTTTCTGATCCGCCAAGTTTTTTTTCGCCCATACTAGATTGATACGTTGTGGGCAAAAGGGTTTTACTGTTTGCGCTCCCGCCACCGTAAGTTATTGGTACATGCTTAATTTGCGTCAAACCATTTCCTCTCTCGAAACTTATTTGCTCATAATTATTGTCGGCATTTGCGATCTCCTTGTCAGCATTTTGACCATGCAGCTGTGACGGATTTTCTGTCAGAAGGTCTCCGTCTGCAAAGAAGTTTACATTGTTGTTCATTGTGAACAACACATTTTTATCTTCGAGTTGATTCACATTGTGCTCACGCACTAATGAATTACGAGCATAGTCTTCGTGCGCTGCATTGACTGATGGTAGAGAATCAGAAACTGCTGTTGCCATGGTGAGACTGAAGGAATCGCTACTTGTTACTTTGCTATCTGAGGATCTTTGGTCCAGCATCACGCTGTAAGATGGCTTTTCCTCCTTGCTACAAAGCTTGCTTGAAACTCCAGAAGAGGAAGACAAACCAATGGCAAAATCAAACTTATTGTCTAAATGTTTCTCAGAACTTTCCCCAACACCATCACTGAATGTAGGCAAACTTTTGTCAGTTTCATTGGTACGATGTTTTAGTTCACCAGGTTTGCTGATCTTAGAAGTGTAACTTCCAAGGATGTGGTTTACGTAATATTGGTTGCTTTTGCTTGATGAACTTGAGGCAGATATCTCACTGTTGCAAACAGTTGGCCGATTACCAGTAGAAAGTCCAGCAACAAACACCTCTTGAAATTGTCCAGTTTTTTCATGCGAGGTTAGAAGTTCTTCATATTCAATTTCACGATGGATATATGATTCAAAATTATTTTGCATTTTAGGAGTCGATCTCGTTGTATAGGCGTATGCTTCCTTTGAATTTCGAGGATGGTTAATACATTTCTCTTTAAAATTAAGATGACCAACAGGCACTTCGTTTCTTTCACTAAAACCATACTGGAAATATTGGTGCAAATTTCCACGAGTAGTAGTGAAAGTGCCTCTCGCCGTTCTGCTGTAAGCAGGTAAGAGTGCACTCTCATCTGAAAAACCCGTTGCGTCTCCGCGGCCGTGAGAAAAAGTTAAATCATTTTCAGAGCTTCCACGTGTGACAGCGACATCTATTGAGTATTGATCTCTGTTCATTTGCAGGTTGGTTTTTGCACTTGCACGTTGGTTTATGTTCAGTTGAGTGTCTGACCTGCTGTTTAAGTGACGCATGGTACATGCAAGGTTTCCAGAAAAAGGATTTTTACTCTCACTACTCTCTTTGCCATGATACTGAGAGGCTATTGCGGCTTGGCTCAAGAACGTGCTACTTTGTGGGTCGATTAGTGAGTCTTGGTATTCGTGATTTTCCCGTTCTGCACTATGGACATCAACTGCCATTTGCCTTTTTAATCCAGCAAAACCAACACTCCACTTTTCATTTTTGCTACTTTTGTCTTTGAGTCTGTAACCGGGATGTTCGTCTTCGCGTGCGACCGGTGGTTGGGGTTGGGTGGACATGATTACTTTTGTTGTCATAGCTGCCTGCGTTTTCGCAGGAGATTTGCTGTTAAGATCGTTACTGTCGCGTTGCTTTGATTGCTGAAAGCTAGCTGCAAAAACATGAAAGAAAGGCAGCTTCAGGCGCTAATTCCAGGCATGGCAAGCACGTGCAAAGCAGTAAAGACAATTTTTATCAAAAGAAACTGCAACGTAACCGATAATTGCAGCTGAAACGGCATGTAGCAACAAATATGATTTTTTATTATTTATGCAATCAATCACGATTTTTGCACACATCATCACGCTTTTGAGAAACAGCGGTGATACAGGCCATCACAAGTAAATTTTTTTTGCAGTTTGCAGGCAGCATTTGCAGTATAAAGCAAATTAAATCAGCGTGTACAGATTCAATCGAGATTGTTGGAGTCCTTTCAAAAATTCAAAGTAGCTTTTCGAACATGACATGTTGAAACGAAGTCAGTGTTAATCTAAGAAAAATTAGCCGGGCCATTTTTCTTTATATGGTACAAGTTATGTTATGGCTTCAAAACACCACTGCTTCTCTACAGCAAGAGCATTCATTGCTTAGCATCCCAAGCAAAGTAAACTAAAGCACAAACTGCGGCGCAAGCAAGATGCAACGCGTTATCAACCGCATGCCGGACAAACCTGGACTCGAGTTTGAATGACTACTCTGGATCATCGGCCGGATTTGGTTTTGATCTAAGCGCAAAGACAAAGTACTTTGGTTTTGCGACTGTCAGCGTGTCTTGCTTGCGCCCAGTTTGATCGGGCGTGCCACACGGCAGCGGAGCCTCAATGCAGGGTTTTGCAAGGACATAGCCAATAAACGGGGCCTGGTTGATCAGGCAATTTTACCGTTTCCGTCAAAACGTTGTTCATATTATAATATTTGTCTATGTAGAAAGCTGTCTGGGCTTAACACCCTTTATAAAGAACAGTGTCTGCCGTGTGGCGAAGCGCATCAAACAAACTCTACCTTCCACATCTTCCCGACTGTTGCTAGGTCCCCCTTGTTTGTAGCTTGATTTAGTATGCCTAACAAAAAATGACATTCTTAATTCAGAGGCTGTACAAAACCAGTTCGTAGCGGATTACCGGTTCGTTTTACTCATTTTTAATTTGCTTAGCTATTCGCTCAACCGGCAACATCAATGATTTTAAAACTTGTACTTGAAAGGTATTACCTAAATGTTGTTGCGAGTTACTAATGTTGCTAGTTACAATCGCTTTGCTTGCATTGCGAAGCAGCACTTACCTGCAGCGTTTGTAAATGAGGTATGACGTCACAATAAGAAGCAAAATTGCTACGATGATAAAGGCAACCATGAACCCAGTTGTAGCATTAGGGTCACACATTTCTGCAAAACATGGTTGTGCAAATCGTTTCAATGATCTGGCTAGAGACTTTTTTTCAGGCGCCTGTTCTCAAGTACTTTTTTGCAACCTGCCTTTTTCTATACGAAACACGGCTTTCGATGAAGTGAGGGGAACCTGATGCAGCCTACGACACATACTGTATAACGCAGTATGTAAAATACATATATAACTGTAAGGCTTCTATCATTCATCAGCAATCTAGTGAAAGAACCGCAGTAATGCAAATATTGACAGGCGCTTTTGCTATTTTTGAACACACTTTCTTGTTAAATTATTTAAACACAGTTACATGCTACATTATTTAAACATCGTGCAACAATTTAATCAAAAACATTGGGCGATATTTTGAAAATTGGGTTTGGAAATCATGCACATTTTTCCCTGAGTTGACAGAGAAATGGTAAGTTTCAATGGCAAACTAATGATCTTTACGCTTTTTTTCTTCAGTCTTAGTTAGATGAAGCCTTATGCAGATCGATCAAAATTATGAGCCTCGAAACGCGAGCATTCCATGATTGCCGCGGTGCAATATTCAACGAATTTCAAAGTTTAACGACTCATTCCAATAGGATTGCATAAGACTTGGAAAAAGACATAGCAAAGTATACATATACAGTACTTGCTAACAACAGTGAATTAGTTTAAGACTTAGCAAAAATGTTGTTGCAAATGCGCGTTTTATTTCGCAGTAAGCCTCTGTTGAAGCACTCACCGTGCCTATTGGCTGCTCCCACACTTTTATCCTTGTCACCAAGGCTACTGAGAGGATTTCCAAATGAGTCGCCGATGTGGCTGTCTTTAGCTTCAAACGATTTTTCCTTAGAAGAGTCTGGCTGCGATGGTGTATCCATGCCATTCATCAGAGGTAAAATCGCAAAGATAGGATAATTTCCATCTGCTCAACAGCAAATGAAGTTGAAGTAAACTGATGCTTATTCGACAATTTAACGCAACTCTTAATAGGTTTATGATGATTCACCCTTCGGATATTCGTTAAAATCTCAGCCTTTAGCAATTGTGGGCAATTCACTTCCTATTGAAGAAGCCCAATTACGTTGTAAAATCACAGGTTTCAACTGGGTTTGGGATTGCTTAATTTAGCGACCTGAAAAGAACTTAGTTCTATACTTAACCTGGATGTTTCTTGAGAGTGTACAGTTCTGGCACTGACTTTAAATCATCGTCGATAACCCCAACGAAGAAGCCAGCATGTTCTCCACTATCATCTACAGGTAAAACTTGACGAATAGACAGGCTTTTCGCTTGTCCTGGCGTGTAATTGTAGTCGTTCGATGCAAGCTTAAACGCATGAGCTGGAAATCTCCTGCAAAAAAACATCACACCAGATAAAAGGTCATTGGCTGCAGAAGCAGATATCAGGTGTGAAGCAAACTGATTTTTTGGACACATTTTTTTGGGATTTGGCTTGTTTTAAGTGCAGGGAAAATAAAATGATATAACAAGTTTTGATGTTTGATTATGTGTTTGTGAATTAAATCAACAAGCTGCAAAGGAACTTCCCCATAGGATTTGAAGGAATGAAAGCAGCCGATTACGCGGGGTTGTTTGAATTGGAAGGAGCGTTTTGCGAAACGTAAAGTCTACAGCAAGGGGCACATGCCATAACTCGAACCAGCGTTCCCTCTAAGGTGCGCAAATGCGCAGTACCGCCAGACCATTCGCGCAGTGAAATGTCGTTCGTTGCTCACTAAAATAAACATTTTGTCAGTGTAAAATTGTCCTAGAGGGCACACTGTTTCGAACTGAACGCAAATTCCACGAGTTTCCTGGTCAGAGGTGATCACGGAACCGGAATGCCGAAGTATGGACTCCGGCTGGAGTCTACAGTTTTTGCTGGAGCAAGACCTGGAGTGGGAACTATGATTAAAAAGCGGACCAAGAGCTGGAGCAGGAGTGATATTTCCGGTTTTTGCAGGAACCGGACAATACCTTTCATTAAATTAAAGTTTGCTCTGACAGGATAATTGTTGTCATGGGTCTATTTTCTTGGTTTCATTGGGCGGTGAATGATTCAGTGCAGGCTGCTGAAGATACGGGAGGGTGCCGGTGGCAGACTGGCATATAGCCAATGCTCAATTGCTGCATCACAGGAATAGTTATTTTTTATTTTGTGGATACGTCAGTTACTGGAAGTTTTACGTCTGGGTTATACGTTGTCGTCCGGTTGGCAATTATCCCGTTGGCGGTTATGAACAGTTATAAACTATTGCTGTCCATGAAAAGAGTTTTTAGAAAGGGTATCGGGATACGTTTCAATTTCTAGCAGTGGTTCTCAACTGGGAGCCACTTGGCTCACTAAGGGCAGAATTTTGAAATCCTGTGAGGAAATTTCATCTTTGTCACAAAAAAACTTACCAAACATCTCCACCAAGCTTAGCTCTTGCAAGGAAAGCGTTGTGTACGCAGCCGTATTTTGAGCGGTTCAGCAATAGTGGAGGCATCATGCTGTCAATTTCTTCATCTACCAGCTGATCAAGGGCAATTATATCGCCAAGCGACTTGTGATCCGGCGGACAGCGGATGCGCATCAGCGCGTAGTTGACGTTTGCTGCGGTCGTGTTGCGCGCGGAAAAGGTAGCGTATTTGTCTAACGATTGGCTTGGCAACAACGCTGGTCCTTCAATGTTCCTGTTTACGAGCAAGAAAAGCATGAAGGAGTCTCTATAAAATGTTATTATGAGGTGAATCGAAAAAAACTGATGGTTTCTTCAGATCCTATGGCTAAACATGTTCAATTTCATTCGGCAAAAGGGATATTTCACCGCCAGCTCTAAGCGTATATTTGCATGCAACAAATGTTACAAACAGTCTATCTTTAATGCAACTACGTTTCCTAAGTGCAGTGGCCCATATGTAACTTCACACGACGTCGACGAACATTTATCTTTCCTGCTCGCAGCTGTCAAAATAGTTTTGAAATGTAAACATAAAAGTTCACACAGCCAAGGTGAACTACTCTCATTCAGCTGTTGTTTCCAGATATCTCTCTGTTTTAACCAGTAGCCAGACACCAAATAAAGGTGCTAAAGCCTGAAAAATTCGGGACTAATGTCGCTAAGAGCCCTTTCGTGATTATCCTAACCAAGAGCGTTGGAAGAGTGGGAGACGTCAGCGTTTTCTAGTCCAGACTCTACTACACAGGTAACAACCGCAAATAAAACGAACCACAGATAAATAGGTTTGTGTCGGCAGTAAAATGTTATAAAAAGTAGCATTCTTGGACGCATATAGACTCTTTGAAAGCACGCAACTTTTGCTTTTGAGGCTACTTCACAAATACTTGTCGTTTTTACGAATTACAACGGTGACAATTTGTGAGCTGATTGTCAACTATTCTTACTGAAACAGGTGTTGATCGAAGGCTTGTGAATATGCACACGTCATTGAGATCCTAGCTTAATTCTAATCCATGTCTACAGGGTCGATATACAGTCGATATATTCTCATTCCCAGATCGCGCACATCTAAAATTGGAATTGAGATGTTTGCGCCCCCCTAGCAAAAATCCCGCAGGCGGCCATGCTCATGCCCTTAGCATGAAATCACCCACGTCTCTACTCATCGTGCTACGTGTGCAAATTCTCTTCATCGAAAAATGATACCTTATAAAATTTTCAATACAGTACTTAGTTGGAAACCTAGTACAGATGCCAACAGTTCAGCGGAGCTTTTGTGTGACGAACAGTAGCTGAGCTACCGCAAGCGTACTGCGGGAACTATCCGCGCACAGTGTTGCTGATCTTTCCATCGTATTGTGTGTGGACATGTGCGTTGAAATATCCCAGTTGAGCGTTTGCGGCTGATTAGATGTTAGGCAGCAGTGTTTCACATTTACAGATAACAGTTCTCTTCTCACGATTCGCAATTGGTTTTTCGTTAATATTAGAGATCATTGCTAAAAGTGTAGGTAGAGTAATGAATTGAAGTCTGCAGCAAAAACATTTTCTGTATTTTTGTCACTTCAACGAGGAACAATTAAATCCCGTGGATATACCTTGCAATTCTTGTGCCGATGTTATGCGGAGTTTCTCGAGACTTCAGTTGGTGTCCAAGTACTTTCCAGCCATTTTTTATACCTCGTGGCTCCACAAATGACAACCAGCCACCGACGCCAGAATCAAATGCAGCCATTACCTGATCTGCAGAAGAAAATTTTTATTTCAACTCTATAGCAAGCTTTCTGCGGTTTCGAAAGTACTGATGTAGAAAACCAAACGCAGGAAAATCAAAACATACTGTGGATTGCATACGTACATGGCATTAAAGCTGAACACTGCTTGTTGCATGCTTTGTGTGTATAATCGAGCTCTAACTATAACATTAAAAAATTTAGCAGCAAAACAAAATTACTTTGTCGATCTGGCGACTGGGGTTATGGAAAGGTGACAACAAAACAGAAAATTTCGTTAACTACAGCAAATGTATAAAACAGAAAAACAGCACATGAAAGAAAAAGTTAATGTGCCTTCGCTCTACTTCATTCGACTTTCGTCAAAAATGAAATTGGAAGGAAAGTGTTCAGCTTGAATACAATAACTTGGCTTGAAGCTCGTTCATACCTTTGCTGAGAATTTGCGAAGCATTTCCATTCGAACGATTCAAAGTCAGTAAAAGCCTGTCTTCCAAACTGCGTCGGGTTTCGAAGCGCAGGTTTTCGGTAAAATCCTTTCTTCTCCATCTTCCTGTTATGTCTGTTCAGGACAGGGGGAAGTGATAGGTTGTTGACATTTCAAGCAAAAGCAAATCCATCACAATTTTACCTTTCGGTTGCGTTTTCATTTCGTGCACGGTTCTGTTCGGCTTCGTCAATGAAGCGGTAGCGATGAAGTAATTTGAGACAGGGCGGTTTGGATCAGGATTTCGCGATGCAATGGACCACAAAGACAGGTTCCCTTCGCCGTATTTGTCCCGGTAAGACCTAAGTAGATACTTTCTAACATAATTCTTACTGCAATAGCACGGATTCATGTTTTGCTTCAAAAGTTAACCATTAGGCCTGCTTCTCAGGTTAAACGGCAAGCATTGTTTTAGATTGTTCAAACTTATTGAACAGAATCATTCGACACGAAACACGTTTCTGGATGTTGAACTTCAAAAACCAACCGAGTAAAAAATTCACTAATACTATGTTTGGCTTGCTTTCTAATGCACTAGGAACTAACCACAACCGTGATCCAATATCAGCTTCTTGCACTAAGCTTTCGTGAATGCATCTGTAAGCTTCATCTGGTTCGTTTTGGTCCGAGCTGGACACGTCGCCGAGCGAATAGTGGTTTTCCGGGCATCTAGACCGCATGACAGACTATTAACTTTATGGCACGGCGCAGGAGAGGCGCGAAACCAGGGGGGAAACCGGGCGATTGCTCACCGAAATTTTCAAAAACACTTTCAGTTGTTAGGTACAACATCAAGTTACAATCATTTTGCCCCTCCCGAAAATATGAGCTGGTTTCGCTCCTGGTGCAGAAAAAAATTTGAGCGCTACGAAAAGTTAGAGTTTACGAAGATGTGTTGAGATGCAGAAAATCGGCAGGCGCAACGTTTTGCTTATCACTCACAACATTTGCCAAAATCTTCCGCCGTCATAAGGTTCATTTTCATCAAGCACGGAAGCGTCCTGCCCGATTGGCCAGATTTGTTCAAAGGCAGGTTGTTCCAGTGTTCTTTCAGATGATGAGCTGAAAGAGTTCATTTTCAACAAGTTTAAAAGATTCCATAAAAGGGTTGAATATTTTCAAAAGAAGAGTTACTGCGAAAGCTACATTTGAGAGGGTTATTTTCACGATTTCCACGAAGTGTCACTTACCTAGATATGCTCAAAACCGGTTGATCATGCTGCGAAGAGTTGAACCTGCCAATTTGTCCGAGAATATATTTTGCTCCGCCACCATCGGTAGATTCCGAAACGTAAGTTTCAAATGTATCTTGAAGCAGGAATATATATGTGTTGGAATAAAAAATCTTTAGTTTTTACGATTTTCGATGCCTTAACATCAGCTAAAAAAGTGAATTAAATTTGCACGTGAACGATGAAAATGCTGGTTAAATGCTTATGATCATGTTTCAGGTCACAGCTTGCACGCCTGTTCATTGTTCGCTTAAAATTCAGGTTGGGTCGTACTTAATAGGCTACTGGTTCATGTGATAACATGAACGAATGCAGCGTTTGTCGTACATGCAAATATTCAGCTTGTTCCCCTACAATTTGCGGAAATGTTTGTAAGAAACGCAGCACTAAATAGAATAGCTGCGATTATGCGCAGTTTTTGTTTGACTGTCATTTACAGCAATAGTCCAACCGTGTAGGTACCTCCTTGTGAATTTCCTCTTTGTACCGAGGTTACAAGTTTGAGGACGGCCTCACCCGCTTGCAGGTATGTCGTGATGAACGCAGACTTGTGGTTGATTGCCTCGTACATTAAACCTGAATAAACACGTGTGAATGAATGAACATTAAAAATGGTGATGATAAAGCATACACTCAATCCTTAAACACGCTTCACTTAAACGTAAACATCCGGGCCACAATTTTCACGATTTCCTATGTAACTGAGGTATAAAGAAGACTAAAGAGCATTTAGTGAATGACTTATACCCAGATGAGAGAAATTAGGAAGAATTTGCCGTACCTGGATTCTCGGAACACTCCCGGAAACCCATGTAAGATGCACTAGATCCAATTTCAAACGCGTAGTTTTGCGGCGAGATCAAAGTGGAGGCAGTAATGTGAAGGCAAGTAGTTGTGTTGTAAGTCCACAACCAACACTTGTCTGGCGATTTCCTTCTGCAGGACTCTCGGCAATCTTTTACGTTCATCTTTTTCTCATTGGGCGTCACTTCGTGAGATAGTGAATGCAACAATGAGTATAAGGCAAAGATGAAGCGAGAAACAGGTTTAAAAAATGCAGCTAACTCTCTTACTGCTTAGAAAGGTTTCATACATCTACACGATACCATTTAGCTATCCAATCGAGTTGTCCGTCGAATGGAAAAGAGAGGCAAAAATCAACTGGCTGTTTGCAAGGCTTTTATTGCATGAGTGATGAAAACACATTAACAACAGAAAGGTTTCATTTTCTTAATGTGAACAGGAACTTTGTCTTACTTTGGAAGTACCGGTCTGAAGCTTGTATACAAATGTGAGACACTTTTAAACGAAGCAATAAATTTTGATAAAAAATCTCAGATAATTTAGAGACTGACAATATATTTTTATAAAAAATCCCAGAATATCAGATTCAGAACCCCAAAATTGTAAAGATGCATCTTTCTGCACCCACATTTTGTCGGCTAATCCACCAATCATCGTACTTATGGTTCTTGTTCTATGATTGTTTGTGAACGTTTGTTAAATTGTAACTTGCTGCTTCTGCAAATATCACTTTCAACGAAATAAAACGCAACATTTGCACTTCCATGACATAAACACGGATTGGTTGTAGTATGTACAATACCTGTAACCACGCAATTTTAGTTTTTTCGTGAAAAGTGTGTAGTTTTGATACAATATGTAGAAAAATGTTTTGTAATATTGCATCAAAAATATGAAAAAAGTAATTGCACTTAATTTATTCATAGATGTTGTTATGAAACACCTTACGCTTATTTTTACAATCGACTTTGATTTAATGTTGTATCACAGCTTAACAAACTCACAAGCACAGTATGGGATTATTGCCAGGGGAAGAGCAGCTTCATGTCTTCTAACTGCCAATATTGGTTGCTTTAAATCGCGCCATTAGAATGGACTTCACGTCGGAAGGGGGCAAGGGGGGCCTTGACCCCCCTGAATTTTGAAAATTTCAGCAAAAAAAAGTTGTTTTCGTGGTTTCGAAAGGTAAAAAACAAATTTCACCACATTTGGGTACCCCTAGAAAAATTTTGGAACATCCCTTAGTGGTTCCCCCTGTAAAAAATCCTTCCGACGCCCATGGCCGTGAGATGTTTAAACACAATTGCACTTGTGACTATAAAAGTTACTACCATTTATAAAACGCAGAAAATTCTCCAACTAAAATATATACACAATCTTGAAGTGAGCAAATTCATGTACAAATCTCTCAGCTACTGGCTACATTTAACATCATTTTAAACTCATTACAGATGTTCATCTGTATAATGAAAGACAAATCAAAACCCGGCAATTTGCTTTGCCAAAAGCACGTTAAAACTCAGGCGCTAATATGATAAAGTTCAGTGCAATAGAAATCTGGTCAAAAATTCCTTTAGAAATAAAAAATAAACCGTGTTTGGCACTTTTTCAGCGGAATAGAAAAATATGTATTACTCGGTTACTAGAAACCTATTTTGTGTTCTTTTTATTGGTGTACATCAACCAGGTGCATTGATTTAACTATTTAACGCTGTTACAATGGAAATATGCGAATCATGAAATATCGCTGTTGTATCTTACTCAGTTTGGTTTCTGGTGCGTTCACTAAAATTGGTCGCATCAAACCCTTGTATGAAGTAGTAGAATGCCGTCAATCTACGAGAGTAAAACGAATTATGTGCCTACCAAACTGCAAACGAATTTCCATTCTCATGTACGACTTGTGACGTCGACTGAGAAGCCTTTTCGGTAATACATGTTTGGACGCCTCGTTCTCAACCTGCTTGAATTCCGTGACACAATTACAGTGCTGCACTAGTTTATAAATTTTGACGCATTTCCTCCCCAGCTTTCACGAATATTTTAAAGATGTGAAAACAGCAAATGTTCAGCATGGTTGTGACAACATTGAAACGTTGTCTTCTGGTGGCTTGACCTTGCCTGCGGCGCATTTTGCTTCAATAAACTATATAACCGCATTTCGCATGTTAAACTTTATACTCAGAGCAAAGTACTTTTAATTACTGCTATAAACTGTTCACTTTACACAAAAAGTAGCTTCGTCTTTGGTAGGTATGCAGTCTAAATGACCCCTGGTCCTTCGCAACCTCCCATCTCTCCATGCATTTTATAAACAGGTGTACTTGGAATCATCGCAGCACTACATTATAATAATCGTGATGGCGTCATTTAATCTTGTGTCCTTTATGCTTGTGTTTCATCAAAATAAATGCGTTAGAGCCATCATGCGCATACTTTTCTACTACCTCCACGCATGTATCCTCGTGTTCATTCACGTATTTATGTGTTCCTTGTCATTACGATAATTTTGCACCAACGATGGGTTGAAGAAAATACTCAAAAATACACCCGGTCGGGGTTTGAAGAGATACGAAAACACTTGTGCATAAGATTGCTAAATCGATACAATCCTTTATGTCACAATGTCATTTCAGTTCACGAAGAAAACAGATTTACTCAAAGTTGTTAAGAGTACACCCGATCTAGTTTTTTTTTCGGTCATAGACCGAAATTGTTTTTGAATGACAAAAACAAATTATGTCAATTCGGTCAGAAATATAGACTAATAAATAGTGTTACGGCGAGTTTCAATACTACTACGATCCAAATGACACTTCGACTCGATAACCGCAAGGTTTTTCGGTGTCCTGGCTGCAAGGTTTCATTTGTTTTCTTTTTTGTTTTATGAATAAGTACGACTCTAGATTGTTGAAATGCCT